>Ga0197142_1004670_pt1 | contig 11002 bp, 10 predicted proteins | sample GBS60_MetaG_FD_148614 | JGI IMG/M metagenome (GOLD analysis project Ga0197142, IMG submission 148614) | Sediment microbial communities from Great Boiling Springs, Gerlach, Nevada, United States - GBS 60_MetaG | ecosystem: Environmental > Aquatic > Thermal springs > Hot (42-90C) > Sediment... | reverse complement strand
CCTGCTCCTCCTCCAAACCACGATGGGCGTTCAGTCGGCAAGACCTGCTGTTTCTCTTTTTGCTGTTTGCCCCACTGCAGACCAATCACTACCAGCGCGATCACGATGATGACGGCGGCAATGATGCCCATCATCGTGCGCTTGCCCTTGTCCTCCATCTCTGCCTCCTTGAGTCGGGTTCGGGCAGGCAGCAACGGCTGCCTGCCCTCGCCGTTCATCAGTCGATGTCCCAGCCTTCGCTGGGGTTCCAGGTGTTGCCGCGTCCGTCTGTGACGAACCAGTGCGGGTCGAAGTTCGCGCAGGGATAGCCCGCCGTCTCCCATACCCGCAGCTTCACGAACCGGTGGTTACCCGCCATAATGTAGCGGGCATGCCCGTCCGCGAAGATAGCGTTGAAGGCCATGCGCGTGAACACCTGCGGGTTGTCGGTGCACGACCAGAACGGCACGCTCCTCTCCGCGTGGATGGGGCTGTTCTCGTAAGAAATGATGGTCTGTGCGGGCTTATCGATGCTGGCGAGCTTCACCCCACATCGCGAGCCCGTCGCCAAGCCCAGCTTGAAGTCATACGACAAGCCACTAAAGCCCGCGACAGGCCACAGGTCTGGGCAGCCGTTCGCGGGCCAGCCTCCCCACTTCCAGAAGTTATCGGGGTAGGAAGGACACAGGAATATCTGGGAGTTCTTCACGTAGGGCTGCACCAGCACTGCCCAGCGCGTGAACGCCATCACGATGTCGCCATTACAGTCCGCCGTGTGCGCGCACTGGCTACTCCACGAGAAGTACTTCTCATCGTAGTCCTGCACGTACATACCGATGCCAAGACCAATCTGCTTCATGTTGCTGAGGCAGCTGGTCTTGCGCGCCTGCTCACGGGCGCGGGCGAACACCGGGAAAAGAATGGCTGCCAGTATCGCGATAATCGCGATGACCACCAGCAGCTCGATCAGGGTGAAAGCGCGGTTTTTCATGGCTTTTCCTCCTTGTCATAAGATAGTGTACGAGAAAGTACTTTTCTTTCCCTCTGCGGATTGCGCTCCGCGGGATAGAAGCTTGCCAGAGTCGTCATTACCTCCGAAGGCATCACCTCCCCATTGATACGACGTTGCAAGCGAATAGCGGCGGTACGCCCCATCTCATACACCTGCTGCACGAGACGGTGTACGGAGCGTGTGACCCTGGTCATCAGTGGAGGAGCGTCCGCGAAGCTGAGCACCTCCAAATCTTCGGGAACCGAGATGCCCATCCGGTCACACGCTTCCAGTACCGCCACCATGTAGTAATCGTGCAGGCAGAACACGGCGCTAATCGGTTCGGGCTGATGCATCAGGGTAAACAACGCATCATGCACCGCCTGTGCCAGATAGTCCAGCCTGACACTCTCGTGCATGGGGAAAAGACGCACCAGCGGCTGAACATCGTCCCACCCCAGCTCCTGCATTACCTGCCGGTACGCCTCATACCGCTCCCTTATCGAAGAGACGTAGAGGGCGTTATCGGTGAAATGAGCGATAGTACGATGCCCGTTCGCAGTCAGATGGCGCAAGCCTGTCAGTGCAGACAGGTAATTATCCGTCATCACCACATCACACGGTATCCCCGGTGGATGACGGTCGACACACACCACAGGCTTGCCAGTGTCCAGAATGCGGTGCAGAAGCGAGTTATTCTTCGGGTCACAGGTCGGATAACAGATAATGCCGTCCGCTTCATGCAGCATCCGACGAAGGTACTGCGCCTCAAGGTGAGGGTCGTTGCGGGTCTCACAGAGCAACAGGTTATAATGCTCGGGAAGCGCGCTGCGAATGCCACGAAGGTACTCGACCTGCGGGTATTCGTGCATGAAAGGAAACACCGCTGCGACAAAAACGGGCTTTGCGGGCGGCGGTTCTGCAACAAACGTACCCACCTTGCGCTTGCGCACCACCAGCCCCAGCCTTTGCAGCTCCGACATCGCGCGGTGCGCCGTCACACGGCACACACCGTACTGCTCAGCCAGCGCGCTTTCTGAAGGCAGCGGCATGCCGGGAGACAGCATTCCACATTCAATCTGAACGCGGATATCGTCCGCAATCTGTTTCCACTTCACGGAAGACATGGCGCAATTACCGTAAGGTTTATCTATCGTCTTGCCTATGGTATTTCCATTATAGAGTTTGCTCGCAGTTCTGTCAAGTCCTGCACGGGGGTGTTCCAAAATATACCAAATGCAGCCGCAGGCTGTAACCCGCGTTTCCGAAAGGTGAGGCTCCTCGTAAGCCAAACAAACACGCAACGGTAAGAGCCTCGCATTCCAGAAGGCAGGAGCCCGATTTGCCCGAAACCTCCTGAAATAGTTGAACTCTTTGCCCGTGAAAGGGTACTATAATCACAAAGCACGTTGTACCAACAGGCTGGGTTCGGGGGCATGCCAGATGAATCGTCTCACCGTTATCGTGTGCATATTGGTGTTGGTGGGAGGTATTGCCATCTTCAAGATTGCTACCTATAATCCCGCCGCGCACGAAACAATGCCGGACCTTTCGGACATCGCCTCATGGCAACCAACCCTCGCCGAGATACGACAAGAGCTGAACACACAAGCCCCACCCCTCGAGCAGAAAAGACAGTATAGCCGTCTTTTGCGCAGCCGTTACCGCAGCAAGGATATGCCTGTCAACCTGCACGTGGATGAGCGAGGCACTTTCTTTCTGGAATGCGCTGCGACCATCCCCACGTGGGACAAAGCACTCATCGCCCATCAAGTCTGGCGGGAAATCCGCACGTTGTTTGGTGAAAGCCCGCACATCATCATCTATGAGTCCTATATCGGCACATCCTCGCGCCGCGTCGGCGAAGCCCGAGCGGACGCCAAGAATCGCGAACTGCCGGAAGTGGTGTTCGACACGGGATGGCACCTGCGGCGCAAACCACAAAAGACCGACTTCCTGGTCAGACCGCGGTGAGATGAAACCACCTGATGGCGAGCGGGTCTCTTTCGGATGAGTCCAGACATTCAGGGGGTAGCCCGCCTATCCAGGCGGGGCATGTGCGCAAGGGACTGGAGACGTCTCTCTACAGCAATCACCAGCGATTTCCCCAAAAGGGTATCGCCCGAGTGATACCGGAAGCCGCATCCCCCCGCCTCCCCCGCTCCGTTGAACCTTTCTGTACCTTGTGCGTCTGAAAATGTACTGTGCTATGGACGAGGCAAGACCGATGACGGAGCGGGCACGCATCGCGCATCTGCTGCGGCGGGCTGGACTTGGCGCCAGCGAGGCAGAGCTGGATTATTACGAGCGTCTGGGTTATCGCGGCGCGGTCGATGCCCTGATGTCGTATGACAAAGTACACGAAGACTACTCTGGCTTGCTGGCACAGATTCGGGGAGACGCGCCGCAGCTGAGGATGCCGCATGTAAAGGCATGGTGGGTTGCCCGGTTGCTAAGCACCCGCCGCCCCCTGCAAGAACGGATGGTGCTGTTCTGGCACAACCACTTCGCGACCTCGGCGTCTAAGGTCAACAGAGCCGACCTGATGCTGGCACAGAATGAGACCTTTCGCCGCCTCGCGCTGGGCAGCTTCCGTGAGATACTGCTGGCGGTGTCGCGCGACCCGGCAATGCTTCTCTGGCTGGACAACCATCTCAACCGCAAAGGCAAACCTAACGAAAACTTCGCACGTGAGCTGCTGGAACTGTTCACTTTGGGCATCGGCAACTATACCGAGCAGGATGTCAAAGAAGCCGCTCGCGCCTTCACTGGCTGGACGCTACGCCCCCAAGTCGGTTTCCAGTTCGTGCCTGCCCTTCACGATGACGGCGAGAAGCAGTTCCTCGGACAGCGCGGCAACCTGAACGGAACCGACATCATCGATATTCTGGTGCGCCATCCCAAAACGGCGGAGCTGCTGTGTGCCAAACTGTTTCGTTTCTTCGCCTACGAGCAACCCGAACCCGCTGTGTTGCGGGCGTTGATGCGCACCTACTTCGACAGCGGTTATCAGGTGGGGGCTGTGGTACGCCAAATCCTGCTGTCGGAAGCGTTCATCTCCCCCAAAGCGGTGCGCACGATGGTCAAAAGCCCGGTGGACTACGTGATAGGCACACTGCGCTGTGTCGGTCTCGCCCACCAAGTGACGCGGGCAATTCAGGCGCAGGTGGTGCCGCGCGCGGTCATCGCCTTGTTGCGTGGGGCAGACATCGCCATGCAACGGATGGGCATGAGCCTGTTTTATCCGCCCTCGGTGAAAGGGTGGGACTGGGGCAAGGCGTGGATTACCTCCGCTACTATGGTCGAGCGGTTGCGCTTCGCCGAGAGCCTTGCTAACCCTAGGACACTGGGACGGGCGGTGTTGCCTGCCCTGCAGGCGCGTTTTGGGGAATTGGGCGACGAGCAGCTACTGGAACAGCTCAGCACCCTGCTGGACGCCAGCCTGAACGACGATACACGCCGCGCTATTCTAAGAACGGTGCAGAAGACCTCTGCAGGCAGCGCGCCGAAGCTCTCGACCATGTTGCGTCTCATCTGCGCCAGCGCGGACTACCAGTTCATGTAAGGAGGACAGAGTATGTTGCTCCCGTTGACTCGAAGGGCTTTCCTGCGTAAGAGCGCGACCCTCATCGCGCTCGGTGTTGCCGCGCCGGGTTGGCTTTCGCGTCTCGCGGAAGCACACCTGCAAGCTACGCAGAAAGGCTATCGCCCCGCCAACGACCGTATCCTAGTGGTCGTGCAGCTGAGCGGAGGCAACGACGGGCTCAACACCGTCATCCCTTATACCGAATCGCTTTACCGGCAGATGCGCCCCACGCTGGCGGTGCCGGAGAACGCGGTGATACCCCTCAACGAGCATCTGGGGCTGCATCCTTCGATGGCGAAGGTGAAAACCCTGTACGACGCAGGGCGCTTCGCCATTATTCAGGGAGTCGGCTATCCGAATCCCAACCGCTCGCACTTTCGCTCGATGGAAATCTGGCAGACTGCCAACCCCGACTCGGTGGAAGGTACCGGCTGGCTGGGTCGATATCTGGACACGGTGCCCGATTCAGGACGCAACGCGATTATTGGTCTGGTGCTGGGACGCGAAATGCCCGTGGCAATGGTAGGGAATCGTGTTCGAGTGCCCTGCGTTGGCAGTCTCGATGACTTCCGCTCGCTCATTGGTGAGAACGCCGAGTCCTTGCGGGCGATGTACTCACTGCGCGACGAGCGCCTTCGCCCCGTCGGCAAAGAAGCGCTGGCGGCTCTGGACGCAGCGCAGATGGTGGCAGCGAAAATGAACCAATACCAGTCCCCAATCCCTTACCCGCAAACGCCGTTAGCGCAGGCGCTACAGCAGATTGCCCAGCTCATCGCGTCCAACCTGAACACGCGCGTGTATTACTGCTCCACCGGTGGTTTCGACACGCACGCTCAACAGGCGCAGCGACACGCAAGCCTCCTGCAGGGGGTGTCGGAAGGGCTGACTGCCTTCTGGAATGACGTCGAGGCGATGGGCAAAGCTGACAGGGTGCTGGTGCTGGTGTTTTCAGAGTTCGGCAGGCGGGTGGCGGAAAACGGCAGTCAGGGCACCGACCACGGCGCGGCAGCACCTGTGTTCGTCGTGGGCAAGGGGTTGCAATCTGGCATCATCGGCGAGCATCCTAGCCTGCGAGACCTTCAGGACGGCGACCTGCGACACCATATCGATTTTCGCTCGGTCTACGCAGCCGTACTGGAAGACTGGCTTGGGGTCGACTCGCAGCCGCTTCTACGGGGCAGGTTCAAGCCGGTACCGCTGCTCGCGGTGACGCCACCCCGAACAACCTTGCACTACACCACCAGCCTGCTGAAATCGCCGATAGTGCGGTAGAGAGAATCCACGCCAGCCAGCAACAGCAAACGGTTGCGTCGGGTCGCCTCGTCAGGCGCCATTACCAGCACGGCGTCGAAGAATCGGTTGACCGGCTCGGTCAGCGACTCCAGCAGGGAGAACGCCTCGTCGCTGTGGAACTGCCCCACCGCTTCGGTGACTCTCTCCTGCAGCTGTCCGGTCATCTGATGCAAAACACGCTCTTCCTCATGCTGGAACAGGGCAGGTTGCACCTGCGACAGCCATTCCCAAGGCGACCGCCAATGAGCGGTGGGAACGAGTCTGGCTGCTTCCCCAGCTTTCAGGATGTTCCGCACGCGAGTCGCTGCCAGGGCAACCGGGGTCAGCCGATTTGTGGGCAGTGCGTTTAACAGGCGCGCGTTGCTCCGCGCCACGTAAGGCTCTACGTGCTCCTCTGCCAGCACCGCCTGCCCCACGTCATAGCGAACACCTTCGTCCTCCAGCAGAGCCTCGATTCGCTGCGTGAACATCTGCGCCAGCTGACGCAATCCTTCCTGGCTAACCTCGACGCCCTGCTGTGTATAGGCACTCACCGCCGAATCCACCAGTGCCCAGAGGCGCGGCATCCCCTCCACCGTTGCCAGTATCTGCACCACGCCCTGCGCGGCTCGCCGCAAGCCAAACGGGTCGCCCGAACCGGTGGGCACAATTCCTAAAGCGCCCACGTAGCCCACCAGTGTATCCACCCGGTCGCATACGGCAATCAACCGTCCCAGTGCGCTTTCGGGAAGGCTGTCCCCGGCGAAGCGAGGCAGGTAATGTTCGGCTATCGCCTGAGCGACAGCACTGTCCTCGCCCGACAACAAGGCGTATTCCCTGCCCATGATACCCTGCAGTGCGGGCAGTTCCATCACCACCTCGGTGGCGAGGTCGGCTTTGCACAGGGTCGCGGCGCGCTCCGCCAGAGAGGGGTCTACACCCGCCTGCTCCGCCATCTCCCGCGCCATCCTTACCAGACGTGCGGCTTTGTCTGCCATCGTGCCGAGCTTTTCCTGAAAAACAATCCGGTTCAGCTCGCCGACGAAAGCCTCCAGCGGTTGCTGGCGGTCGCGCTCGTAGAAGAAATGCGCGTCGTTAAAGCGGGCAGTCAGCACGCGCTCGTTCCCCTCGCGCACCATGTCCAGATAACGGTCATCACCGTTGCGCACCGCCACAAAGCAAGGCAGCAGCTTGCCCTCCGCATCCACCACTGCGAAGAAGCGCTGGTGCTTCTTCATGGCGGTGATGAGTATTGGCTCAGGCAGGTTCAGGAAGGTGGGGTCGAAACGCCCTAGCAAGGCGGTGGGGTACTCCACCAGATGGGTCACCTCGTCCAGCAGGGCATCGTCCCAGAGGACACGTCCGCCCGACTGTTCCGCAAGGCGATTCGCCTGCTCGCGAATCACTTCTCGACGGCGGCGGTGGTCGTATAGAACGTACCGCTCGTTCAGCTGCTGGAGCAGCTCGGAGGGGCTGTGAACCTCAAACTCCTCCGGCGCGAGGAATCGATGCCCACGCGAACGGTTACCACTGCGGATGCCATCCAGTTCGAACGGCACCAAGTCTCCGTCATACAACGCCAGCAACCAGCGTATGGGGCGGCAGAAGCGCAGGTTGCCACTGCCCCAGCGCATCATCTTGGGGAAGGTCATCGAGCGGATGGCTTCGGGAAAGATGCCGGCAGCCACCTCCACTGTCGGCTTGCCCCTTTCAAACACCTTCGCCATCACATAGTCGCCCTGCGGGGTGTGCACCACCTCGAGGTCTTTCACGTCCACACCCTGCTTGCGGGCGAACCCCTGCGCCGCGGGGGTGGGATTGCCCTGCGCATCGAACGCGATGTTTGCAGCGGGTCCGCGTATCTCGCGCACCACATCGGTCTGGCTCGGCGCGACATCCCGCACGAGCAGAATCAACCTGCGCGGCGTACCAAAGGTCTCCACCTGTCCAAAAGCGATGCGAGCCTCCTGCAGCCTCTGTGTGACTGCGGATTGCAACTGCTCCAGCGCGTTTTCCACCACGCTGGCAGGCAGCTCCTCCGTTCCGATTTCGAGCAACAGGTCTGCCAAAACCGTCCTCCCGCCTTCCTATCTGACCAACTCGAACCGAAAGGGCAACTGGTATCGGCACCACACCCGCGCGATGATACGATCCATCGGCAGGAAACCCCAGTCGCGGCTGTCGTTACTGACGTCGCGGTTGTCGCCCATCACAAACAACATGCCCTCTGGCACCGTTTTCTCGCGCATGAAGTAGTGCATCTCATAGCGCCGGTATGGTTCGGGCAGGGGGCGACCGTTGATGAACACCTGTCCGTTGCGGATGCTGATGCGCTCACCCGGCAAGGCAACGACCCGCTTCACCATCAGCTCATTGCTACCGTCGGGCACGCGGAAAACCACGACGTCGCCGCGTCGGGGCTGTCGCCATCGGTAGCTCACCTTCTCGCTGAGCACGCGCTCCCCATGATGCAAATTGGGTTCCATGCATCGTCCATCCACACGGAACCCCTGCCCCACGAAGTTTACCGTCAGCAAAAATACGAGGGCACTGACCACCGCTACTCGCACGGCAGAAGACAGCCATGCGAGTAGCATTGTTTTCATCCGACAGCCAGTGCCTCCTGTGCCTTCAGCAGCGGGAAGCCCATCTCCTCACGCTGCTTGAGATATTGCACACAACATTTTCGGGCAAGTGCTCGCACGCGGTTGATATAGCTGGCACGTTCGGTGACCGAAATGCTACCCCTGGCGTCCAGCAGGTTAAACACGTGCGAACACTTCAGCGCGTAGTCGAAAGCCGGATGCGTATAACCCAGGTCGGCGATGCGATGCCCCTCCGCCTCGAACATCTCGAAGAGTCGAAACAGCATGTCCACATCGGCATAGTCAAAGTTATAGTAGTTATGCTCGATTTCGGCGTGCCTGTCCACCTCACCGTAGGTGATGCCGTGTGCCCACTCGAGCTCCCAGAAGCTGCTCTTTCCCTGCAGGCACATCGCCAGCCGTTCGGGTCCGTAGGTGATTTCCGCACACACGGGTCGGCATTCGATGCCGCCCATCTGCTGGAAGTAGGTGAACTGCGTGATTTCGGTGCCGTCCAGCCACACCTCCCACCCGACGCCCGACGCGCCCAGTGTGGGAGCCTCCCAGTCGTCTTCCACGAAACGGATGTCGTGTTCCAGCGGGTCGATATCCAGCGCGCGCAGGCTATCCAGATACAGGTCCACCACGTTTTCTGGCGAGGGTTTGAGGATGACCTGATACTGGTAATAGTGCTGTACGCGCATGGGATTGCGCCCATAGCGTCCGTCGGCGGGGCGGCGGGAGGGCTGTACATATGCCACGTTCCACGGTTCTGGCCCCAAACTGCGCAGGGCTGTGCCCGGCGCCATGGTGCCTGCCCCTACTTCCACGTCATAGGGCTGCAAAATCAGGCACCCATGGTGTGCCCAGAACTGTTCCAGTCTCAGCAGAAGCTCCTGAAAAGTCATCGCGCCTCAGTTATTCATAAAGAGTTCGCGCAGGTCGGCTTTGCCAAGCGGCAGTCCTGCCACCTTGCGCTTGATGCGTGCCAGGGCGTTGTCCACCGATTTGGTCTTGCATTGCAACGCCTCGGCGATTTCCCGATACGATTTGCCAAAGTGATAGTGCATCAGCACGCGCCATTCGAAGTCGCTGAGCAACTGCTGTAAGGTGCGTTGCAGCTGGCGAGTATCTTCAGCGCGCAGCAGACGCTCTTCGGGATCACTGCTCGGCTCGGCGGGCAGCATATCCGCCAGGCTCCATTCTGCGTCTTCATCTTCCGCCGTCACCTCCAGCGAAAGAGATGTGTTCAGCGGCATCTGTTTCTGACGAGTCGCCGCCTTGATGGCGGTGATGATATGGCGCTGGATGCACACTTTGGCAAAGGCCGGGAACGAAATGGGCTTATCGGTTTGATAATCCAGAATGGCCTGCCACAGCCCAATCATGCCGACCTGCAGCAGGTCTTCCCGCTCTGCGCCCAACAGGAAATACGATTTAACTTTGGTGCGAACCAGATTGCGATATTTATACAGCAGGAACTCCGCAGCCTGCTCGTCGCCCTTTTGAGCCTGTTCCACGATTTCCCTATCCGACATCTGCATGAAGCGACGATAGCTGCGCTTGACGTGCGATTCACCTTCCGTGAACACTGTTAGTCCAATCCTCACCCGGTATAGAGTGGGCGGCTGCGCCGCAGCCGTGTTCTGCCGTCATATTACCAAAATCGCGCGAAAAAGGCAAGGGGGTACGCTCAGAGGTCGTTGCAGATGAGACCGCCGCTGATTACACCTCGCAGCGCGAATGTACGTAGAGAAGCCACCGCATGGTGCTGAATCTCGCCAATCGGGGGGTGGCTAGGTTGCTTTCGGTATCTGTCGTGAGCGGTTTCTTGTAAACAGGCATCGTCGTTTTACCTCCAGTGAGGACTTCGGCAAATGCAGGTCTGTTTCCTGTGGGCACGCTATACAGACTCGCCCAGGTATTCTCCCACCTGGCGCAGGAACTCCAGCAAATCCGTCACATCTTCGCGGGCGATGCGCAACACCTGCTGGTCGTCCACCTGCCAGTAACGGTGCACCAGCAGGTTCCTGAAGCGCGCCATCGCCTGCAGACGCTCGGCGAGCGAGGCGTCGAGGATGCCTCTTTGATGCAGAGAGGCAAAGCACTCTGCGTAAGCGGAGGGAGCAATCCCGCCCAGCCGTGCTATTAGGTGCGTGCAGATGCTGGCGGCGTCTTCTATCGCCTGAATGAGATGCAGCTTCACCGAGTCGATGTGCAGTTCGTTGCCCCAAAACTGCTCATCGGGCAGGGCTACCAGACGCTGCACCTTGTCCAGGTTTTGGCGCAGGGAAACCGCCCGCGTCTGAAGAACCTGCAAGTCTGGTTTCATCCCTGTAGCGCCTCCTTCAGCATCTGGCGCGCATGATAGTCAAAGTCCATAATCTCCAGCCACAGCCTCTCCACGAAACGGCACCGAAACTCCTCGTCCCGGCTGCATAACAGTTCCCCTGCACTGGCCGTGAACTGCATCCCGCGCGGCGCGGTGTTGAGAACCTGCACATCCACCGGCAATCCCAGGCGTCCCTCTATGGCATCCGCAAGGCGGAAAGCGGTCTTTAGCCAATCCTCACCACTTACCGTGTCCTC
>Ga0197142_1004669_pt1 | contig 11002 bp, 10 predicted proteins | sample GBS60_MetaG_FD_148614 | JGI IMG/M metagenome (GOLD analysis project Ga0197142, IMG submission 148614) | Sediment microbial communities from Great Boiling Springs, Gerlach, Nevada, United States - GBS 60_MetaG | ecosystem: Environmental > Aquatic > Thermal springs > Hot (42-90C) > Sediment... | reverse complement strand
CGCTTCGCGCCACCACCCGCCCCTCCTGGTAGGCGAAGCCGTCCCGGAAGGCCCTGAGGACCACCTCCCGGCTCTGCCCGTCCGGCGGGGTGAGGCTCAGGGAGAAGGGCGGGGTGCAGGACCGGGCGGCCTCCAGAACGCCCAGATAGGCGGCCACGCACGCCACCCCGCTCACCAGGCCGCTGGGGGTGAGGAGGATGGGGGCGTAGGTGGGTTCCGGCACCCGCACCCGCATTCCCTCGGTGGGGTTCTCCACCACCGCCCGGGCCTCCGCCGCCCCGTCCAGGACCCGCACCACCGCCCTTGGGGCCGTGGGCACCTGGAGGTTCCTGCCGCCCCGGTAGACCAGGACCGTCCCCTCGAGGCCCTCAGGGGCCTGGTCGGGGAACACGCTCACCCCGAAGGCGAAGTCCTGGGGCACCCAGGCCTCGTACTGGGCCCCGCTCCCCGCCCAAGGAGCTTCCGCCTCCAGTGAAAGCGTGGTGCGCTCCACCTCCACCCGGGCCGTGGCTCCCGGGGAGAGGTCCACCTCCCCCTGGTAGCCCTGCACCTGGAGGCCCCGCCACTCCACGATGGCCTCCACGGGGTAGCGCCCAGAGAGGCCCGTGAAGCGGAAGGTGTAGCCGTCGCACCGGGTGCTGGCCTGGCCCGCCACCTTGACGGTGGCGCACGCCCCGGCCTTCACCCCGGCGAGCTCCAGCCGGGCCGGGCCCTGAAACTCCCGCTGGAGCTCCGCGCATCCTCCCAAGACGGCCAGAAGACCGAGAAGGATGAGCTTAGAAGCGAACCTCATAGGCTACCCGAACCCCCCCGTAGAAGCCGGTGGCCGTGGTGAACCGGTAGCGGTCCACGTGGGAGGCCACCCCGCTTCCCAGAAGGCCGTCCCGGTACCCGGCGAGAAGGCTCACCCGGAAGGGCGCCAGGCGCCCCTCCAGGGAGGCCTCCACCCGGAAGGCGCTGTCCCGCCCGATGTCCTCCTGGGGCACCGCGTAGGCCAGGCTCAGGGCCCCCGCCACTTCCCCGGGGTAGGCCAAGGTGGCGAAGAGGGCAGAGAAGGGCGTGTCCTCACCCCCTAGGCCCCAGTACCGGCCGTAGCCCAGGGTGAGGTCCACGGGACCCAGGAGGGCCCCGCCTTGGGCCTCCACCCAGTACCGCCCGGGCTCACCGGCCACCAGGCCCGCTCCCGCCCCTACTTGGGCGTGGACTCCGGGCAGGAGGCCGCCCTTGGGGTCGTGGACCACGTAGAGGGCCCCGAAGTAGTAGTTCCCCTCCCCGGCCCCCAGCTCCCCCACCAGGCGGATGCCCTCAAAGAGGCTGTAGCGGGCCGTGGTTTCCCTCCGCCCTTGGGACTCCCTGAAGGCTAGGTGCAGGCCACCTTCCTTGTACTCGGCGCGGACCCCCTCCGTGCCCAGCTGCGCCCGGGCGTTCCCCCAGGCCAAGGCCAGGCCGCCGAAGGGCCCCCCCTCCCCCACCCCGGCGTAGACCTCGCCGGTGGGCCGGGCCTGGACCGCGCGCTCCAGGGCGTTGGCCCTCTCCTCCAGGGTGTAGAGGCGCTTGCCCGTGGCCTGGGCGTCCTTGATCCGGGCCTCCTCGTTGCCCCGCACCTCTCTCACCAGCTCCTCCACCGCCCGCTCCACGGCCTGGAGGCGGGCCTCGAGGGCCTGGAGCCTCGCCCGATGCTCCCCCAGCCCCGCTTCCAGGGCGGCTACCTTCCCCTCAAGGGCCCTCGCCTCCGTGCTCAGCGCCTCTAGGTCCCCCTTGGCGTCCAAGGCCGCCAGGAGGGCTTGGCGCATCTCCTCCAGGTCCGCCTCCAGCGCCTCGAAGCGCACCCCATACCCTTCCAGCGCCCTCTGGACCTCGGGCAGGACCTCCTGAAGCTCCGCCACCTGGGCGTAGACCTCAGCCACCCGCTCCGGGGCCAGGCCCTGCTCCTCCAGGGTGGCCCGCACCCTGTAGAGGACCTCCTCCAGCCAGGTGAGGTAAGCCCGGTAGAGCATGGTGGCCGCCTCGTAGCGGCTCACCGCCCGGGTTCCCTTGAAGGTGCCATCGGGGTAGCCCGTGAGGATGCCCCGCTCCAAAAGGTTCCGCACCGCCCCCTCCGCCCAGTGCCCCGGGGGGACATCGGCCATCTGCGCCTGGGAGATTCCCGCCGCCGCCAACAGTCCCGCTAGTGCCAGGTAGCGTTGCGCCATAACACCCTTAGCGTACATGAAAGAGCAGTTTGTAGCAACACATTATTGCCGATAAGCGCTGAAAGCGCCGACTGGCTCAGTCTTCCGGCCAGCTCCCCAGGCGAATGCCCTCCGGCTCGTTCCCCTGAAGGAGCTCATCCAGGGCCGCTCCCAGGTCCGGGTACAGGATGAACCGCCCCTTGCCCACCACCTGGAGGGCCATCTGGAACGAGGGCCGGGAGCGGCGTTCCTTGACCTTCAGGTCCGGGTCCCCCAGCACCGGGTGAAGGGCGGGGTTCTCCAGGACGTCCAAAAGCTTCTCCCCGTGGGCCGTGGCCACCACCCGAACCCCCCGCCTGGAGGCCGTCAGGCACTCAAAGACGTCCTCGTTGTAGCCGATCTCGTCCACCACCACGATCTCCGGGGAGTGGTTGGCGATGGCCTGGTAGATGATGCGCCCTTGGGTCTTGGCGGGCGGGTCGGGCACCTGCATCCGGCGGGCGGGCCGGATACCGGGGTGAGGGATGAGCCCGTCCCCGCCGATCTCGTTGGAGGTGTCCACCACCACCACCCGGCTGCCCCACTTCTCGGCCAAAATCCTCACCACGTCCCGGAGGAGGGTAGTCTTCCCGGTCCGGGGCGGGCCTACCAGGAGGATGCTCCCCTGCCCCTCCAGGAGGTAGGGCCGGAGAGGCTCGGCCACGCCCTCCACGAACTTCCCCACCCGGATGGTGATGCCCGTCATCTCCCCCAGGGCCGAGAGGATCCGCGAAACCCGGTGCAGCGTCCCCTCTATCCCCGCCCGGTTGTTCTCCTTGAAGCCGCCCACCCGGTGGAGCACGAACTGGAGGTCCTCCTTGCTCACCTCCCGCTCCGAGTAGCGGGCCTCGCCGTCCACCGTGTACGCCAGCTTGGCCCCCAGGTCCATGGCGATCTCCTCGAGGCGTGGCCCGTAGCCCTCCACCTCCTGCCGGACCCAGGGAGGCAGCTTCTGCATCAAGGCGGCGAACTCCTGCTCAAACCCGTCTCGCACCCGCACCATGGTTCACCTGTCTGAAAGTCCCGAGAGCACACCCAGGCCAAGGCCCAGGAGGAGGCCCCCGTTGAGGCCCGAGAGGAACGCCCAGGCCCGCTCCATGAGCTCATACACCTCCAGGAAAAGGACCTCCGGGCTGGCCTGGCCCATGAGGACCGCTCCCAGGTAGAAGAGGGCCACCCAGGGCGCCACGGCCTTCACGAACCGCCCCAGGGCGTACCCCGAGAAAGCCCCGAGGCCCAGGTACACCCAGACCTCGGCCCTGGCGAACTCCCTACCAAGACCCTCCAAAAGCCGTATGGCCGGTATGTCCTCGAGGCCCACCACTTAGCCCCCCCTCTGGCTCACAAAGCGCCGGTAAACCTGGAGAACCCGTTCCGCGTACCTCAGCGTGGAGGCGGGAACCCGCCCCGAAAACACCGCTCCGGAACCGGCGTTGTAGGCCCAGAGGACCTTCCGCCAGTCCCGGTGGGTCTCCCACAGGGTCCTGAGGTGCTTGGCCGTGGCCCAGAGGGCCCAGTCCGGGTCCTTGCGCCACTCCAGGGGGGCTCCGGTGGTGGCCCGCCAGGTGCCCGGCATGAACTGCCCCAAACCCACCTCCCCGGCCCGGCCCACGGCCTGGGGGCAGTACCCGGACTCCACCCACACCACGGCGGCGAGGAGGTAAGGGTCAATCCCCCAGGCTTGGCCGTACCTCCAGGTCTTCTGCCAGAGGTCCTGGGGGATGTGCCCACAGGCCAGGGAAAGGCCCGCGGAAACCGCTAGCGCCAGGAGTGCCCGCACGTCGCTTTGGGGCCCCTACCCCAAAGGAACCTCGTCCCGCTCCTCCCGGCGGTAGGCCACCCAGGCCAACAGGTCCCGCGTAGCCCGAAGCTCCCGGTACACCCCGGCGAGCAGGGAGAGGCCCAAGCCGTAGAGGACCAGCATCACCCCCACGCCCATCCCCGTCCCGTCCAGGCGCACCAGGGACACGGCCGCTACCAGGAGCCCAAGGCCTCCCACCACCTTTCCCGCTATGTGGCCCAGCGCACCCATGTCCATTCGCACGTCCATCACCTCCTCAGGTACTCCTGCACGTAAAGCCTGTGCACCCACTCCTCCACCGCGAAGGGCACGGCCCTCACGAAGGCGTGGTAGAAGCGCTCCACCAGGGGCTCGGGCCTGGCCTCCTCCAGGGCGTGGCCGATGTAGTCCCGCTTGAGGACCAGGGCCATCTTGCGGTCCACCACCAGGAACTCCCCCTCCACCCTGGGGGCGTAGCGCACCGCCACCCCCGCCAGGGCCAGGGAGGGCGTGTAGCTGGCCCTATGCGTTAGGCCCTCCGCCGTGGTGAGCAGGTACACCTTCACCCCCCTCTGCACCCTCACCTCCCTCAGGGCCTCCGCCATGGGCTTCAGGTCCAAGAGGCTCATCTGCACCAGGACCTCCGCCGTGGCCCGCCGGATGACCTCCGAGGCCTCCTGAGGGGTGAGGACCTTCACCTCCACCTCGCCTTGGGCAACGGAGACCCCCAAGGCCAAGACCAGGGCGAACCAGTATCTCCTCATCCCGCACCTCCACCCCTTCGCCGCACGCCCGCCCGAGGAGAACCCTCTCCCCCTCCTCCTTGGGGAAGACCACCACCTCGGGCGGGGGCTCGGCGTGGGTCTTGTACCAGCGCTCCACCACCCGGCACCAGCGCACCAGGGCCCGAGCGCCCTCCCGGTCAGCCTCCTCCAGGGCCTCGAGGCCCTTCTGGGTCAGGGAGAGCCGGTCCCGGTCCATCTCACACCAACCCAGCTTGGCCCAGGCCGGCTCGGGCAAGGGGAAGTCTGAGGGGAGGTAGAAGTCCAGCCGGGTGGTCTGGCTCCCGGCGTAGTAGCGCTTGAACTTGGGCATGCGCCGGGTAAGGGCCTCCAGGTAGAGGAGAAGGGCATCGGGCCTCGAGGGGTCCTGAGCCCAGGGGGCGGCGTCGGGTCCGGCGGCTCCCTGGCTGGAGGGCGGCACCACCCGCACCCGCGCCCTCGGCACAGGGGCTCCCGCCTGGGGGGGCTCCGCCTTCCTGGCCTTGGTCCAAAGCCCGTGGAGGAGGTGCTCCTTCCGCCACATGCCGAAGAGCTCAATCCGGGCCGGGGGCGTGCCCTCCAGAAGGACCACCGCCTCCCCCTTCCGGCTCGTGCGCATCTCCTCTGGGGAGAGGAGGGGCCTGGCCACCTCCCGCTCGCCCACGGTGCGGCCCGTGGGGATGGGCAGGACCCCTTTGCGGCTCACGCCCCGGGCCTCCTGCATGACCGTGGTCTGCCCCAAGACCTCGGAGAGCCGTGTGGCGTCGTTGTCGGAAAGCCCCGAGAGGAAGTAGACCCTCTGGGCGAAGGTACCCTCTATGGCCTCCCACTCCTCGTCCCCGTAGACGGCCCGGCCCTGATCGGTGTTCTGCACGGCGATGTGGTAGGCCACCCGCCTGGAGCGCATGGTCCCAAGGTTCTCCTTGATCCCGGGAAGGAAGCCGAAGTTGGGGAACTCGTCCCAGTACACGGAGAGGGGCACCTTGAGCTTGCCGCCGTGGCGGTTGGCGTACTGCAGGGTCTTCAGGTCCACGATGCGCTTGAGGAGCTTGAGGAGCACGTACCCCGAGGCGTTGTCCCCGATGAGTTCCTGGGGGACGCCGATGTAGAGCAGGGAGGGCTCGTCAAAGAAGCGGTCCCAGGGGACCTCCAAGGGCCCCGGCTCGGTGCAGGCGGCCAGGCCGGGGTCAAGCCAAATGGAAAGCCGGTTCCTGGCCCCGTTCAGGATGCCCGCCAGCTGGTCCTGGCGCATCTCCAGGAGGGCCTTCAGCTCTACCTGCAGGTAGGGGCGCACCTCCACGTAGGCCTTGAGGCCCGCCACCCCTTCCCCCAGGACCCGGTAGATGTGGGCCAGGGAGTACCGCCCCTCCACCCCTTCCGCGTGGATGAGCCCTTGGAGGAGGGTCCGCTCCAACCCGGGATAGAACTCCTTGGAGTCAGGCACCTTGGGGTTCCGGGGCACGAAGATCTCCGCGATGAGCTTGGCCTGGGTGATGTCCTCCGCCCCCTCGAGGAAGTTGATGCGGAAGGAGGTTTCCCCCCAGGGTGTGAAGGGGTACACGGGCCTCCCGTGGTGGGCGTAGTAGCTCATGGCCTCCATGAGGCCGTCCCGGTCGGGAAACTTCAGGTCGTAGACGATGGCCCCCCACCCGTCCTTGGCGTCCAGAAGGAGGTTGGGCAGGTAGTAGCCCGAGGTCTTGCCGTGCCCCGGCTTACCCACCACCAGGGTGTGGGCCACCCGCTGGCTCTCCGGGACCCGCAAGGGCTTCCTCCGCACCTGGCCGTACCACCCGGTCCCCTTCGGGGTGAGGTAGGGGGCCAGGTCCTTCTCCGTGGCCCACCGCCCCAGGCCGGGAAGCTTCCTGGGACGCCTGGGCTGGTAGACGAAGGGGGAAAGCCCGCCCACAAACCCCACCACCAGGAGGAGGCGGAGGAGGTCGTAGTTGAGCCGGGCCATCCAGAGGTCGTTGAGCTGGGACCCGCATGGGGAGTCCACCCGCAACATGCAGGCGGCGGCGAACTCCAGGCCCCTGGCCCCGGGGCGGCCGATGGCGGCGTCCCACCCCGCCTTGGCCATCTGGTCAGCGGCCTCGAGGCCTCCCCTAAGCCCCACGTAGAAGACGAGCCCCAGGCTGAGGAGGAAGAAGAGAAAGCCCAAGGCCCTGAGGGCCTTCAGCCAGGGTGGGGTCTCAAAGAGGCTCTCCCGCATCCCTTCGGACCCGGTCAATCCATCGGCCCGGGTTCTTGGGAGCCGAAGGCGCGGAAAGGAGCGCCCGCAGCTCCTCCTCGGGCATCCGGTACTCCCCGGAGGGAATGGGCTCCGCTTTGACCCACGTGCCCCCCCGCTCCAGCCACCTGCCCGGGTTCTTGGGAGCCACAGGACGCTCCAAAAGGGCCTTTAGCTCCTCCTCGGGCATCTGGTACCCCAGAGGGGAAAGGGGCTTCGCCACCACCCACTTGGCGATCGCGTCTACCCAGACCTTCATCCGCTATCACCTCCGTCTTTTTCTGTTCTAGCCACCCAGCCGGGGCCTCTCCCTATCCAGCGCCCAGGAGGCTCGTAGGACGGCGTCTCCGTGGCGCTCCCACCTCCCGGAGGCGAAGGGGGCGGGGGGCTACTCTGCGGGATGCCGCTTCCTTGAGCTTGCGTGTAGGCGGGCCTGGTCTGGGAGGCCCGGTCCGTCCAACGGCCCGGGTTTGGGGAAGCGGGGCCCGTGTAGTAAGCGGGAAGGGCCTGAGCGGGGCTCGGACTCAGGTCGCTCCCCGCGGTGATGGAGGTGGCCCCGCCTCCCTTGACCACCAGAGGCCCCCCGTCGGCCTCGCCCCGGTGCATGTAAGCGGGCACTTCCACGGTGCGCTGGTAGCTGGGGGGCACGCCGCTTCCCCCGTCTATGAACCGACCTGTCAGGCTTTCCACGGCCCGGGTCCCCGCGGTGGCCACGGCTCTGCCCGCCGCCACCGCCGCGCCGCCCACGCTCCCGGCCGCTCCCGCCAACGCCGTCCCCACCTGGCCTATGGCGGCTCCCGCCATACCCACGCCGGACACGCTTCTGGTAGCCATCCCCGTGGCGTAGCTCACCGCCGCCGCCGTCACGGCTAGGGTGAGCCCCCCGAAGAAGGTGGCGATAAGGCTGGCCAGGTACCCGGCAATGAGGAGCCCCGCAGCCATGCCTCCCGCGGTCATGAGGAGGGTCTGGGCCCAGGCCTGGAACATGTCCACGAGCCCCTTGCCGAGGCCCGCGACCAAGACCCCTGCGTCCAGGAAGAGCCTCCGCCGCACCTCCCAGGTCAGGGTGGTGCAGGCCCTCATGGACCAGATCTGGTCCGCCAGGTTGGCGGTGGTGGGCCGCCAGTTCCACATCCCATCGGTGTCCACAAAGGTCTCGTAGCCGCACTTGGTGGGGTCCCAGCCGTTTTGGGCAGCGATCTGGTTGATGTTTTCCGCCACGATGCGCCGGTTCTCCCGGAACCGGGTCTTCAACTCGTTCACGGTGTTGTCCACGATCTCCCGGGCCTGGCTGGCGATGTAGGCCGCGGGGCGGGACACGCCCAGCTCGAGGCCCGCCCGCACCACGAAGGGCCCCACCGCCCCCATGATGAAGGCCCACACCACCACGCTGACCCACCGCCCGAAGAGGCTCGGGCCCAGGCCGATGGGCAAGGCTAGGCTGCCCGCCACGATGGGCCAGAAGGCGGAGGCCAGGAGGAACATGGTGCTGATGATGACGGTGAGGACCATGGTGATGATGATGAAGGGGAGGACCAGCAAGGAGGCGGGGTTCAGGAGCTGCGAGGCCGCCCCGATACCCGCCAGCACCTTTTGGACCCACTCAGGGGAGTTGCTGGCGTCGTTCAGGGCCATCCCCGCCATGTGGGTGATGCCCGCCTCGAGGACCGCCACGATGGTGAACAGGGGGTTGATCACCGCGCCCAGGGCCTTGAGGTTGTTGGAAGCCTCGGTGATGGCGTCCGCCATCTCCGTGCGGAAGGTGTTGGTAACGGCGTAGTAGGCTCCTTGGGTTCCCCCAAACGCTTCGTCCAAGGCTTCCCCGATCCAGAGGAACCCTCCCGCAAGCACCACCCGGGCCATCACCGCGAGGACCTCCTCGAGGCTCCCGTAGTAGACCGCCCGGAGCATCCCCCAGACCAGGCCCAGAACGATGAGCGCCCGCCCAATGGAATAGGCCCCGGACTGGAAGTCTCGTAAAGAGGCCTTGAATAGGGCGATCCAGTCGTTGATGTTCAGCATGGCGCTGAGGATGCCCATAACGAAGTCCCGGACCGTCTGGTCAATCTGGGCCTGCGGGGGCGGAGGAGGGTCCGCCAGGGCAACGAGGAAGGCGAAGGGCAGAAGGGCCAGCACGAGCCTCACGGGCCACCTCCTCCGCTGGGCGGCGCTCCGGACTCGGCCCTCCACTGTCTGGCCAGCATGGCCAGAGCCTCTCCCGCCACCACGTACTTGGCCGAGGTCTTCTCCGCCTGGGAGGCCACCATGGCCATGGCCTGGCGGAGCTCATCCTCCGCGTTCCTCTCCTGCTTCTTGATGAGCTCCACCAGGTTTTGGTTCACCTGGACCAGCTGCTCCACGGTCATGGCCTGCTGGGTAGCCAGGTTTTTCATCTCCTGGATGACCTTGAAGCTGTTCATGCCCTCCAGGCGCAGCATCTCCGCGAAGCCCTTGACCAAAACTTCCGTCACCTCCCGGGTAGAGGGGGCGCTCTGGGCCTCGGCGATGAGCTCCTCCGAGATGCCCGGGGCCATGGGATCACTCCCCCCGCTGGCAGCCCGCATGGCGGCGCTGGTCGCCGCTTTGGGGCCCCCTTCCCCCAGATGAACCTCTGGGCCGCCTTGCGAGGCTGAGGCCCCGGTAATCCCCACGGAGGCAGGGGCGGGGCTAGGCGAGGAGGCTCCGACCACGCTGGCCCCGCTCACACCCGTGAGCGTGGTCCAACCCGTCTGGATGGCCTCGGCGATGAAGTTCCACGCCGCCCCTAAGGTGTCCCAGAGGTCCTGGAAGACGTTTTCGGGCTTCGTCTCCTCCTGCTGGTTCTGAACGTTCTGGGCGGCGCGGGACTGGTTCTCCAAAAGCTGAGCCGTGCGCTGGAGGTCCTTTAGGCTCTGCTCCGTGGCCTGGAACCCCAGCTGGGGCACCACCCCAGAGATGAGCTTGGTCCACCACTCCGGACCCCAATACAGGGGGTCCTGGTCCGGCGTCCAGCCGTAGAGCTCCGCCAGCTGCTGCTGCCGGGCCTTGGCCAGGGCGTTGAGGATGGCCTGCTTCTGCCGCCGGATGTCGCTCATGAAACTATCCAGGGCCTGGTCCACCTGGTCCACCAGGGGGTTCAGCTGATGCAGGCCCAGGCTCTTCCCCAGCCAGTCCAGGGCTAGCCCGGTCCCGTAGTACATGGCCTGGGCCTTGAAGTCCTCCCACATGTACTGCAGCTGGTCCCAGTAGCGAAGGGCTTTCTTCACTGTCCGGTGGGCCGTGCAGAGCCAGCGCACGGACCCCAGGTCATAGAAGCCGATGAAGCGGCAGGCGTCGGTGATGAGCTGATCCAGGTCCTCCACCAGGCCCTGGGCCTGAAGGTTCTGCTGGGCCAGGCCGCCTCGCACCTGGAGAGGCAGGAGGGCGTACGCGGTGCCGCTCCTGGGCCCCATGTACTCCACCTCGAGGCGCAACGCCGTGGTGCCCGCGTAGCCCGTGGTGTCCCAGTACCGGAGGACCACGCCCCCAGCCTGCCCAGGTCTCGCGTCCATCACCCACTTGCCCGAGGGCAGGGCCACGGCCCTAATCCCCAGGATCCGCTCCCCCGGATCGGGGCTAACCCGGACCTCCAGGCGCAGCGTCCGCCCCTCCTGGTAGACCCCGGGGGCGGGGGAAAGCCACTCCACCCGCACCGCCAAAGCCGAGGAGAGGGCTACCACCAAAAGCAGGAGCGCCCTTTTCACGCTCTCCCCTCCGCCAGTTCCCGCACCGCCCGGAGGACGTCCCCGCCATAGGCCTCCGCGAGGGCCTTCCGCTTCGCGGCCTCCTCCTGGGCGCTGGTGAAAAGCCAGTAGTCGTAGGGTGTGGGCCAAAGCTGCAGGACATCCCCCTCCTTGAGGTCGTCCCGCGCCGCCCAGACCATGATCTCGCTGAAGAGCCCCTTCACGCCCCCCAGGGAGCGAAAGACCGCCATGGCCCGGTCAGGGAGGTTGAAGACCCTCTGGACGTACTCGTCCTCCCCCTGCACCCGGAGGAGGAAGACCCA
>Ga0197142_1004668_pt1 | contig 11005 bp, 4 predicted proteins | sample GBS60_MetaG_FD_148614 | JGI IMG/M metagenome (GOLD analysis project Ga0197142, IMG submission 148614) | Sediment microbial communities from Great Boiling Springs, Gerlach, Nevada, United States - GBS 60_MetaG | ecosystem: Environmental > Aquatic > Thermal springs > Hot (42-90C) > Sediment... | reverse complement strand
TGGTCTGTCAATTCTCGGTGCAATAGCCCTCCTTGACAGGTGTGAACAGAATGGAAGACAGAACATAGAGGCAACAGGTTACCCCTTCTGGAGCATCCTGACAATAGAGGATTTTGGGATAAAGAGGTCTTTGGGTTGAGACTTATCTTAAGTGACACTCTCCGTGATATTCACATTCTCATTAGAGATCATGTTCTTTCTGGCCTGTGCTTAGGGCTGTAATACAAGCATCTTGGGCTCAACTTTAAAGACAAATTAATGGTGTAATTTCCTTATTTATTTTTAGGATGCCTTCTTCCTTCCTCCTATCCTCATTCTTCATGACTATTATTCCTGCAATAAAGCAACTTAATTTAGAAATATCAAACTCAGAGGCATTAATTTTTAACTGATCTTTCCTATTGTCCCGACGATTCAGGCTCCATGTGTTTTTGCCACTAAAACCTGCACCTCGGAGGTGAAGGTTTTTTCATCGAAATAAAAAAGCCTTAGACTCAAGACTTATCTTAGGGCTATTGGAACAGTGAAATGGATACATATAAGAAGTTTTTGTACATAAAATCTGGGTATGAACCTCAAAGCACAAACCTTTAATGGTATGTGAAGTAATAAACCAGGACTTGTTAAGTTATTCTTTACTCAAATCCATATAGATGCTCTCAAATTGCTCCAGAGCAGACTCGAGATTCTCTAAAATATCCTTTGCAAGCATATCAGGGTCAGGTAGGTTCTCAGAATCCTCAAGGCTCTTGTCTTTAATCCAGAAAATGTCAAGATTGACCTTGTCTCTTTGCATAATTTCATCATAACTGAACCTTCGCCATCTGCCGTCAGGATTATCGTCACTCCAGGTAGGTTTTCTATCAAAACGGTTTTCAGGATTATAGCACTCAATAAATTCTTTTAAATGTTCATAACGCAGGGGATTGGTTTTCAATGTAAAGTTCATATTTGTTCTCAGGTCATAAATCCACACCTCTTTTGTCCAGGGTTTTTCGCTTGCTGGCTTGCGATCAAAGAACAGGACATTAGCCTTGACACCCTGAGCGTAGAATATGCCTGTTGGAAGCCTCAAGATAGTATGGAGGTCGCATTCTGCTAATAACTTTCGCCTTACTACCTCGCCTGCCCCGCCTTCGAATAAAACATTGTCAGGCACAACGATTGCCACTCTTCCATTGATTTTGGCAAGCGATTTGACATGCTGAACAAAATTGAGCTGCTTGTTGGAAGTAGTTGTCCAGAAATCGGGGCGCTCATATACCAGCGACTCTTTGTCTGCTTTTCCTTCACCATTTACGATGGTAATACTGCTTTTTTTACCAAATGGCGGATTGGTAAGAATTATATCATAATGTTCTTTTGGTTCTGCAACGAGTGAGTCGCCTACTTCAATGGGACTTTCCTCACCGCCTATTCCATGCAAATAAAGATTCATCACACACAATCGAGCAACATTATCAACAAGTTCTTTGCCAAAAAGGGTATTAAATTTGAGAAACTTCTTTTGCTCCTTATCAAGAGTGTAGTTTTTCGAGAGGTATTCATAGGCCGCTAAGAGAAAACCACCCGTTCCACAGGCAGGGTCGCAAATGGTTTCACCTGGTTTGGGCCTTATAACTTCAACTATGGCTTTGATAAGCGGACGAGGGGTAAAGTATTGACCTGCTCCGCTTTTGGTGTCTTCTGCGTTCTTCTGTAATAAGCCTTCATAGATTTCACCTTTTATATCTATGTCCATTCCTATCCAGGTCTCTGCATTGATGAGTTCGATGAGCCTTTTGAGTTTTGCAGGGTCCTGGATTTTACTCTGAGATTTTCTGAATATCACTCCCAGCATGCCTTTTTCGCTACCGAGGGTTTTGAGTATATGCATGTAATGAGCTTCGAGCTCTTCGCCGTCTTTCTGAAGTAGACTTTGCCAATCAAGTCCTTTAGGGATGATTGACGGCTTATTAAACGGCGGTTTTGTTTGTTCGTCTGCCATTTTGAGGAATAAGAGGTAGGTAAGTTGCTCCACATAGTCGCCGTAGCTTACGCCATCATCTCGCAAAACATTGCAATAATTCCACACTCTCTGTACTATTGCTGGTGCTTCGTTTGGCATAGGTTTTTACTCCTTAGTAATTAGATAATTAAATTTATCTAAAATAAGCTTCTTCCTTTCTTCAATAAATTGCTCAAAATTTTCCATTTTCCAGAGTTCTTTATTTTTAGGAATAAGATGTAGGTCAAGATATTCATCGCTCTTGTTTGAAAACCACTCTTTGGGAGTTTTATTACCTTTTCCACCCGCACCATTTTCTTGGGCAGTTAACAACATTAAATTACCAATTTGATTTATTTGTTCTTTTGAATATTTGTGTAAATCTTTTCTCCCTGTTCTTGGATTTTCTATTTTTATCTTTTTCAATAATTCTCTTGGAAATATATGATCTATTTGCGGCAGGTTTCCACTAAAAGATGGTTGGTAGTTAAAACCATACCATATATTAAAAAATAGGTGTATTTTTTTATCATTATAATTTAGACTTAAAATTTCCTCCTTGCTTATTTCAAGACTTTTTCCATTATTTTTAATTATCGTATATAAATCATTAATTTCAAAACCCATTCTTTCATCAATATTTTTAGTTATCTGATCTATCAAATTATCATTTGTTCCACTAAACGCACCAGTTAATGAGACTCTTAAAATATAGTTTTTAAGATCCTTTTTATCATTTGATCTCCATTTATCAGGAAATTTATATCGGAAATAAATTAAAGGAATAAGAGCAATATAAGATGGTAATGTTTTGCTATCTTTGAGATATGTGCTATTATAAATAAAGTCTTTCACATCTTTTATAGCTTCAATTATTTTGTCCCATTCATCAATAATTTTCCTTTTTGCTTCTTCCTTTCTAAACTTTTTTATTTCATATTTTGCCCCTTCACCTATAAGACAAAGTGCTGTTTTTAAAATAAAATCGCGATCAAATTGATAGCCGGTCCTATTTAAATCTTCTAATAATTCTTCCATTTCCTTTTGAGCTTCGTCCCACTCAACCATCAGCAAGGAAAATAGTAAATCTGACTTACTTAAAGGAGTGCCTCCCGAATTTGCTCTGATAAATATTTCAACAATATCATCTTCACTATATAGCTCTGGTTTGTCTATACTATCTGCCATTTGATAAGTAATGACATTTTCATCAGTAAACAATCTATAAATTTTTGCAATAATTGTAGATATTCTTGTTTTTTCTTCCTCATTAAGTTTCCGTTCAAATTTATGTATTATTTCTTGTGCAATGACATTATATTCCTTTTGACTAAATACTATATCTTTTAATTTTACCCACGGTAACTTTATATCTGATGGTTTTATGAATTTAAACCTATATTTAATTTCATCAGGGGCAACTAAATCACCACTTAAAAGATCTATGCATAATTCTTTGCCTTCATAACTACCACATAGACCAATATAAAGACTTTGAATTCTTTGTTGTCCATCAAGTACCAATATCTTTTTATTTTTGTTTGGTTGTTCGTAATAATCTGAAAATCTTAGTCCTTTTCTATAATTATCAATAAATTTTCGTATTTTAACTTCCGCTTTTGTTTTCCATACTAGAAAAGTCCCTATAGGATATTCCCTTAAAATGCTATCAAACAACCGTTCAATTTGTTCTTCATTCCAAACAAATGTTCGTTGAATATTTGGTAGCCAAAATCCTCCATCTTCCTCATAATTATTAATGCTTCTTACAAACTTTCTAATAGAGTTATTCATAGTTATCTCCCTTTTGTTTTCTTATTTTTAAAATCTAACTTTTCCTTTCTTATTCTTTCCAGCAACTTTTCTGCTGGTTCATCGTTTGGATCTTGTGGAACGAGTTTACCTTCAAATGCTTTTTTTAGGATGCTCTGACGCAACCGCTCTGCTTGTTTGAGACTGTTATCAATTACCTTCTCCACCTCATCAGCCACAGAAAACCGCCGCTCGATTTCTTCGACGATTTTATGTTGCTCGGGTAGAGGAGGAAGGGGAAATTCTAATTCTGATAATTGTTTTTTCGTAACTCCAGATATTGTTGTCCCTCTGTTCTTATATTTAAATATTTGGATAATTTGTGAAAGACAATAAAGCGAGTATTCTGGATAAATAAGATGTGTTCTATCAATAAGTGCTTGTGAGTCCTGACTAAAACATAAAGGTATTTTTGTGATTGCTATTTTCCCTAATCCAACTCTAGTTACAACTATTAAAGAATTTTCCGGAACAAGGTTTGTTGCAGAATTTAAAATAGCCTCCTGAGTTATAAATTTTCTTGGTTTCATATTCTTTAAACCATGAATATCAGCACTTGTTATCCAAGGAATATCTCCCTTCCAATATTTATCAACTTTTGTAGAAGGTGTTCCACCACCAATGATGTCATAAATTTCTCCGACTCTAACCCACACCCAGCCTTCGGGCAATTCAGGAAGTTCGGAGTTATCAACTGGTGGCAATTCTTTGTATTTTTTTCTGCCTGTCAGCAGACAGGTGCCGAGTTTCTTTTTTCGTTCTGCTTTTATTTTTTCTAATAATTCTTTTGCTGTTTCTTTGGGTTTGTTTTCTTTTCTCCATTCTTCGGTGAGTTTTCCTTCAAAGGCATATTTGAGCACTGCCTGACGATAGCGTTTTATCTGCTCCTTTGCCTTCTTCAGTGCTTCAACTCCAGCATTAAGCTTTGTGAAAAGCTCTTCTATTTTTGCAACAATGCGCTGTTGTTCAGCGAGAGGAGGGAGGGGGAGGTGAATATTCCAAAATAAATTAGGTTCAACATGAGGTATACCAACACCTCGAGGATGTTTGTTTATATATTCATATTTTGTCTGAAGAAAATAGAATAAAAAAGATTTATATATTTCTCCACAATCTAACTTCGCAAGAGTGGAACCAATAACTCCTTTTACACCTCTTCCAACCAAGCCACATCTTGCGCCATCCCAAACAATTAATATATCATCAGGTTCACAGGTAGGGACATCTTTCCCATCAGTGAACTGTGTAAATCTTTTTAATTCGAATGCTTCAATATTTATGTATGGGATTTTAAAAAATTCATTTTTATCACCAAGATTTTTTGGCTTTTTGCCTTTGACAAATTGTATTACCTCTCCCAATCTCACCCACACCCAGCCTTTGGGGAGGGGTGGAAGGTATGTAATTTTATAGTCATTTTTTGAGTTATCACTCATAATTATACCTTAAATATTTTAGTCTTCTAACATCAAAAGCTTTTAATGTTCCTTCTAAAATATCAGATGAGTGTTTATTTATTATTGGATTTTCAATTGAACCAGATTCAAAACTGAAGATATTTTTATTTGTCTTATCAATTCGGACAAAGATAATTTGTTCTGCATCTCCAACAATTGCAAGATTCGGATTGTGAGTTACTATAATAACTTGTCTTTCTTTTTTCACATATTTTATAAAATGTCTTAGTATCTTATAAACACTTTCATTATCAAGATTTTCTTCTGGTTGATCAATTATTAGAGGAATATCTTCTCTATCTAACAATAAATAGAATACAATTAATAATGCTCCTCGTTCGCCTGGCGATAATTGTATAAGATTCTTATCTCCTAATTTTAGTTCATATATTGGTTCAAGATAGGACAGAGAAGAGATATACTCATAAAAATTTGCAATTTCTTTTTTCTTCGATATTTGGTCTACAATATATCTTTTTTTATCACCTTCAATACCTTCTCGCCTATCATTTTCTAAATATTCTATTAATTCAATAAGTAAAGATTCAATACCATCTTCGCTATTAATGTCTTTCCCCTTAATTAATTTTTCTAAAATTAATTTGCCTTGATTTATTCCATAGAAACTACCTTTTCTGCCTTGATCAATAAATCCAAGAAATTCATCATAGAAAGACGAGTCAATTTTTAACGAAACATCTATGCTAATTTTATATTCACCTAAAAGGTCTTGGAATTGCTGAATCCTTGTGCCAACAGCATTCTTGAAAATAGAGTAAATATCTGCTATTTCTTTTTTCTTTCTGAATATCTGTAAAGAGTAATCTAATCTTTCGTTCCTAAGTTTAGTTATATCGTCATTTAATTGTTTATCTATATATTCAAGTTCTTTCTTAAGCCATTTTATAGTATCGATTGTATTTTCATCACCTTCAATTAGTTTTTTCTTTTCTTCCCATTTTCTCAATTCCTCTAAATATTGCTGATACCTTTTTTGGGGCTCTGAAAGATCTGCTTTAATTTTTTCTATTTCCTCCTTTAATTTTTCCGCACTTATTATCAAACTATTACTTTTTAATGTTTGTTTTTCATCATTTGATAAATTAGGATTCTCCTCTATTTCTTCTTTGGAAAATAGTTTGGTTTTCTTCTCTTTTAAATCGTTTTCTTGCTCTTTGATTTTTTCATCGATACTCTTAAAATTAATTTCAAATTTGATAATGTCTTCTATTTTTAAACCAAAATCTTTAAACCTTTGTTTATTGCTATTTATATAATTTTCAATTTGCTTTTTAAGATACTCTAATTCCTTCTTAATTTTTTTAAATTCCTCTATGTTCGTGGTTACATTTTTTATATTAGTTTGGACCTGCTTTATTTCGTCTTCTGTTTTTTCTAATTCTTGACTTAACTTTAATAATTCAGTTTGCTTTTTCTTGAAATCTTCAGATAAATTTGGATCTTTAGTTGGATCTGGAACTTCTTTTGGTTTAATTTTTTCATGTTCGTCTAACTCTTTGTTTTTAATCTTCAATTTTTCTTCAAGCAGCCTTTTATAATCGGGGTGATTTTTCCTTTCTTTTCCAATGATTTTTTCATTTATCTTTTTTATTTCACTAACTATATCATTTATTTCTTTATCTGCCAGTTCCTTTTTATACTCAATTAATTCTTGAAAATTAGATCTACCCAATCTTTCTTCATTAGGAATATAAGAAAATACAACTTCTTCCAGAGTTTTTTCAAAATCATAAGTTTCTAAATTATTTGTTAATCTTTCAAAAAAATTCTGTGGTAAGTATCTTACTCTTTCAGGTGAATTTGGGTCGGTTCTTTCACCTAAGTTCTTTTTTACACACTCATCACTCTCCCAATTCAACTCGGCTTCAAAATTTTTAGCTAATCCGTCCTTTAAAAACTTTTCTTCTTTAAGAAAAGAAAAATCATTATATCGGTGAGAATTTCCACATAAAGCTATTATATCTGTTATAGCACTTTTCCCATTCCCTTTGTTTCCAATAATCGCTACAAGTCCTGGGTTCAAAGGTATTTCAATATTTTTAAACCAAATACCTTTATCATCATTATAATCATTTACTGGATTAATTTTGATCACACTAATGAATTTGGTTTTATTTTCTCTAATCCTTTTTAATATTTCTGGTTCGTCTCCGATATATACCCTCTCTTCTGGCTCATAAATTATTTGTTTTAAACCTTCGAAAGTGGGATCGGCTTTAATCCAAGTATGCCTATTCTGATCTGGGTTAAATAATTTATCAAAATGATGTGCATCAGACCCCCAGATACATGGTTTAAGAGATTTAAATTCATTTATAAAATTATTTATTTGTTCTTCTCTATTATTACCTAGATGTTTATAACCCAATGCCCACTGTATTGTATTTGGATTAGAAGCAAACAACCCATCAGACTTTTGAATTAAAACTTTTCTAGTTTGGTGATCTTGCCCATCCCAAGAAATTTTACTTAAATCTTCATCAGAAGGAATAAAAAGTAAATATTTTCCTTCAAAAATTGATTTTTTATTAGTTAATATTCTTACAATTTCTTCATCATTTACAACTGTATTCATCATGCCAACTTCAATATCTGGCTTTGTAGCAAAATTATGGTGGTCAAGTTTTAGTCTTTGCCCTAAACTTATTAAATTTTGTTTGATTAACGGTCTTTTTTCATCCTCGGTTTGTGGTCCACTTTCATAAACAAATTTTATTTCATTCAGGAAATTATTTTCTATATCATTTATACTTACTTCGTTTGAGAAGATTACATGGAAATTGATTCGTCGCGGACCAACCAATTTATTAAGTCTAAATTCAATGTTTGGAAGTACTAAAATGTTTCTGATAGCTTGAAGTTTTGCCTCATCATTACCAAATAAACTCTTCAATTTATCTTCATTTTCAAGATATTCATTTTTAACTTTTTTATATCCATCAATAAAAAAGTAATCGGTGATTCCAATCACTGCGATATTTTTTTCAATGGCTTTATTAAATAGTATCCTCACATAATTATCCCAAGTGTCAGTATCTTCTGGGCTACCAAATTGATTATTTAAATAAGAGAACGGTGTATGCACATGCAAATCCCATTTTCTCCATTCTGAACCTCTTGGATAATTTGAAGCCATATAGACCTCCTCCATTAATTAAATTTTGTTAACTCAAAAATTCTCATGCTGCCAGAACCTCGTTTAATTCAAGTAAAATCTTGTCCAATTCATCCCCGAAAATCTTGTATGCCTTGATAAGCCCTCCCTCTTCATAGAACGGCGATAGTTCAAAATCTTCTTTTTCAATGGTAAGAGAGCTTGCAATGTGGTCTTTGATTTTTGTGAGCCAGTCCATCTGCTCGGGTGTAAATTTTTTGCCCTGTTGTTCTTGCTCTTTGAGCCATTTATCAAACCGAATATTGACAAGCTCGGCAAAAGGAATAAGTTCGTTTTCCTTGCCAAGAGTAAATCGCAGTATGGAAATGATATCTGTCAAAAGCCTTTGTGGGCCTGCTTTTTTTACTTTTGACTTTTCAAGCTGTTCATAAGCCTGCCAGAGAAGATCAGGTGTGAGATTATATGGCGGTTTTTTTATGGCTTCTGCCAGTTCTTTTATCTCCTGATATGTAAGATGCCGCTTGCCATAAGGCTGACTATAAATCAACTGCAGTGCTGTTAGTTCGTTTTTATTTTCTTCGATAAATTTTTTGAAGGTATCAATTATGCCTTTTGCTCTTTCTTTTGCCTGTTCGTCAAATCCAGCAAAGATTACTCTATCCTGGCTAACTGTATCAATAATCTGTTCGTTTCTTTTCTTTATGTCAATTAAAAGATTTCGTAGTTCAGGTTTGTCAAAGGGCGCACAAGCGTCATCAATTAATTTTTGCCTAGCCTCATTGATTTGCTCTTGTGAAGGTTCCTCGGTTTTAAAAATCTCCTTTGCTTTTTCCATTGCTTGATCGGGATCTGTAGCATTTAGAAGGTTATTTATTATGCTTTTTAAAGGAATTCCATTTGTAGCTTTTTCTATCTCTTGTCGTTCATCTTTTTCAATTTCTCTATCAAGTTTGGCAAGTCTGCCTGCAATGGATGTTATCGTATCAGTATCTCTATTGCCGAGTGCAATTGATAAAAGCAATTTATCAAATGGAACGCTAGGTTTTCTTTCAAGGGGACGCGAGTCAGTCTTATCCCTTTCACAAACTCCTACAGCATCCACAATCACAAAATGGGTCTTATGTAGTGCATCGGGAGTTACGGCGTTAAGCTCAGTGGAGGAAAGTGTTCTTGTTCCTCTGCCTTTCATCTGCTCAAAATAGATTCGGGATTTAACATCACGCATAAAAATAATACATTCGATAGGCTTAATATCGGTTCCAGTTGAAATCATATCCACAGTAACTGCAATTCGGGGATTATAGGAGTTGCGAAATGATTGAATTAAATCTTCAGGCTTTTCACCAGTAGTTTTGTAGGTTATCTTTTTACAAAAGTCATTACCTCGTCCAAATTCTTCCCTAACAATATGGACAATATCCTCTGCGTGTGAATCGTCTTTGGCAAAAATCAAAGTTTTTGGTACTTCTTTTCTACCGGGAAATATTTCAGCAAAAAGTTTTTCCTTAAATGTCAGTGTGATTGTTCGTATCTGGTCTGGGGCAACAACATCTCTATCCAGTTGATTCGGTGAATATTCAATATCTTCGTCAAGTTGTTCCCATCGCACTTTTCTGGTAAGTTTATCCCGCTTATCTATGTAATACCCTGCTTCTATTTTGCTTCCTTTTTCTGTAATTTCGGTTTTTATTCTGTAAACCTCATAAGGCACATTCACGCCATCAGCAACTGATTTTTCATAGTTGTATTCTGACACAAGATTTTGATTGAAAAATCCAAGAGTTTGCTTTGATGGAGTCGCAGTAAGTCCAATGATGAAAGCATCAAAATATTCCAGTACCTGTCGCCACAAATTGTATATGGAACGATGACACTCATCGGTAATAATAAAATCAAATGTTTCAATAGGGATATTGGGATTGTAGCTAATTTCTTTGGGTTGCTCTTCCTGCGGGTATATTTCAAAAATTGACTGCTCTTCCAGACTCTCATCAAATTCTGTTTCACCTTTTAACATTGAATATAGTCTCTGGATTGTGGTAATACAAACCCGACTTACAGGGTCAATCACATTTGAAGTCAGATGCTGAATGTTGTAAAGTTCGGTAAACTTTCTTCTGTCATCAGGGGTAATAAATTGTTGAAATTCTCGCCTTGTTTGTCTTGCAAGATTATTTCTATCAACGAGGAAAAGAATTCTTTTTGCATTGGCAAATTTAATAAGTCTATATACAAAATTAACTGCAGTATAAGTTTTTCCGCTTCCTGAAGCCATTTGAATCAATGCCCTTGGTCTATCTTCAGCAAAAGACCTCTCAAGATTATTAATTGCTTCAATCTGACACTCTCTCAGACCTTCTGTAATGAGTGGAGGCAAATTCCTGAGTCTTTGTCGAAAGGTCTCTTTTTGAGATAACCATTCTGCAAGTGTTTCAGGTTTATGGAATGCAAAAACCCTTCTTGAACGAGGAAAAGGATCTCTTATATCTCTAAAAAATGTTTCAGTGCCTGTGCTTTCGTAAGCAAACGGGAGCGGTTCTTGAATATGTGGAAGATTTTGAGGGATACCTGTTATATATGCTTCAGACTGTTCAGCAACCCCGCTCAAGGTCG
>Ga0197142_1004667_pt1 | contig 11007 bp, 7 predicted proteins | sample GBS60_MetaG_FD_148614 | JGI IMG/M metagenome (GOLD analysis project Ga0197142, IMG submission 148614) | Sediment microbial communities from Great Boiling Springs, Gerlach, Nevada, United States - GBS 60_MetaG | ecosystem: Environmental > Aquatic > Thermal springs > Hot (42-90C) > Sediment... | reverse complement strand
CTGAGGTTGCCGAAGGGACCCCCAATGGATTGTATGCTAGCATTGACAGCATCTCGATATATGGAGTTTTCTGAAAAATCTCCTGAAATGCTTATCTTTTGTCCATGTTGAATTATTCAGAGGTTCCCACAATCTGTGGTTTTCGATATGATTCCTAACCCCTACATCTGGTAGGTGCCGGTTTCAGTAGATACAGTCAAAATCTGGTGGTGCCCGGACCGGGTGGAAACAGTCACAATCGGAATGCTACCCCTACCGGCGGCGATGGGGGATGTGTTTTGTGGAGGCTATGGCGTCGGCTAACATCTGCAGGAAGACAATGGCATTTCGGGGGGCAAACGCCTCGTAGTCGTTGTTGAAGAAGGCATACAGGCTGCGGCCTGCCAGATGCGGTTGGAGGCGATGGACCCAGTCGGCTAATTCTTCTTGGGAATAGTTATATCGATACAATTGCTTCCCTAACCCGTGGAACCGAACATAGAGAAAATCGGCTGTCGGGAGCACATCGGGAGGCAGTTTGGGATGGCTGAGGGCCACAAAGGCCGCCCCGTACCGCCTCAGTAGCTCCGCTGTCTCCGCCGCCCACCAACTGGCGTGCCGGAACTCTACCGCATGGCGTACACCGGGCGCCTCCCGCTGCAGCAACTGTAAAAATCCTTCCAGACGCTCCAGATCCTGTCGCAGCGACGGTGGCAATTGCCAAAGCACCACTCGAAGCGTCCGCAGCGTCTCCACCCGCTCCAAAAACGCCTTCAGTACCTCCTGGCATTCCACCAACTTCTGAAAATGCGTTACCCGCCGGGTTCCTTTGACCACCAGATGGAAGCCTTCCGGCAATCGCCGATTCCAGGCCGTGATCATCGACTGCGGCGGAAACCGATAAAAGGTGGAATTGATCTCCACCGTGTCAAACCGGCTGGCATAATAGCTCAGCCGTTCCGAGTCCGGTAGGTCCGGCGGATAAAACGCACCCGTCCAATCCGAATAGGTCCACCCGGAGGTACCCACATGGACATCTGCCGATCCCATGGCCCCTTCCTTACACCAGGCCATTGGGAGCCTGAGTGATTCTAACTTGCCCACTGCATCTTGTAGTCCCTATTGTAGAGGGAAAAGGCCAGCCCTTCCAATAGGAGGAAGGCCGAAAACTCGCAATAACTCTCCTTAATAGGTTTCCCAAACCAGAAGGTGGGACGGTAACGTCTCCCGTAAGGGCCGCTCAAGGGACTGGATGCTTTTCTGTGCCTGTCGGTTGGCCCCACCGGCCTAGAACGGGAATAGCTGATCAGGGTTTTAGGCAGTTTTTCCCGGAGTTGCCGCACCCCCTGTTCGGTTACTTGGGTATTCAATAGATAAAGATGCCGAAGGTTCCGGAGCGGTTCCAAGTGTTGAAGGCCCTCGTCGGTGATCGCCGTCCCGGAAAGGTCGAGCACCTGGAGTTTGCTGAGATTGGCCAGGGCGGCCAAGCCCTGATTGGTAATCCGGGTCCCGTCTAAAATGAGCATTTCCAAGTTGACCAGTTTGCCCAAATGCTTCAGTCCTTCGTCGCCTACCTGAGTGCGGGAAAGATAGAGCGTATGCAGGCGAGGAAGCCCAGCCAACGAGGCCATCCCAGCATCGCCCACCTCGGTCATTTTTAGATAAAGGATTTCCAAGCCTTGCAGGCCGGCCAGATGTTTCAGTCCTGCATCGGTGATCCGGGTTTCGACCAGATCGAGCACTTTGAGGTGTTCCAGACCTGCCAGAGTGGCTAAGGTGCTGTCATCGACTAATTCCCGGTGGAAAAAGACGACCACCACATGGCCTTCCGGGCTCGTCAGCACACTGCGAACGGCCGGTTGGGCTTCCAGAACCGGAGCCTCCCCGGCCTCCTCGGCCCAGGAGTCCAGTTCTTCTAAGGCACTGCTGCCTGAGCGACCGACAAACCGAAATGCATCACAGCCGCACCACCCCACAATCCCCAGAAAACCCAACAGGACCAGCCACCTCCGATGCACTTTCATTCGCTGCGTACCTCATCCGTAGGAAGAAGCTGTTGGACACAATTTAGACCCCAAAAGTCATCGCCCCGCTGTACTAAAAAGACATATTATACCTCCATGCGGGAGGGCGTGAAACAGGCCGAAGGGCTAGAGGCAGCCTCGGCAATTCTGCTATTGTCCGGGATGAGGATTCGCTTTTGGATAGAAGATTCTGCTTTCTGTAAGGATGAGGAGGTATGGATAGCGGCTTTGGGAGGAAGCCCAATAGCACCAAGAGGGTCCACCGAGCGGCCATGTTCAAAAAAAATGCCCTAGCGGTGGAGAAACCGAAGTGTGGACTGCACGTCTGGAATAGAGAGCGTTTGGAGGAGGCCCGAAGCGTTCCTAGACCAGAACCAGCAGAGTTCCCGATCCGACATGGGTTCGGTACGGAAAAAACCCAATGGGGCAAAAATTCGAGTTTTCCGGAGGATGGACTACGGCATAATCTCTTTCGGTTTCCATTACTCCGCCCGATGGGGCGGGCAAGCAACCGCCCGGAGAAACCGGCCTCCGCTTTCATACCATCCCTGCTGGGTAAACCGACACCACCGGATGTCCAATAAAAAGGCTATCCTTTGGCCGGAAGCTGTCTCAAACGAGGCGATCATCCGCCGATCTGTCAGGGGTTGAAAATGGTAAAAGCCGAACCCCGATTCGGAGATATGTTTGCCCACGACCACGATCGATTCTTCGGTGGGATTCTGTCCATCGGATGCCACCCGGTTCAAACGCACTAAATACGGAAATGGATGCCGTTGATTCTGACGTCGCTCTGGTAATTGTCCCTGGGGAAATAGCCTGCTTAATAAATGGGCTACGTGAACCCTAATCTGTGGATCTAAAAGATGGGATTCCACACTCGATTCGACCGCTTCCGGAAGCGTCGCTACCTTCATGAAGTTGTCCCCACGTGCCAAGGCTTGGTACTTCAGATGGTTGGAAGAAATCGCCGCTGCTGAAACGTTCTCCGGTTCAGTAGTCTCCCTGGGGAAGTGCTGGTACAGAGGTTTGTCAAAGGAGTCGCATTTGAGAGGCCAGAAAGGACGACATGCTCTCTATCCAGAGGGAAAATCCCTGCAACCCACCGGATACCTTGTCCAAACTGACAAGACTCTCAGCAGAAAAGCGGGTATCGAAGAACGTGGTCTGAAATTGACCTTTTCAAAAGACCATTTCAAATCTAGGTTATAAAACCGCCCGAGGCAAACCAACCGAACTGTCTGGATTTGCCCCCCACAAGGCTATACCAAAAAGTGGGGGCAAAATCTACTAATTTGACTGTATCCACCGGGATTGCTACCACCATATATAGGGGCTAAAACTGAGTGGAACGCCACTGATTGTGGCAATCGCTCCCGGTGGATACAGTCAAGCTAATTAGTGGTACTACCATTGAGTTATCCATATCCCACATCCTTTCTGAAATCATCTATTTCCCCTGCCAGGATTCCGAGAAAAGCTGAGTTCTATGGAAGCGTGGATTGAACGCCGGGAAGGCAATTGGCAATGGAAAATTCTGGCCGAGTGGGATTTCCTGCTCGATGGGAGTGCCCCCTCGGCTGTGGAGCGATGGGCTGCGCATTATCGGGTCGAATGCGTAAAACACGGGGACCATCGGGCCGTTTACCGGGTAGAAACTCCCAAAGGCGTGTTCTATGCGAAGCATTACCGATCCCCCCGTTGGACGGATCCATGGAGGAATTTCTTTCGGGGTTGCCCGGCCCGAAGGGAATTCCAGACCCTCCTGGCGATCTCCAAACGGGGGGTGCCTACCCTTCGGCCTATCGGATGGGCGAAACCTGTCGGTTTGGCCGGCCTGTGGCATAGCCTGCTGCTGACCGAGGCCATCCCCAAGGCTCTTTCCCTGGACGAGTACCTCCGCACTCAGTGGCCTAAACTCCCGCGCACCCAACAGCCCAAGATAATCCGGTACCTTTTAAGACAGTTGGCCGGTTTTCTGGCTCGCTGCCATCAAGCGGGCATCCTGCACGAAGATCTTCATCCCGGCAATATTTTGGTAGTGGCGGAGGATGGGCTGGATGGGCCAGCACCGGGTATCTCCGCCTCTTCGGTTGCTCCCCATAGCAGCTCCATAGAGCACCAGGAGGAACTCCAGGCGGTCCCGGCACCCCAGAGGACTACTCCCCTTGGGGAGCATGGCAACCACATAAAGGGGCAGGAGGAACCCCAGGCGGCCGCCTCCGCCAACTTCCAATTTTTCCTGATCGATTTGCAGGCCGTCCGACTCGGAAAACCCCTGGATCGGCAAACCACGCTGAAAAATCTCGCTCCACTGGCCAATGCATGGCGGGATCAGTCCACCATAACCCAGCGATGGTATTTCTGGAAACAGTATTGCCTGGCCCGGCCGGAAGTCGGCTTTGATGTGCGGGCGGATGCCGAGCAGATAGATCGGCTGGGCTGGGACCATGGGTTTCGACTCTGCCAACACCGGGACCGTCGGCTCCTTAGGCCCAACCCGGATGTAATCATCCTGAAGAATGGCGGTGGGAAAATCTATGCTTTGGCCAATCAAAAGGTTCGGGATTTTCGGTACTGGGCTGCGGCGGCGGAACGGCTGGTGGAGCATTTTCTGCACCGGGCCGTCAAACTGGGCCACCATAGTGTGCTGGTGGAGGCCGACTGGCCGCCGCCGGAGGAAATTTTCCAAGAAGCGGAACTCTCATCCCAAGCGATGGCGTTCTGTTCGGCATCCAAGGTTGCCGGAGGGTTCCGAGCGCCGATTCCCTCCCCGCATTTTGCAGGTGCTTCGGGGGAGCATGCTTGGGGGACCGAAAAGGAAGGGGTTTCTTTACCAACCTCTACGTTTAGGGAATGGCATGATACCTCCGAGGATGGGTATCCACTGGGGGGGTCCTGGGCCCCTGGTGATTTGAGAAAGGTCAGGGAAGAGGGCTTTTCCCAGGACTGCTCTTCTGTTGTGGCAAGCGATTCCCACCAAAAGGGGGAGGCCATCGAAAAGAAACGTTCCGATCCTCTGGATTCCCCTTTCCTAGATTCCGTGAAACCATCCGAAGAGGGGTATTGTAACCCGTTTATCGGATTAACGGGGTGTCTTTCAAAGGCACACAAGGATGTGGCAAAGGAACCCAAAGCTTCTGAGGGTGGGCCAGATTCTGGATTGGCTTCCGTGCGGGTGGCATTAAAGCGTATTCGAGAACGGGTCGGTTGGGGGGGCTGGCTCCGGTATTTTCAAGGGAGTCGAGCACGACGGGCTTGGTGGGCTGGTCATGCTCTGCTGCATCGGGGGATTGCCACCCCCCAACCGATAGCAGTTTGCGAACCCCCCTTCCAGGGAAATCCCTATTACTCCTATCTAGTTACTCAATGGATTCCCCATGCCCAGAATCTGCATCTTTGGGGTTGGCAAATTGCCCGGCTTCCCCAGGCCGACCGCCTTCGCCTGGCCGCCCAATGTGCCGAAAGTTTAGGCCGCCTTATCGGACGACTCCATGCCCATAGGATTCGGCATGGGGATCTCAAAATGGCCAATATCTTGGTCCGGACAGACGGAAGCAGCGTGCAGACCTGGCTTCTGGATGTGGACCGGATCCGGATCGGTTCCCGCTGGCAACGGGGGTATCGAAAGGATCTAGTTCGATTAGCCCAGGGGCTGACCGCGCATCCGTGGGTGCCTCGGAGCGTGCTTTGCCGATTTTTGCGGGCCTATACAAAGCAGTTTCCTCATTTTGCCAGGCCCGATTGGAAAACCCTCTGGCGGCGGATTTCCAAAGAATTAACCGCTGGCCACACAAACACCAAGTTCCCTGCCCACTCCTGTAAAAAGCCCTTTGAAGGGTCTCGGATGCCCCGGAGCTTGCTCCTACGTCTCAACAGAGGATATCTTGCTCCTTAGAAGACGCGAGCTCCCAAGCTAAGAGGGGATATTTTTCGGTCCCGGAGAGGACGTGGAACCGGCACCAAAATCCACAAAATATCAATAACACGGTATCCGAATGAAGCAACTCTTCTCTCCTAAATAGGTCCACATAATTGCGAAAGTGGTCCAAAGTGCGAAATGCCTTCTTTTCCGAGTGGCCAGTAGTCCGACCACTTCCGGTATTTTGTGGACTTATTTAGGTACCGGCGACACTTTTGTGTTGTCATTTCCACGCAAGCGGGAATCCATAAAGGATACCAGAGTTCCCGATTGCCCCCCCGGCCCACAGGAGCAGGCACAAAGCAGCCTGGACTGCTGCTTACGCAGCAGTGCCATATTGCCGTCCTCCATTCGGCGAAAGGATTACGAATTCTTGTTCGTTCCCTCATTTGGGTTCTAGGGATTTCCGGTCCTGGATCACTACGGGGGGATTTACCACTTCAGGGTTGGGGTAGATTTATCCGTTCAGAGTGGAGGTAGAGTTCCTCCTTCAGCGGGGTCTTGTGGAAAGAGGAAAAAGGGGGTAAACTAACGAGATTAAAACATAAGCACTGGGCGGGCCGGGTGGCCAGGATAACGCTGGCACTTAAAGGCTGTCCTCAAATACCATTTTTTTTAGCTAGCCGGATGCCCAACCGGCGCCTTCCAAACCGCCAAAACCCTCATAAAACGTCCATGTTGGTAAAAAGGAAAGGTTTTGGAAACGGTTCGGGCCGCCGCCCGGGTACCAATTTTGGGACAGGCTCTTAACTGCATCCGCCAAGTGCTTTCGGCCGAACGGCGATTCAGGCCTGGCCTTCTCCTGGATCTGGGCGGAATGAGCCAAAAGAGGGCCAATATGCTTCCGAGGAGGGATTTTTTTCTTTCTTACGTTTTCGTAACATTTTAGCCGAATGAAGGAGGACGATATGTCATTCCTGCGCAAGCAGGAATCCAGGCTGCTTTGTGCCAGGTACGGTGTTTCTGTGTAGTACTGAGGTTCCAAGGCCCATGGACTCCTTCTACATCCTGGATCCCTACCTGCTTGGGGACAAGCCTGGATTCCTCCTTCCGCAGGAATGATGTCTATTGATCTTCGCAAATCGTAGTGACAGCCCAAAAGCCCTTGTTTGCAGGGACCTTGAGTGCCCATTAGTTTTGCGAAGATCAATAGACCCCTCTATTTAGCTAAAAGAGTATTGGTTTTCAAACTTTTTAAAGGAGCGGATCCGTGGCACAGCGACGCTTCGTAACAGTCGATGGCAATGAAGCGACGGCCAATATAGCCCATTTAACGAACGAAGTGGCCGCCATTTATCCTATTACTCCCTCGTCCGGATTGGGCGAAATGCCCGACGCGTGGGCGGCGGCAGGACGGAAGAACATTTTCGGTTCCGTGCCGCTGATTGTGGAGATGCAAAGCGAGGCCGGAGCGGCCGGAGCGGTTCATGGCGCCTTGCAGGCCGGGGCCATTGCCACCACGTTTACCGCCTCGCAGGGCCTGCTGCTGATGATTCCCAATATGTTCAAGATTGCCGGCGAACTGACGCCGACGGTCTTTCATGTAACGGCCCGGACCGTGGCCACCCATGCCCTTTCGATCTTCGGCGACCATAGCGATGTGATGACGTGCCGAACCACAGGCTGGGCCATGCTCTGCTCCGCCTCGGTGCAGGAGGCGCAGGATATGGCGCTGATTGCCCAGGCCGCCACGTTTGAATCCCGGGTGCCGTTCCTCCACTTCTACGACGGATTCCGGACATCTCATGAAGTGAACAAAATCGAACAACTTACCGAAGACGATTGCCGGGCCATGCTCGATATGCAGCGCATCCATGAACATCGTGCCCGGGCGATGAACCCGGAACGTCCAGTGCTCCGGGGGACCGCCCAAAACCCGGACGTCTTTTTCCAAGCCCGTGAGGCTTGCAACCGGTTTTATCAGGCGGCGCCGGGCATTGTGCAGAAGGTGATGGATCGGTTTGCCCGGCTTGTGGGCCGACAGTATCATCTGTTCGACTATCTCGGCGCCCCGGATGCCGAGCGGGTGATTGTGCTGATGGGTTCGGGCGTGGGGGTGGTGGAGGAGGCCGTCGAACGGCTCCGCGGCGAAGGGCACAAGGTGGGGCTGGTGCAAGTACATTTGTTCAGACCATTCGACGCCAAAGCCTTTGTCCAAGCCTTGCCGAAAACGGTCCGCCGGATCGCCGTCCTGGACCGCACCAAAGAACCCGGCGCCCTGGGTGAACCGCTTTATCTGGATGTGGTGGCCGCTTTGGCCGAGCAGTGGACCGAACAAGTCCCCGGTACGCCCATGCCCTTGGTGATCGGCGGCCGATACGGTCTTTCGAGCAAGGAGTTTACGCCGGCCATGGCCAAGGCCGTTTTCGACGAACTAGCCCGGCCCAATCCACGTCGGCATTTTACCGTCGGTATCAACGACGATGTAACCCACCTGAGCCTCGATTACGATCCCCATTGGTCCACCGAAAAAGAAGACGTGGTCCGAGCAGTCTTTTTCGGCCTGGGTAGCGACGGCACGGTCAGTTCGGTCCGGAACACCTGCAAAATCTGCGGCGAAAACACCCCCATGTACGCCCAGGCCTATTTCGTCTATGACTCTCGGAAGGCCGGTTCGGTAACCACTAGCCATTTGCGTCTGAGTCCTCGGCCGATCAAAGGGTCGTATTTGATCCACTCGGCCAATTTCGTGGCCTGCCATCAATGGCAGTTTTTGGATCGGATGGATATGCTTTCGTTGGCCGAGCCGGGCGCTACCTTCCTGCTTAATAGCCCCTACGGCCCAGAGGAAGTATGGGACCATTTGCCGGTCGAAGTCCAAGAGCAGATTCTCAAAAAGAATCTGAAGTTTTATGTGGTGGATGCTTACCGTGTGGCGCGGGAGGCCCAGTTAGGTGTACGAATCAATACCGTATTGCAGGTCTGCTTTTTTGCTTTGTCGAAGGTGTTGCCGTTGGAGCAGGCCGTCAAAGAAATCAAAGACGCCATTGTCGAGACCTACGGAAAGAAGGGCGGCGGAACGATTGTGGAACGGAATTTCGCCGCCGTGGATGGGGCGCTGAAGGCGCTGCATGAGGTGAAGGTGCCGGGCCGGATCACTTCCACCAAGCATGTGGTGCCGCCGGTGCCGCCCCATGCACCACCTTTCGTCAAGGAGGTGCTGGGCATGATGATCGCCAACCGGGGCGACGAACTGCCGGTAAGCAAACTGCCCTGCGACGGTACGTTCCCCACCGGCACCACCCAATACGAAAAGCGCTGCATCGCCCAGGACATCCCCATTTGGGACGGGAACCTCTGCACTCAATGCGGATTGTGTTCTCTGGTCTGTCCCCATGCCTGCATTCGGATGAAGGTGTTTGACCCGGCCTTGTTGGCCAAAGCACCGCAAGGGTTCAAGGCGGTCGATTACCGAGGCAAGGAATATCCGGGCATGAAGTTTGTCGTGCAGGTGGCGCCGGAGGATTGCACCGGCTGCGGATTGTGCGTGCAAACCTGCCCGGCCAAAGACAAAACCAATCCTCAGCACAAAGCCATCGATATGTTGCCGCTTTTGGAGCATCTGAGTAGAGAGCGGCAAAACTGGGAGTTCTTCCTTACCATTCCCGATCTGGATCGCACGAAGGTGGCCCAGGATACGATCAAAGGCTCGCAGCTTTTGCGGCCGCTGTTTGAGTTCAACGGCGCTTGCGCCGGCTGCGGCGAAACGCCGTATGTCAAACTGATCACGCAATTTTTCGGCGACCGGATGCTCATTGCCAACGCCACCGGCTGTTCGTCCATTTACGGCGGCAACCTGCCCTGCACTCCTTATACCACCAATGAAGAAGGCCACGGCCCCACCTGGAGCAACTCCCTGTTTGAGGATGCCGCAGAGTTCGGTTTTGGGTTCCGATTGGCCATCGACCAGCAGATCGACTACTGCCGGGTCCTTTTAGGACAATTGGCCAGCCAATTGGGCGATAATCTGGTTCGGGAACTGCTGGAAAATCCGCAGGAGGACGACGCCCAGATTGCCCGCCAGCGTCAGTTGGTGGCCGAGCTGAAACGCCGGTTGCAGCAGATCGACACGCCGGCCGCCAAAGACCTGCTGGCCTCGGCCGATTTCCTCATCCGCAAAAGCGTCTGGTCCTTCGGCGGGGACGGCTGGGCGTATGACATCGGGTTTGGCGGATTGGATCATGTATTGGCCTCCGGCCGAGATATCAATCTCTTGGTGATGGATAGCGAGGTGTATTCCAACACCGGCGGCCAATCCAGTAAGGCCACCCCGCGCGGGGCAGTGGCCAAATTCGCCGCCGCCGGCAAGCCGGCCCGCAAAAAAGACCTGGGGCTAATGGCCCTCACCTACGGAAACGTGTTTGTTGGCCAGATTTCGCTGGGCGCCAATCCGCTCCATGCTCTCCGCACCATCCGGGCCGCCGAAAGCTATCGGGGACCTTCACTTCTGATTGCCCTGTGTCATTGCATCGGCTGGGGCATCGACATGGCGCAAGGTCTGGAACATCAGAAGGAGGCGGTGGCGTGTGGTTACTGGCCGCTGTATCACTATGATCCCCGTGATGAGGAACATCCGTTCCATCTGGATAGCAAGCCGCCCAAAGGGTCGTTCAAAGATTTTGCTCTCAAGGAGGCACGGTTTGCGATCTTGGCCCGCTCCAAACCCGAACGGGCCGAAGAGCTTTTCCAACAGGCCCAGCAGGACATCTATGCCCGATGGGCGCTGTATGAGTTGCTGGCCAAGAGCGGCAAAGCCGCCATCCAAGCCCTACTGAAAGGCGACGGCGACGGAAAAACCGGTGCGCCCGCCACCCAAACCAAAACGGAGGTAGAAGCATGACCGTCGATTTAGCAACCACATACCTCGGACTAGCCTTGAAAAATCCTCTGGTAGTGGCCGCATGTTCACTAACCGACCATCTGGAAAAACTTCTCCAGATGCAGGAGGCCGGGGCCTCGGCCATTGTGATGCATTCGCTGTTCGAAGAACAGATCGAACACGAAGCCAACGAGCTGCAACGGGTCTATGAACAAGGCGCCGATAGCTTCGCCGAAGCCCTCACCTATTTCCCTCAACTGGAA
>Ga0197142_1004666_pt1 | contig 11008 bp, 7 predicted proteins | sample GBS60_MetaG_FD_148614 | JGI IMG/M metagenome (GOLD analysis project Ga0197142, IMG submission 148614) | Sediment microbial communities from Great Boiling Springs, Gerlach, Nevada, United States - GBS 60_MetaG | ecosystem: Environmental > Aquatic > Thermal springs > Hot (42-90C) > Sediment... | reverse complement strand
CAATGGTCCCGGGAAAGGCTACGGATCACCGGCGGTCTCCGCCAGCCCAGCGTGGCTTTTATTTGCAAAAGACGCGCATCCCCGGCGTCAAGCTCCAACCCTTTCTCTACCGCTTCCACCGCCTTGCGCCTGAACCCTGCGGCGTGGTACAGCAAAGCTAGGTTAGCGTAGTGATCAGGGCGAAAAGGCTCCACGCTCAGGGCTGACTGACAAAGCTCGATCGCTTTTTTGAACTTGCGCGTGTGCAGCCCAAACGCCAAGCCATAGTACGAGAGCACCAGCGCCGGGATCTTCTCACCCAGCGCCCGGTAGCCATCCAGTACCTCCCCCAGTGTCTCGCAGGCCTCTTGGTACTCCCGGTGTTGAGCGGCCCACACTCCTTCCCGGGTCAACGACTTCAGCTGGTCCAACGTCAGGGAACCCTGCTTATTCATGGCCAAGATTTTACCACCCCCGCCCCTCCTGCGTCCTTGCCATGGAGGCGGTTTCGGCGTAAAGTCATGGGTCCGAGGTGGGTATGCCGGGAACTTTCGACAAGATCCTGGAGCTTTTCCTGGGGTCCAAGCACGAGCGCGAACTCAAGAGACTGGCACCGCTGGTGGCGGCTATCAACGCCAAAGAAAGCGAGGTGCAACGGATGACCGACGAGGCGCTGCGCCAACGCATCGCGGCCATCCGTCAGGAGATCCAAAACGCCATCAACCCCTTGCCGGAAGACTCAGTTGCCCGGCGGCGCCACGTCCAGGCGGTGCTGGATGAGCACCTGGTGGAGGTCTTCGCCATCGTGCGTGAGGCGGCGCGCCGTACCCTTTCCATGAGGCACTTCGATGTGCAGCTGATTGGTGGCATCGTGCTCCACGAAGGCAAGATCGCGGAGATGAAGACCGGTGAGGGAAAAACCCTGGTAGCCACGCTTCCGGTGGTGCTCAACGCCCTCACCGGCCGGGGCGTGCACGTGGTGACCGTCAACGACTACCTTGCCCGCCGCGACGCCGAATGGATGGGGAACATTTACCGCTTTTTGGGGCTTACGGTGGGCTGTATCCAAAACCAAATGGGGGACGCGGAGCGGCAAGAGGCTTACCGCGCCGACATTACCTACGGCACCAACAACGAGTTCGGCTTCGACTACCTGCGGGACAACATGAAGTTCGACCTGGCTTCCATGGTGCAGCGGGGGCACGTGTACGCGATTGTGGACGAGGTGGACTCGATCCTCATTGACGAAGCCCGGACCCCCTTGATCATTTCTGGTCCTTCCGAGCTTTCCGTGAACCTTTACTACCAGGTGGATCGCATCATCCCCAAGCTGGTGCGGGGGGAGGAGATCCGGGACAAGTACGGTAACAAGTCCACCACCGGCGACTACGTGGTGGACGAAAAGGCCCACACCGCCACCCTCACCGAAGAAGGCGTGGCCAAGTGCGAGCGCCTCCTGGGGGTTGCGAACCTCTACGATCCCAGCAACATCGAGATCCTCCACGCGGTGCAACAAGCGCTCCGGGCCCACACCCTGTATCAGCGGGACCGGGACTACATCGTCAAGGACGGCCAAGTGATCATCGTAGACGAGTTCACTGGCCGCCTCATGCCGGGCCGGCGTTGGTCCGACGGGCTTCACCAGGCGGTGGAGGCCAAAGAGGGCGTGAAGATCGAGGCGGAAAACCAAACCCTCGCCACCATTACCTTGCAGAACTACTTCCGCATGTACGAAAAGCTTGCTGGGATGACCGGTACCGCGGAGACCGAGGCCGAGGAGTTTGCCCACATTTACGGCCTGGACGTGGTGGTGATCCCCACCAACAAACCCATGATCCGCGTGGACCACCCAGACGTGGTGTACCGCACGGAAAAAGAAAAATGGAAGGCGGTCGTCAACCAAATCGTCCAGCTCCATGACAAGGGGCAACCGGTGCTGGTGGGCACGGTTTCCATCGAGAAGTCCGAGAAGCTATCGGAGATGCTCAAGCGTCGGGGGATCCCCCACGTGGTGCTCAACGCCAAGTACCACGAGCGGGAAGCGGCCATCGTGGCTCAGGCGGGCCGTTTCAAGGCCGTTACCATTGCCACCAACATGGCCGGTCGAGGCACCGACATCATCCTTGGCGGCAACCCCGAAGGGCTAGCAAAAGCCGAAGCAGACCCCCTCAAGGACCCAGAGGGGTACCAAAAAGCGCTCGCCAAGTACCGCAAGATCTGCGCCGAGGAGCGGGAGGCGGTGCTGCAAGCTGGCGGGCTTTTCATCCTGGGCACCGAGCGGCACGAGGCACGCCGCATCGACAACCAGCTCCGGGGCCGCTCCGGCCGCCAGGGAGACCCAGGAGAATCCCGGTTCATCCTTTCCCTGGAAGACGATCTCATGCGCATCTTTGCCTCTGATTCCCTGCGGGAATGGATGCGCCGGCTAGGGATGGAGGAGGACGTTCCCATCGAATCCCGCCTGGTTACCCGCTCCATTGAGCGAGCGCAAAAGCAGGTGGAGGCCCGGAACTTCGAGATCCGCAAACACCTTTTGCAGTACGACGACGTGATGAACCGGCAGCGGGAAGCGGTCTACGGGTTGCGCCGGAGGATCCTGGAGGGGAAAGAGGGAAGAGAGTGGGTGTTGCGGGCTGCCCGGGAAATTGTCAGCTCGTTGGTGGACACCTACTGCCCCGAGGACAAGGAACCCGAAGACTGGGATCGGGCGGGGTTGGAGCACGAGCTAGAAAACTACTTCGGCCTCACCCTGGCCCAGGCGGACGTGAGCTGGGAATCGGCAAGTCGCCAGAAGCTGGAAGAAGCGCTGCACGCGGCGGTGGAGACGCGTTTTGAGCAGCGGGAGCGTCAGCTGGGCCCAGAAACTTTTGGCCAACTCACCCGCTACCTCATGCTCTCGGTGCTCGATGCCCAGTGGAAGGACCACCTGCTAGCCCTGGACCACCTGCGGGAAGGGATCGGCATGCGGGCCTACGGGCAGCGGGATCCGCTGGTGGAGTACAAGCGGGAATCCTTCGAGCTGTTCCAGGAAATGACGGAGCGGGTGGAGGACCAGGTGGTGCAGTACCTCTTCCGGGTGGAGTTGGTGGAGCGGGTGCCCGAGCGGCGCCGGGCCACCCCGATCCGCGCCACCAAGGAAGAGGCCAGCGCCTTGGGAGGTCAGCGCCCCGAGGCCGAGCGCTCCCCTACCGCCGGCCCCCCCACCACCGTGCGCCGCACCGTACCCAAGGTGGGCCGCAACGACCCTTGTCCCTGCGGCTCGGGCAAGAAGTACAAAAAGTGCCACGGGGCCGCCGACAAGGCGGTGGTTTGAAGGACCACGCCGGTGGAAGCCTGGGCTGATCTTGCCGATGTGGCGCTTGTGTTGGCGGCGGCGTTGGCCGCCGCGGGAATAGCGGAAAAGCTTAAGCTCAGCCCCATCCTGGGTTACCTCTTGGCGGGGGGGCTCCTGGGCCCGAACGGGTTAGGGCTGGTGGAGCGGGGACCCGTTCTCCTGGCCTTGGCGGAGCTGGGCGTCACCCTGCTGCTGTTCATGATTGGCTTGGAGCTGCCAAGAGGAGGGCTTGGCGGGATGGGGAAACGCGCCCTCGCGGCTGGGCTTCTCCAGGTTCTCCTCACCGTGGCCTTGGCGGCTGCCGCGGGGCCGCTGTTGGGGCTTCCCCCGCACGCCGCTCTGGTGCTGGGCCTGGTGCTGGCCCCCTCCAGTACCGCTGCGGTGATGCGCCTTTTGGCGGAAAAGACCCTCCTGGACTCGGTGGCGGGCCGGGCCAGCCTCGCTATCCTCCTGGTGCAGGACCTGGCGCTGGTGCCCTCGGTGTTCCTCGTGGAAAAGCTGGGGCGCAGCGTGGGTGCGCACCAGCCGGCGCCCCTGTCCTTTGGGGGCACGCTGCTGTGGTTCGCCGTCGGCAGCCTTGCCCTGTTTTGGTTCTTCCGCAGCGCCGTGGGGTTCATGCTGCCCCCGTTGCACGGCGCGCGGCAAAAGGAGCTGGTTTTGCTCCTCACCGTGACTTGTTTCTTTGCCGCGGCCCTGGGGGCCAGGGCGATGGGTGTCTCGCCGGCTCTGGGAGCTCTCGTAGCCGGGGTAATTTTGGCCGGTTCCCCCTACGCGCCCCAGGTGCGGGCAGATGTGGGCAACCTGCGTACCCTTTTCCTCGCGGTGTTCTTTGTGGCCATCGGCACCCTCACCCGCCTGGACGTCACCCTGGTGTATTGGGCCAAACTCGCCCTGGGGCTCCTCGGGGTACTTCTCACGAAAGGGATCCTGGTGACCGGCCTCCTTTTCGCCTTGGGCTACCCTAGGGGCCCTGCCCTGGCGGCAGGGCTTTACCTCGGCCAGCTGGGGGAGTTCAGCTTTGTCCTCGCCGACCTGGCTAGCCGCGCCGGCATCTTGGAGGATGCCGGCTATGCTCACCTCATCGCCCTCACCACGGCGAGCCTCATGGTCACCCCAGGGCTCATCGCCCTGGGGAGCAAGGTGGCTCGCTGGCCCAGCGCCCCGCCCCAGGGGCACCGAGTGAAAGAGGAAGGGCACCGGGGCGGCACGGCGGAGCCTTTGGCCCTGGTAGTGGGGCTGGGGCCAGCAGGACAAACCGTTGCCCGGACGCTCCAGGAGGTCGGGTGGCGGGTGGTGGCGGTGGACAGCAACCCGGAGGCTCAGGCAAGAGGGGCGCGGCTTGGCATCCTAGTTTTCACCGGCGATGCTCGGCACACCGAGGTCCTCCATCCAGCCTGGGCGGAGACAGTGGCCCTGGCGGTGATCACGGTCCCGGACCCGTTCGCCGCCAAGCAGATCGTGGAGGGTTTGCGCAGCACCCACCCCAGCATCCCCATCATCGCCCGGGGACGTTACTCCGCCTTTGTGGAGCTGCTCCGCCGGGCTGGCGCCACCCGAGTGGTGGACGAGGAGGCGGAGGTAGGCGACGCCTTGGCCAGGAGTTGTTTGGAGCTCGTGGATCCCCACGGGTCATGAAGAGACAACCGGCCCTTTAAACATGGCACAAGCCCAAGGGAACCAGCTTCGAACCTGGCCGCCCTTTCGGGTGCGGTTTTCGTGGCTTTCCTGTTCTCCTTGGTTGTCCCAGCCGCGGCGTAACCCTGGTGAACCCCGCCCCGCCAAGCAACACCAAAGCAGGCCACCAAGGGGCTTGCCCCGCCGGGGGCGGTGGTTTTTTGGCAGAGCGGCGCCGTAGTCAGGGGACCTCACCGGGCAACCAGGACCGAAAGTCGCTTGGGCAGCGTAAGGCTTTTCCCCAGAAGCGGCGGTGTGGGGAAAGCCCCGGGGCCTGGGATAGAGGGGGTTTTTAGGTTCGCTCGCTCTCCGCCCCCAGCGCGGCGAGCACCTCCCGCAGGTCTTTTCCTTTGAGCGCGCAAGCCTGGCGCAGCGTTACAGCGCGGGCCACGGTGTTCCGGAAAAACGGGTGATCCACCAGCTCGAAGCCCATCTGCCGCAAAACCGCTGCCTTCTCGGGAAAGGCTTGGAGGATCGCCGCCACCGGAGCATCCGCATGGATAGCCGAAAGTCGCGGTAACTCCCCCACCGGCTCCGTCCTCGCCAGAAGCACCCCCAAAAGCGGCAAGCCCCAAATGGCAAGCCCCGAAAGCTCCAGAAGGCCCGAAACCCCCGCCAAGGGAAAAGCTTCAGGGGTAAGATCGGTGAGCACTTGACCGGTCACCCGCAAGGCGCACCCGAAGTTCACCAGGGCAAAGGGCACCACCAGGCTCCCCATGGCGTTGGGATCCCGCCCCGCCAGTGTGGGGATCACCCGCGCTGCCACCCCCATAATCGTGAGGGAAATGAACCCCACGGTAATGGCATGGCGCGCCGCGCCGTACCAAGCGTGGGAGAACGCTTGGTCCACGAGCCGGAAATAAACCGGCGAAAACGCTATCATCCCCAAGGAGAGGAACAACCAAAGCTGCGCAGCGCGCAGGAACTTCTGGGAACGATCCCCCGCGGTGGGCTTGCGCCACAAGTTAAGCTGCAAACCGAAGGTCACGGCGCTTGAAGCAAGCAACAAAACGCCAACCCCGGCCACGGCCCCCCAAAGCGGCTGTTTGGTCTTCATGAAAAGCACCAAGCCGAAGGCCTCCATCGCCACCCCTAGGTTTAAAGGCCAGAAAAGCCTTGCAGCACGACGCCACGAGGGCGCGGGGAACTGGAACACGCTAGGAAAGAGGCGCAACCCCACCCCAAAGATCATGAGCATCGCTACCCCGTGAATTTGCAGGTCCCGGAGGGCCGCCTGGTAGGTGGCCACCTGTGCGACCACTGCCTCCCGCTCCGGGGCGAGGACCAAGCTTGCGGTATGGAACAGATCGAAACCGCTCGCCGCAGCGAACCAGAGGCTTGCGGCGCGCACGTAGCGAAACGGCACCTCCCCAGCACCCTGGCTCGTCCGCAAAGTGCGGGTGAGCACCGCCAAAAACCCCAGCACTGCCGCGAGCTGCAGCGCGGCTCCCGCGATGGCGCCCCAAGCCCAGGGGGCGGGTTCGAAGAGCGACCGGAGCAGGATCCCCAGCACCATGGCCGGGAACGTGGCCGCAGCCAGTCCTACCCACTGCAAGCGGGTCTGGAGGAAGCGGGGGAAGGCGTGGTACGCGAACCCCATGATGAAAAGCCCTACCCAACCGTAGATCTGCGCCTGACCATGGGCGTTCACGGCAAAGATCGAGGAGGCGGTGAACGAGGTGTTGGCTGCGATCCGCCACAAGAGGTACGCCCCCCACCCCGCCCCTACCGTAAGCACTGCCACGATCCCTGCGGCGAAGAATCGCTTGTGAAGCCGGTCCGCCAGGGCCGGACGGAAGGCCTGGGGAAGCTGGGAGGCGGGTGCGGGCCGTGCTGCCGCCCCTCGCAGCTCCTCGAGGAGTGCTGGGAGCGAAACCCCGTGGGCTCGGGCAAAGAACTCCAGGGTCTCCGGCGGACCCCAAGGGCCGCCGCACCCTGAAAGCCCGTGGCGATCCAAGATCTCCCGGAGATGGGGGTAGCTGCGCAAAAGCTCCGGGATCGTGGTGGAAGCGCTGATCTCCGCCATAGCTCTGCCCTCCCGAGGACACGTGTAGCACCCGCGGCGGCTCGGTGACTTTGCGCCAGCGCAAAGATCTTCAGTCTCGTTCGCTCTAATCCCACGCGAGGCCACGGCTTTTTTGGGGTGCTGCCCGCCGGGTGGCTCGCCGTCGCCTCCGCCTCTGCCCGGAAGCGAAGCACCAGGCCCCTGGCACCGCGCCCTGCCACCTGCCCACCACCCCCGCATTTTTGGGGCAGCGTGCTATGATTGGCGGGTGCTGAGCAAACTGCCTGCAAGTTTTCTCGCCACCCTCGCTCCCCGTGATAGTGGTACCCGGGCGACCCACGGTCCGAAGGGCTGCGGCTCGGTTTTCCAGCAACCCGGCCCTCGGGGCCATGGCGTTCCCCCGCAGCGCCGGTCAGCACGGCTCCCCACTGGCCGAGCACTCCGGTCATGGCTGCGATGACCGCCCTGACCCCAGAAGCAGAGCCCATGGCTGGGCCAAAGAAGAGACCGGCCAGCCCATTCGCGCTATTCCTGTTCTCCACCGATGCCCAGCTCATCCAGCTCGCCGTGCAAGGCGGCGTAGCAGGGATCGTGGTGGACTGGGAGCACAGGGGCAAAGCCCAGCGCCAAGCCGGGTTCGACACGCAAATAAGCCAGGAAACCCTGGAGGATCTGCGCCGCGTTCGCCGCTGTACCGACGCTTGCGTGGTGTGTCGCATCAACCCCTTTGGCCCATGGTCCCGCGGCGAGGTGGAGGAGGCCATAGATGCAGGAGCCGACGAGATCCTCCTCCCCATGGTGCGCTCCCCCGAAGAGGTGGAACAGGTCTTGGCGTGGGTTCGGGAGCGTTGCGGGTTGGGGATCCTGATCGAAACCTTGGAGGCAGTGAACAACTGCCATGATCTGGCGCGCTTGCCCCTCACCCGGGTTTACCTGGGCCTGCAAGACCTGGCGATTGCCCGGGGAACGCCGAACCCTTTCCGCGCCATCGCCGATGGAATCGTCGAGCGGGTCCGGCGGGCGTTCCATGTTCCCTTCGGCTTTGCCGGGTTGACCCTCCCGGAGGCTGGCGCGCCGATCCCTTGTCGTTTGCTGATCGCGGAGATGGCAAGGCTCAGCTGTTCCTTTTCTTTCCTCCGGCGGTCGTTTCTCCGGGACATCGTGGGCAAGGATCCTCGCCGGGAAATCCCCCCTCTTCTGGAAGCTATCCACGAAGCCTTTCAGCATCCTCCCGCGATCCGGGAAGCGATGCACCGCGAGCTGCTGGCGACAATTGACGCGGCGGAGCCGTTTTTTGCAAGCCGAAACGTCCCTGCGGCGCGAGGTGGCCAATAGATGGGTGGTGCTCGTGGAAGAATCGTCCTGGTTACCGGCGGGTCAGGGTTCATGGGAGCCAACTTGACGCGTCGGCTGGTGCAGGAAGGGGCTCGCGTCCATCTCCTCGTGCGGCCAGGCAGCAACCTGGCACGCCTCACCGGGATTGTCGACTCAGTTTCGCTTCATTTCGCGGAGCTGCTGGATTTTGCGAGCGTGCGAACAACCCTCGGGAAGGTCCGCCCCTCCTGGGTATTCCATCTCGCCGCCAAGGGCGGTCACCCCAGCACACCGGAAGAGCGCTTGGAAGCGCTTCGCTGCAGCTTCCTAGGAACAGCCAACCTCCTGGAGGCGGTTCGAGAGGTGGGCGTAAGCCGTTTCATCCACACGGGAAGCTCTCTGGAGTACGGGCGGCTACCCCGGCCAGCTCGGGAACAGGATGCCCTGCGCCCGCACACCGCTCGGGGAATTGCCAAGGCGGCCGCCAGCACCTTGGTGCTCTTTTACGCTCGGGCTTATGCTGTCCCCGCCGTGATCCTTCGTCCGTTTTCGGTGTACGGGCCCTGGGAGCCGCCTGGCCGGCTGATCCCCACTTTGCTCCGCGCCGCGTTTTCTGGCGAGGAGGTGCCATTGACCGCCCCCGGGTTTCGCCACGATTTCGTTTTCGTGGAGGACGTGGTGGAGGCCTGCCTGCGCCTCGCCGCCGCGCGGATCCGGCCAGGCGATAGCTTCAACGTGGGCACCGGGAAGCAATGGACCAACGAGGACGTGGCGGCGCTGGTGGAAGCGCTGACCGGCAGGACCTTGCGCCTGCAGATCGGCGCACGCCCGCCCAGCCCCCCGGACACGTCCTGTTGGGTTGCGAGCGTCGAAAAACTTCAGCGCCGGTTGGGCTGGAGGCCCCAGTGGGACCTGCCCGCAGGGCTGCGCGCCACCCTGGACTGGATGCTCGCCCATGAGCCGGCACGCTGATGCTCCGGAGCTCAGCGTGGTGATCCCCGTGTTTCGCAACCGCGAGACCTTGCGCCCGCTTTTCGCCCGGCTGCGGTCGGTTCTGGAGGGTGAGGGCTGGTCCTGGGAGCTGGTGGCCGTGAACGACGCTTGCCCCGAGGGCTCGCTGGAGGTGCTTCGCCAGCTTGCCGCGCACCACCAGCACCTTCGCATCCTCGAGCTGCCGTACAACGTGGGCCAGCTTCGCGCCCTTTGGCTCGGGTTGCGAGAGGCCCGCGGGCGGTACGTGGTGGCCATGGACGCGGACCTCCAGGACCCACCGGAGGCGATACCGCTGCTTCGCCGCGCGCTGGAAGAAAGCGGCGGGCGGTATCGCGTGGTTTACGCCGGGCGGCGCGGCCGCTACCAAGGGGTCCCCCGCTTGCTCACGTCGTGGCTTTTCAAGAGAACGCTGCACCTGGTGTGCGGCGCGCCGGTGGACGCTGGGAGTTTCTGCCTCATGGACCGGCAGGCGCTGGAGGCACTGCAGCGGTGGGAGCCTCCGGAGCCGCACCTGCCCACGCTGGTGGCCTGCGCATGTTTGCCCGCTCTCGTGGTCCCGGTCCACCGCGCCAGCCGGCCCCACGGCCGCTCCGCCTACACGGGCCGGATGCGCTGGCAACTGGCCTGGCGTATCCTTCGCGCCGCCTGGGCAATGCAACGCAACCCAGCTCGATTTCTCCTCGCTGTGCCCGCCACCCAACCGGTGCCCGAGGAAAACACGCCCTCGGCGAGCATCGATCACGAAAGGCCATGAGCATGAACGAACCTATCGAAGCTCACAACAAGCTGCAGCAAGAGTATTTCGGGCAGCGCATCAAACGGACCATGCTCCCGGAAAGGACCCCGTACGTCGTTCGGCAAGTGGAAGAAGTGGTGCGCTTCGGCGATCTCCGTCCCGGGGAAACGATCCTCGATGTGGGGTGCGGCATGGGCCGCCACGCCTTCCTGCTGAGCGAACATGGTTTACGCGTGGAAGGCTTGGAGCTTTCACCTTTCTTGGTGGATCGGATGCGAGAGTTCGATGGTGGACGCTACGGAATTCCCGTGCATTGCGGGGACATTCACCGTTGCCCACCGGAGCTTCAAGGGCGGTACGACGCTCTTGTGGGCTTTTTCGTTTTACACCACATAGCCGATCTTTCCCAAGCGTTCCGCTCTGTGGCCTCGCTCCTGAGACCGGGAGGGCGGGCGGTGTTTCTCGAGCCCAACCCCCTCAACCCGCTCTATTACATCCAGATCCTGATCACGCCCGGAATGTCTTGGGCCGCCGAGCGGGGGATGCTGCGCATGCGCCCTCGCCGCGTGGCGCAGGCAATGGAACAAGCGGGGCTGCGGCTCGAAGCTTCCAAACGCTACGGCTTTTTCCCACCCTTCCTCGCCAATCGCCCATGGGGCGCTGCCTTGGATCGGATCCTGGAAAAAGTGCCTTTCTTGCGCCCGGCTCTGCCGTTCCAGCTTTTCCGGGCCACCCATGGTGCCCAAAGCCGGGCTAGCCGCGGGGGTTTTTCTCTGTAACCCACAAATCCAACCTTTCCTCGAACCCCGTCCAGGCCAACGGCAAAAAAGCAGCAGGCACCAGGCAACGCGACCTTTCGTGCCTCGCCCCACGCCGTTGCGCCAGTCCAACCGAAAGGCGGCGCCGTGAGAGAATGCTGGGGGAGATGGCAGGACCGATGCAAAACCCGAAAAAGCCGCAGCTTTGGTTGGGC
>Ga0197142_1004665_pt1 | contig 11010 bp, 8 predicted proteins | sample GBS60_MetaG_FD_148614 | JGI IMG/M metagenome (GOLD analysis project Ga0197142, IMG submission 148614) | Sediment microbial communities from Great Boiling Springs, Gerlach, Nevada, United States - GBS 60_MetaG | ecosystem: Environmental > Aquatic > Thermal springs > Hot (42-90C) > Sediment... | reverse complement strand
GGTCCTGCAGGTGGCTCATAGAGCATAACATTTTCCAGTTCCAACATTCTATCGCGTCGCTTTACCGAGTTGACGTAGAAATAGTAGTTATCGACCTTAAAGAATACGTTTGCCTCGATTGGCGGCGAACCTGGTGCTGCCCAAATTCGCTTCAGAACTTTGACACTCTCGTGCTCAGCCCACACAGTGACCACTTCCTGGAATGCATAAGCCACTACCGAAATCAGCGCTCCCATAACGAAGATTGGCAAGAATATTCGTCTCACGCTCACGCCGGCCATGCGCATAATGGTGGTTTCGCTGTCTCTGACAAGCCTACTAACAGCAAGCGAACAGCCAAATAACGCACCGGAAGGTAGCGCGATCATAACGAAGTAAGGAGTCTGCAGCAAGATATAGTAGAGTAGATCGGGCCACTGGTGAATACGACTGACAATAAGCCCTATGTTGTTGTAGACGATGTTGCCTACTAGCAGCACTAGAACCGCCAGGAATCCGGCTGCAAACGGAACCAACATCTCACGAGCAACGTATCTATCAAGAGTCTTCATAGATCGGTTCGATTCGATTATAACACAGCTTATTAATCATTATTAATTAGAAGATTCACGGCAGCAGGTTGTTGCGACGAGACTAATTTGTTGCTCGACCACTTCTAAAAAATGCACGAACGGCAGCAAAATCTCGGTTTTTGTTATCTCTCGCAACAACCTCGGACAGAAATATGGCGTTATTATCATTTTTCAATACCTATTTTGTGTAGCCAATCGTTGCGCTTAATTCCGATAGCCGGTATAATTGCTTGTAAGGATGCGAGTGCTATGATACATCTGGAACGAGTTTCCCTCGAATACCCCAACGGTGTACGCGCCCTTACCGACGTCACAATTTCAGTTTGTAAGAGCGACTTTGCATTTATAGTCGGGGCGACCGGGAGCGGAAAATCAACGCTTCTCCGATTGCTATACCGTGAGATACTACCAACTAAGGGAACAGTGATTGTGGACGGAGAAGACGTCGGCAAGTTGCGACCATCAGAAGTTCCCTTTCTCAGGAGGAAGCTTGGTATCGTATTCCAAGACTTCAAGCTACTACCTCAAAAAAACGTGTGGGAGAATTTAGCTTTTGCACTTAGGGTAATCGGAGTACCTCCGAAGGAAATCAGGCGTCGAATAGGCGAGGTTCTGGAACTAGTTGGTCTTACCCATCGATGCGACTCTTTCCCCCATCAAATGTCTGGCGGCGAGCAGCAGCGTGCAGCAATTGCTCGCGCTTTAGTGAATAATCCGATGGTCATGCTTGCTGATGAGCCAACGGGAAACCTTGATCCTGACACCTCGTGGGATATCATGCAGCTCCTGGAACAGATTAACACTCGCGGCACTACGGTGTTAGTCGCAACACATGATAACCAGATTGTGGATCGCATGAAGAAACGCGTGATCCAGTTGGATTCGGGATATGTTGTACGGGATCAGTTCAGAGGCACTTATCAGCACTGTGAATCTTAGGAATCTTGAATTTATCATACAAGAAGCGTTTACTGGCATCAGGCGCAACGGATTGATGGCATTTGCTTCAATCACGACAATTGCGCTATCACTCAGTGTACTTGGCGCATTTGCGCTAATGGCACTAGCAGCCAACAATTTTGTAAATACCCAGATCAGCCAATTCCAAATCGCCGTATTTATCGAAGGGGAGAACCGACAATCTATTGAGCCGATTATCGAACGGATACGCAAGATCGAAGGCGTATCTAGCCTGACAGTGCGCGACCGCGACAAGGAATGGGCTGAACTGAAACACCAGCGGCCCGACATAGAATCCGCAGGGCTTCCACTCAATGTATTGCCCTTTGCAGTGGACGTAAAAGTCTCGGATGCAGATAGACTGCCGATTATTGCTCAAAAGATTCGGCTTATAACCGGCGTGGATAAAGTCACCGAAGCTCGAGAGACGCTTGACCGAGTAATGGCAGTTGCCCGACTTATCAGGTTGCTCAGCATAGCCGGCGTTGTTATTTTATTCTTTACCTCTGTTTTCATAATCAGCAACGCTATCAGGCTTACTCTATACGCTAGAAGGCGAGAAATAAGAATTATGCAATTGGTGGGAGCAACCAATCAGTTTATACGACTGCCACTAGTAATCGAAGGAGTTGTTTTCGGAGTATGCGGAGCCGTGGCAGCTTGGGCGCTTCTTGTCGCAGGCACCAGCTATCTTTCGCACTTAGTACGTAAACTCACGTTTCTTGGACATTTCTCAAGCGGTGTTCAGAGTACAGAGCTCGGCCTGTGGCTAATAATGTTGGGAGCACTTATTGGAGCAGCAGGAAGCTTTGTATCGATAAGACGCTTCCTGCACGACTAAAAGCAATTCTAATACTTTCTGGATAGTCGGGTTTGTTCTCTATTGCAATAAACTCGCTATATACTGTTTTTATACGGCATTCACACAAATGGTTGTAAGGCTGAAAGTCCAAAAAGCCAAGAGGTTGATTGGTATTTCCACGGCGTTGCTGATATTGGCAGCGCTGCCTTGGGCATCACTTGGTGCCAAGATACAATCTATTGAAGCCAGGATCAAGCAATCAAAAAAACTTAAAGAGCAGATCAGAGCTGTAAAGCACAAGATCCAAATCAAAGAGAGCGAGAAACGTAGTGTTATAGGCCGGCTGTCGGTGATTGAATCCAAGCTTGAGGCCGCTCAAGACAAACTGTCACAAAACAAGCTCAGGCTACTAGATGCCCAAGCAGATTTGAAAGCCACTGTTGAAAGGCTAGAGCGTACTCGAAAACAACTCGCCAGGCGACGTGCCCTGTATGCTCGACGGGTTGTAGACATTTACGAAGGTGAAGATATCACTTATCTTAACGTGCTGCTGGGCTCGACCAATATGTGGACGTTCCTTACGCGGGCTTATTATCTTCAGCGGATACTCGATTCCGATACTAATTTGATCAAACAGATCAAGGCTGATGAGGCTGCTATCGAACGCGACAAGATTCGTCAGCAACGGCGAGTAGCTGAGATTCAAGGCCTGCAAGCAAGGCTCGAAGCCGAACGCAATGAAATAGCTCAACTTGCCGAAGATAAGCGATTACAGCTTGAAAGGATCGAACACAGCAAAGAACTATACGAGCAAGCACTTGACGAGCTCTTAGCTAAATCCCAAGAGATCGAGGAAGAAATTCGGCGTATTCAGAACACACCTAGTGGACGTATTCGCTATGCGCGTGCATTTAAAGGCGGTTTGCTGATGCCTGTTCGCGGCAGAATTACCTCACGCTTTGGATACCGAGTCCACCCAATTACAGGCGTTTATAAGCTTCATACTGGTATAGATATAGCTTGTCCTACAGGAACTCCGATCGCTGCAGCTGCAGATGGAGTAGTAATAATCGCCGGTTGGATGGGAGCATACGGTTATACTGTAGTCATCGACCATGGCGGCGGAATTTCGACGCTATATGGTCATAACTCACGTTTGCTAGTTAGTGTGGGAGATCACGTAAAGAAGGGACAAATTATCGCCCGCGCCGGTAGCACAGGTTATTCGACTGGTCCTCATTGTCACTTCGAAAAACGCGTCAACGGTACACCTGTAAATCCGCTCTAGCAACCTAGAAAGCGCAAACTATAAAAACTATGCATTTTCAAACAGGCTGGGCGGCTTTAGCTTTAGTAACAGCCTCATCGACACATACTGCAACTGAGACTAATCTAAGGATACATTGGCCGTACCAAGTTGGCGTGTGTGGTACTCGCATCGGCTTCCCATTCCATTCGTCTTCGAAGGCGAAACTGTTGAATGATGGCAATATGTCTGAATTCTTTTGGCGGCGATATGAAAAGATCGCGAAGAGCTTTGATGGAATCCGTGTACATAATTCCCCCGCACAGCATAAAGCGGCGAACATCAATCCTATGTGCTCGCAGCAACAAATGACAGGCAACAGCGTCTGCACTTGCTAGGTCGCTGTTGCCTGTCGCCTAACGCACAACTCTTAAACGTCGCCGTTTGTCAAACCTTCATACACAACACTCGAAAGATTAATCAAGAACCAGTCAGAAGATCAATCCACAGAAGCCGTGCCGGCCCATTGGGGACAGGGATGTAGCCGATATTGGCAGGAGTGCCCACTTTTATATCCTGAAGAGTGCCCTTGCGATCGGGTTCTACTCGCGGGCTTACAATAATGACGGTCTTCTCGCCAACTAGAACGGGAATGGTCATCTGACGGACGGTTTTAAGAGTTACAATGTTTCCCTCGACGGCTACTACTGTGCCTTTGGCTACCTCAGGCATAAAGTTTATGATATCAGCAATGACGCTACCGTCTTTAAGGTCTCCGGTAGCTGAAGCAAAGTAGCCCACCTTGAGATCTGCGAGAGTTCCTTCATAACCTTTAGACCGGTACTTTGTATTATCGCCCACTATAACACAACATTCGGTATTTGTTTTTCTGCTGCGGAGGACGATCACGTTGTTGTTAATCGAGGCAATTTGTCCGCTGCAACTAGGCTTGGGTACTTGAATAACTAAAGCAAGCAGTACATTGTTTTCAACAAGCTTGAACTTGACGTTAACTGGATCGCCAATCTTAACATCGTTGATTGTCGCCTTTTGGCCTCTAACGACGACCTTCGTGCTTTTATTGATAGTAAACACCTTGACGCCTTCAGGCGTTTTAACTGCAATGTTCTGCGGGCTAACATTCTCGACCGTCCCATGCACAAATGGCCTAGGACCAGGCGCCTTGCCCCACCACTCTGGCTTGACCTCGTTCGGCGCTTTTTGGCCCGACGCCCTGCCTGGAACTTTTCCTCTCGGCATGGGAACAGCATAGACTATGCTCGATGCAAATGTTAGCGCAGTTACAACAGCAAGAAATCTGAGCTTATTCATAATATTTTGACCTCCTTCCGGTCCATCATCCGAATTCTTTTCGTTGGAAAATGGAGATGGAACTCTCGCATGCTTAGACGGTTACCAAGCGCCACGGTTACAGTTACAATAAAACGGAACCTTCTGCTTTTCTGATAATCTCGATACACTATTATGAGCATAATAGCCCTTGACAAATCGCCGTCGCTGTACACATACTTCGCTATACGCATCTACTATGCAGCTTGCTAAGCGAAGCAAGATTTGCTTTTCCAAACAAGACTACACAGGAGGAAACTGCCCAGATCTATGACCTTTGAACTCGGCTCCACCGTTAAGGGCACTATCGTCAAGATCGTAAACTACGGAGCTATTGTGCGCCTACCTAGAGGAGATACCGGCTTGGTGCACATCTCCGAAATCGCGGATGCCTACGTTCGCGATGTTCGGGACTATCTTCAAGAAGGCGAAGAAGTTACTGTTAAAATCTTGCGTTTAGACACTAAGGGCCGGTACGATCTCTCCATCAAGCAATGCGGCGCAAATGCCGACAAATCTTCTCGACTTGTTGCCACAAGAAATATTGGCAGTGAGCAACATTCGGAAAAACGATTCTATACGGAGGCATCCCGCGCAAAACCTAATGTATCTTTTGAGGATAGGCTCTCCAGATTCCTTAAAGATAGCGAGGAACGTCTTCACGATCTAAAACGTAATATTGAAGCCAAGCGCGGTCGCAGATAGTCTACTGGTCATACAAGAAGGTGGCTAGCCATAAACGGCCTTAGTACAACCGTTCTGCCGCCCCAACCTCCACCATTTCAATTATGGGAAGCGAGAATCGTGCAGCATCTTGTCTCGAAGGCCGATTAGATAGCCTGATCCTGACTTATGCCGCCAATATATGAAGAACTTATACTCCAGGCCTCATTCCAGGCTGTGCGGACTGCCGATCGCCGGCTGTCAATTCAGCTTGTTCGGCCTCAAACTGCGGCGGACACTTGGGAAGCTCGAATATGAACTGGGAGCCCTTGCCTACCTCGCTTTCGACCCATATCTTCCCGCCGTGAGCCTCAACAAAGTGCTTCACCAAGTAGAGGCCAATGCCCGTGCCGCCGACCTTCCGCGTGTCACGATTGTCCACGCGGTGGAAGCGATCGAAAACCTTTGGTAAGTGCTCCTTGGGAATACCCATCCCTTGATCTTCGACGCTCATACGTATAATTCCGTTTAGCTTCTTGGCGCGAATTGTGATCGTTCCGCCGTTTGGCGAATACTTCACAGCGTTGTTGGTGAGATTGGTGAGTATTTGCACGAATTTGTCTTCGTCAGCAACAATAACAGGAAGGTCGTCGTCAAGGTCCACTACAAACTCGTGCTTGTTTGTATACGATTTTTGTACCGCAACAACTCTCTCTACCGCGTCGGGAATCGAAACAGGCACCGGATTGAGATCCAAAGCACGACCCGCTTCAATGCGCGACACGTTCAAGAGATCGTTGATGAGCCTAGTAAGCCGGTCGCATTCTTGGTCAATAATTGTATAGAACTCACGAACGGTCTCTTTGTCGTAAAAGCCCTCAGTATCCTGAAGCAGTGTAGATATGAAGCCTTTGATCGAAGTAAGCGGAGTTCTGAGCTCATGAGAAACCGTGGAAACAAACGCTGTTTTCATGCGCTCGATAGATCTTATCTCAGTAATATCGTTGAAGATCGCAACCACCCCAATGTTGCTCTGATCTTCACCTTTCACCAACGCGGTTTGGACTTGATAAATCCGCTCACTTTCTTTCTCCTCCGCATGAAGATCAGGAAGCGCGATCTCTTCTTGAACTTCCGTAGATTCTTCAAGCGACTTGGCAAGCACGTTCTGCACTGCCTCATTTTTTATAATATCTCTGAAATTGCCGGTCAAGCGCTCGTTCTGATCGATCCCGAGCATATGGCGGGCAGAAGCATTCATCTGCATCAATCGCCCGGAATTATGGACCATTATGATGCCCGCGTATACGCTCTCAATAACATGCTCAAGTTCTTCTTTTTCCTTGACGAACTCGCGGTACATCTGGGCAGCGGCAATTACTGAAGCATGTTGCCGTGCCATCTGTGTCAGAATTCTAACGTCCTCTTGGTCAAACACACGACCCAGGCGCTGATTGAAAACGTGCACAACACCGATTACTTTGCGCTCGATTACTTGGTTAGTGTCTTCGTCACGTTTTTCTACAATAAGAGGCGCGCAGATGCCGTTATTAATCTTAAGCAGAGCAACTTTTTCTTTGATCGTCCTGGGATCGTTAACAGCGTCGTAAAGGATAATAGGTTTCTGCTCTCTGAATACTTCACCCGAGATACCTTCGGTGGCAGGAACGCGGAACATTGCTACTTCCTGATCGGTCAAGCCGATAGCCGGCTTCATGGCTTGCAGCTCACCCGTATCTTCATCGTAAAGCATGAAGACACACTTCTCGGCTTGCAACAGCGAACGGATCTTGAAAATGATGCGTTTGAGCGCTTCTTCGACCTCATTGGGAGTTGTCGGTCCTGCCGCTCGCGCTTCTGCTTCTTTCAAACGCTCCTCTAGCTGTCTGTTAGCCTGTTCGAGAGCGTTGATGGCGATATCTTTCTCTTTTATTTCAGCCTGATGTCGCTCTTGGAGTTCCTCAAGCTCTTTGCGAAGACTTTCTATAGTAGCTTGTAACGACTTGACGTCGGAGTCCAAATCCTTTACCTCACTTGCACATGGGAAGCCCAAAACAAAACTTGCCCAGCGGGATTATAGCACAGGCGTAAGCAACGGGTCAAACCGTTTTACGCCACATCAATCAAGCGGATACTAGTCCTCGCGACCAGTAGCCGCCCGATCACAGCAATTGTTACCTTCCCCTATGCTTCGACTTCTAAGAAGTTCTCCTGGTTCCCAAATGTTGCATACAATATGATGGACATGTGCGTTGTTCATAACCGCTTATTACAGCATATTTTAATGCTAATTTCGAACCTGCTAAGCTGGTCAAATCTCTGAAGAATGTATAGTTTTACGCGGAAGTCGATAAAACGCTGGATATGAAAAATCAGCGAGAAGGATCTTGACAAATATATCTGCCAAACTATATAATGCAGATGAAATGAACGCTAAGACTTTTTTGATAGCATTCGGAGGAAGCGGTAAGTGGGTCTGGCGATGCTCCAATTTGGGTGGAGCATCCGCTGGATAAATTTGTCACAACTGATTGCAAATTAAGGAATAAAAGCCGCGGATTGCTCCACAGGAGATTCCGCGGCTTTTGATTTGCGAGTTTCGCGCAAAGTCAAAGGCCGAGGATATGTGTATATGTTATCCTTGGCCTTTTAATTTGTCGTAAAAAGGAGAACTGAGTTGGCTAAGAAGAGAATACTAACAGGCGATCGTCCTACCGGAAAACTTCACCTCGGTCACTATGTTGGAAGCGTAAAGCATCGCGTAGCGTTGCAGCATGAGTACGATACGTTTATTATCATAGCCGACGTACAAGCACTAACAACTAACTGGGAAACACCAGAGCAATTGCCCCGCGATGTTCGCGAGGTAGCCAAGGATAACCTTGCTGCAGGTATTGATCCTAATGTGGCAACCATATTCGTGCAATCGATGGTCCCACAGATCGCTGAGCTCACGGTCTTCTACTCGATGTTTGTGCCCGTGAATGTGTTGCGACACAATCCAACCATTAAAACTGAAGCCGCCCAGAAAGGCTACAAAGATCTTATGTACGGCTTTCTGGGGTATCCCGTAAGCCAAGCCGCTGACATCACATTTTGTAAAGCTCATTTGGTGCCTGTAGGAAAGGACCAAGCACCGCACCTGGAACTAACTCGCAAGATTGTCCGAAGATTCAATGAACTTTACGCGCCGGTATTGGTCGAACCCGAGTCGATGGAAACTGGAGTCCTTGTCGGCTTGGACGGTAACGCAAAGATGAGCAAGAGCTTGGATAATGCGATATACCTGTCGGACCCTGCTGAAGAAGTAGTTCGTAAGGTTAAGACTGCAGTTACAGACCCTGCTAGAATTCGCAAGAACGATCCCGGACATCCAGAAGTATGCACAGTCTTTAGCTACCACAAGGAATTCAACCAATCATTTGTACCTGAATTGGAACCAGCATGTCGCAAAGGCGAAATTGGATGCGTAGAATGCAAAATGCGCTTGGCTAACTGCTTGAACGAGCTTCTTGATCCTATACGCGACAGGCGAGCTTATTATGACGAGCATCCTGAATTAGTGGATGAAATACTCCGTGCAGGAACCGAAAGAGCTGTAATTGAGGGAGCAAAGACACTCGCGGAAGTAAAAGAAGCTATGAAGATCGACTACTTCTCGCTGGACACGGTGAAGCCAAAATGAGTAACTATGTTCCAGATAAACAGGAGTTCCTAAAGCGAGCACAGCGAGGGAACCTTACGCCGGTCTACAAAGAGATTCTGGCGGATATGGAAACTCCCGTGTCCGCTTTCAAAAAGATAACATCACAAACCAAGCCGTCCAAGACGACACACTCGTTTCTGTTGGAGAGCGTCGAGGGCGGCGAGCGAATGGCCCGTTTCTCATTTCTGGGAAGTAGCGCTAACCTTGTAATTAAGAGCAAGGGTCGACATGTTGAAATTACACGAGATGGAAGCACGGATAATATCACCTTACCTGTTGGACGCGACGTACTTCACATACTGAAACAGGAACTTGGTAGGCTCAGCTACGTTCCCGACCCGAATCTACCGCGCTTCTGTGGAGGAGCGGTGGGATTCATCGGGTATGATATGGTTCGATTCTTCGAAGAACTGCCCGATTCTACAACCGACGATCTCAATCTTCCAGACTGTACGTTCATTTTTACTGACACGCTCCTTATATTTGATCATGTGCGACACCGCATTCGTGTGGTTTGCAATGTCCCAATCGGCGATGATGCAGAGGCGGCTTATGAGCGAGCGATTAATAAGATCGAGTCAGTGATCGAAGAACTTCGCAGACCTTTGCAGTCGGAATTTAGAGCTAGAGAACCCTTTAAGCCTGAGGTAACATCCAATTTTACCCGCGAAGAATTCGAAAACGCCGTAAGAAAGTGCAAGGAATATATTGCTGCAGGAGACGTCATCCAGGTTGTTCTATCACAGCGATTTTCAACAAAGGTCAAAGCCGATCCTTTTGACGTATACCGAGCACTTCGGAGCCTCAACCCTTCGCCCTACATGTATTTCTTGGACTACGGCGACATCAAGCTAATTGGCTCCTCACCAGAGATTCTCGTTACGGAAGAACGCGGCAAAGTAACGGTTCGCCCAATAGCTGGAACCAGACCGCGCGGTGCGACAGAGGAAGAAGATATTGCACTCGAAAAGGAACTTCTAAAAGACGAAAAGGAACGTGCTGAACACATAATGCTCGTTGATCTAGGCAGAAACGACATCGGCCGCGTGTGTAGATACGGGAGCGTAAAAGTCGATGAGTTAATGGTAATCGAGCGTTACTCACACGTTATGCACATCGTTTCAAACGTCACAGGCAGGTTGCGAGTAGACGCAGATCAGTTTGACGTACTCAGAGCGTGTTTCCCAGCGGGAACTGTATCTGGTGCTCCCAAGATAAGGGCTATGGAGATCATAGACGAGCTTGAGCCGACACGTCGAGGCACCTATGCCGGGTCGATAGGTTATTTCAGCTATTCCGGCGACATGGATACATGCATAACTATACGCACTATTCTTATACAAGGTGATACTGCTTATGTGCAGGCTGGAGCGGGTATTGTGGCCGACTCCGATCCATCGCGCGAATATCAGGAAACCGTTAACAAGGCAATGGCGATGATAAAAGCTATCGAAATGGCGGAAGCAGGACTGGAGTAAGCACTATGATTCTGATGATCGATAACTACGACAGCTTTACTTACAATCTCGTCCAGTATCTCGGCGAGATGGGTCAACAACTTAAGGTATTTAGGAACGACAAGGTGACCATCGATGAAATTGAACAGATGCGTCCCGACAGAATCGTGATCTCGCCGGGGCCTTGTACACCTAGAGAAGCCGGTATTTCAGTGGATGTAATACGCCACTTTGCCGGAAAAGTGCCTATTTTA
>Ga0197142_1004662_pt1 | contig 11012 bp, 12 predicted proteins | sample GBS60_MetaG_FD_148614 | JGI IMG/M metagenome (GOLD analysis project Ga0197142, IMG submission 148614) | Sediment microbial communities from Great Boiling Springs, Gerlach, Nevada, United States - GBS 60_MetaG | ecosystem: Environmental > Aquatic > Thermal springs > Hot (42-90C) > Sediment... | reverse complement strand
CCAGCCCGTCGTCGAGGGCGATTGGATTCGCTACGAGACCGAGAGATTCTTCGTCTATCTCTGGAAGGATACACCGCTAGAGAAACTAGCCCTGGGCAGCCCTGACCCACTCCAAGCGAAGCTCGACGAGATCGCCCTCTCCCTTGAGGCCGATCTTCAAAACATCGAGAGGGCATTAGCGCTTCCGTACTCGGCGCAGCAGTATGGGAAGATCGCGATCTTCGTCTACGCTTCGCTCGAAGAGTATCAGCAGAAGACTCGGTGCTATCTTTGCGCGGCCCACGTCAGCGCGCTCCCCAATACCCCAGAAGTGCAGGCGCTAGCTCTGACAGGAAGGCTCAATCGCTATGCGATCTACGCCCATCTTGACAACACCCCGCGCGGGCTGGGAGGCTTGAGTATTGGGCTGCCTCAAGAAGTCATCCCTCATGAGCTGACGCATATTGTAGACTTGACGCTGATCGGCGGGGCCAAGCCCTCTACGCTTCGGGAAGGCCTCGCTGTCTACGCATCTTCGAAAGTTGACACCGTCCCCGATGACGAGCAGTTCGGTCTCACTGACCAACACTTGAGATTGTTCGTCGAGACGGAGAACTCCGATCTGATGAGCTATCTGACCGGCTGCTCCTCACGGCGCTTTCTCTACAGCTTTGGGGGTAGCTTTATACACTTCGTCGCGCAGCGATGGGGTATCGAAAAATTCTTGGAGTTCTATCGGCTTTTAGAGGGTGAAAGGCTCCCGCTGGCTCTCTGCTCGTATGGGTTCTCGCTTGAGCAAATAGATCGGCTCTTCCAACAGACCCTAGGACTCTCGCTCGATGAAGTTCGCAACGAATATCTGACACACTTATTCACCGTAGAGATCACAGAAGACGGGCAGCGCTCATTCGAGTTTGTGATGGACCAGATCTTTAATCGAGTGATTATACTCAGATATCTGCTGATCGAGGGCAACGAGTTAGAACGCATAGTCCGTGAGGTCTGGGGTGGGGGGCTTTTCCATGCGGACAAAGCCGCTTACGTCGTTGAGTATATCTTCAATAGCAGCAACTATACAGTTGATGCTGAGCGCGTCGCGCAGACAGTGAAGGACTCATTTGTGCGCATGCGCAGCTTTGTTAGCACTTATATTGATGATCCGGCGACGCGCTCCGAAGTTGAGCGGAGGCTCCAAGACTTAGAGCAGCTCGCCCAAGGATGGCGCTACGAAGAGTTTAAGGACGGTTTTGTGAATCTTGTCTTTCAGTATGTGACGTGGCGGCGCTCACCGCAGCCGTGAGAGCAGATAGAAGACCCCCGACAGCAACAGACTGAGCAGAAGACTCGTCGCGAGTGGGATGTAGATCGTGAGGTTCGGACGCTCGATGATGATATCCCCTGGCAGGCGCCCTAGCCACGGAAGGGATTTCCCCCAATAGAGCACTCCCCCAATAACGACGAGCGTAATCCCCATGAGCATCAAGATTTTTCCCAACGCTTGCATATCTTTATTATACGGTCACCAACTCCCCTCGCTCAAGGGACAGCAGGCCCTAGCTCACTCTGTAATCTCCATTACTATAAGAAAGCAGTTTGTCCAAGGGAGAGTGATGAAGCTATGCGTCCTCGTGTCATCGCGATCTTCATTGTGATAGTTGGGATAATTGCGCTCTTTTGGTATATCGGGCTCTATCGGCGCCCTGAGCCATTGCCGTCCACGATCAGTCAAACTCCTGCGCCATCGCCAAGCGTCAGCCAGCCTTCTGGGAGAGCTTTCGCCGCGCCATCAATGGCTTCTCGCACGGCAAGCTCCCCTTGCCCCCGCGATACAACGGATAATGGCATGCTGCGCTTGAGCGTGCTCTCGGTCGCTACGACAAGACAGCTTGGCTTCTGGACGCTCGACCTCGATCGTCGGTTTGTCATTCTTGAAGTCTTTCTCGAGGCGATCACGGACTTTCAGATCGCCAGCTCAGCGGTGCTCTGGGTAGAGGAGCCCGACGGCACCACACGCACGCGCAGTATCACTACAGGAGCGCTCGCTCGACCGTTGCTTTCGCTCAGTCCCTCGCGCGGCGAGGGCGTCGGCGGCCAAGTCGCCTTTGAGATCAGCGCACAGACCCGTGACCTCAAGCTGCACTATGATCCGTTCCTAGCACAGCAGCTCACTCTGTGCGTGAACGTCCCGTGAGGGTATACCCCAAAGCCGCGCCCGTCCCCGCCGAGACGGGAATGACCCCAAAGAGCACGACGGGGATGAGTAGATCTCTTATTCTTTGCGCCTGCGGGGTCTCCCCAAGGGAGCGCAGCGCCCAATCGAACACAAAATATGCGAGCGCTTCGCCCAGGATCGCCCCGCCAAGCGCCAACCACAAGTTCCCCTCGATCTTCTGAGAACCCCCCGCGATAGTCACGCCCACCGTCGCCCCCAGGGATACCCCCGGAAGATACCCGAAGAGCATCGCTCCCGCCAAGCACGCCAGATCCGCCCACGGCCCCGCGGGAGTCGTCGCGCGGCAGATGCCGTACGCTGCTAATCCACCACCGACGCCGCCGACGAGCGCGCCGAGCGAGCCGCCCAAGACCACTCCTCCAAAATCAATGGACTCTGCTGGCTGCGCGTGCACATCCGCCGCGCTCAGCCCTGCAAGCCCCAAACAGATAAGACATATCGCAAGACCCTTCATCCTCGTATCCCCTTTTCTGCAAAGATGTGGAGCGCTGCACGCACCCCAGCCCCAAGCTCGAGGGAATACCCGAGCTTGTGCAACGTCAGCTCCAGCGCAGCTATGGTGCCCAGCACGTCCTTCGCACTCACATCCCCGATGTGACCAATCCTCAGGATCTTCCCTTTGAGATGATCCTGTCCCCCGGAGATCTTAATCCCAAAATCCCGACGCAGCGCCTCCAAGATCTCTTTGCCACTTAAACCCCGAGGAACCCACAGGGCGGTGCAGACCGGCCCGGGACGCTCGCTCACGAGCTCAAGCCCCAGAGCGCGCGCGGCAGCTCGTGTCGCTTGGGCGTAGAGCTCCGTGCGTGCCTGCAGATGCTCGAGCCCCTCTTCTAAGATCATATCGAGCGCCGCGTCGAGCGCCATGATCAACGAGAGAGCCGGGGTGAAGGGCGTGAAATAGAGATTCTGTCGAGCTTGCTTAAAGTCCCAATAGTACTTGGGCAGATCGGACTCTTCGACGCGGCGCCAGGCGCGCTCGCTCACGCTCACGAACGCCAGCCCCGGCGGCACCATCAGGGCCTTCTGGGAGGCAGCCACGACGCAGTCCACTCCCCATTGGTCCGGCTCCATCGGCACCACTCCCAGCCCGCTAATAGCATCCACAACTAAAAGCACCTCGCGCTCATGGGTGACCCGAGCGATGCCCTCGATGTCATAGACAGTGCCCGTGGAGGTCTCCGACAGCTGGGTGAAGACCACCCGAACGTCGGGATGAGCGTCGAGGGCCTCCTCGATCTGCTGGGGGGAGACGGCTCGGCCCCACTCAATCCGAATGACGTGATGCTTTACGCCAAAGGCTTGGCAGATCTCCCGCCAGCGCTGCCCAAATTTGCCCCCCTCGACCACGAGCGCCTCATCGCGAGTACTTAAGAGATTCGTCACGCACGCCTCCATGGCGCCCGTGCCAGACGACGCAAAATAGAGGATAGTGTGCTGGGTCTGGAAGACGTGCTTGAGTTTGGCGTCGACCCGCCGCAGCAGCTCGGAAAACTCCTCCCCGCGGTGATAGATGAGCTCTTGGCTTTCGGCCAGAGCCACGCGGCGCGGGACGTTGACTGGGCCGGGGACAAGCAAAAATTCTCTCATAGGCCTCCTTTCGTTGCCCCCTGTCCTCTCCTAAGGGAGCCTAAGTCCTCCTTCCATCCGTCCCTCAACTACGGACACATCCGGCGCAGACGTTCCCCGTCGCCCGCTCGATGCGAAAGAGTGCGCCGGTACGTGAGGAGCGATAACGTTGCGTATACCACTGATAAAATTGATCCAGCAGGGCCACATGATTGCTATCGAGTCCGTAGAACACCGTGACAGCATCCAGCAGATAACCGCGCTGAGCAAGATAGTCTATGAGCTGGGTCAGGCACTGCTCGTTAGTCTCCACCGTGCCTCGCAGAAGCGAGAGCTGCGCCCACAGGCGCAGGGAGGGATTATGCTGCTTTGCTAAAATCATAACCTGGCCCACCTCGCTCGCATACACACTGCACCCTTGCTGTATAAAGCTCTGCCCTTGGGGGTTGTACGCCTTAGCGTTCGCCACCACATGGGGGACAATGTCGCGCGGATGCCGACCCACATTGACTACCGTAAAAGCGAACTTCAACCCCGCGTTATGGACGATAGTCGCTGCTTGATTGATGGAATTGATAGGGTCGCTCACCTCGCTATCGGGACTTAGCCCACCTTCCAGATCATAATAAATCCACTCCACGCCGAGCGAGCGATCCGTCGCGATGTTCGATTGAATGTCCGCGATGGAGAAGTAACTAGTTTGCTTCCCACCTGGCGGCTCGATGCCCTGCAGTTGGTTCACCCAACTGAGAGCGGAGCGACTGGGGAAAGAGACACCGATATCACAGGCTGGGTTGGTGCTCCCATCACTCGCAAGGTAGCGATTATACATGGCTACGAGCGCGGGCTTGTCAGGGAAGTCTCCCCGTATCAGTGCCAAGATCCCCGGCAGCGGACAGTTTTGCCCCGAAGCAACTTCAAAGCACATAGCACTTGCTAGGATAGCAAGTGCCACTTTTCGGAGCTGTCTGCTCAGTAGCTGCATTCCTTCCATATTTTTATTATACTCAACAGAAGCGCAAATGCTAGCCATGTTTGATCAGTCGCTCGTACATCCTCTGCAAGAACTGCTGGCGGTCCTCGACTTTGATGATATCCGACCGCGCGTGCATCACAATGTGGAGCGCAAACGGCGACGGAGAGCGACTCACAAAGCCCTCCAGCTCAATCTGCCCCGAACGAATCTCGTCTATAACCCTCTGGGCGTTCTCGATGTCCATCGCGTCCTCCATCACTTCTCTATAAGTCTCCGTGAGAATCGGGAAGTACTCGTCCATGCGCTCCACGGCGCTCTGCAAGATATACGCTTTCATCTGCTGGCGCCCCACCGACTTGCGCCGCCCTTTGTAACTTCTCAAGATCATCAGGGCGCGCGTGGCGCAGTGCCGAAATCTTCGTTTGAGGATCTCCGTGTCGCGCAGCGCATCGCGCAACACCTCCCGCAGATCGCGCTCCTTGAGAAGATCAAACGCCTCCATCACTCTCACAGAGCCCTCATACGCTAAATAAAAGCCGTGATCGGTCACGGCGATCTCGATGTCTTTGTCCTCACGGCGCGCGATCAGATACGCCAACGCGCGGCTGAGCGCGTCGTTCACCCTGCGCCCAAAGAGCGCATGAAAGATCACGATTGTCTTTGGGCCCTCGTGATAGAACTCTATCAAAAGCTTTCGACGATGGGGCAGGCGAGAGTATCTGTGCTGCTCAGCAAAGTAGCGATAGAGCGACTCCACCCCGCGCGCATCAAGCTGCAACTGCGAACGAATATACTCTTTGATCTCATCTGGAGATGCCCCGCGCGCAAAGAGCTCATAGAGAGCCGAGCGAAACTCTTGAATATCCAGAGCGAGCTCGAAGCTCAGCGGGAGCATCTCTGAGAACCAACTGGGCACGGTGGCGCGCTCTTCGTCTGCGGCTTCGACTTGAATGGTCATCCCCCGCGAAAATTTAAATCTATAAGTCTCGCCGCCGAGCACGAACGTGTCGTGCTTGCGCAGCATCTCTAAAAAGCCCTCCTCGATCTGGCCGATGCGCTTGTTCCCAGACTTCACGATGATATAAGACTCATCGGGGATGGTGCCGACGTTGGTCATGTAGAGCACGCGGGCGAGCCGCCCGCGCGCGCGAATCTGCCCTGTCTCTTTGTCATAATAGATCTTCGCGTAGACGTGACGATCTTCTAGATCTGTGTACTCGCCGGCGAGATACTCTAAAACTTTCTCAAAGTGCTCGCGGCTGAGCTCAGCGAAGTTGTAACTGCGCGTGACAAGCTCGTAGAGATCGTCAGCATAGATGGGGCCGTCGAGCACAATCCCGAAGATCTGCTGCGCGAGCACGTCGAGACAGTTCTTGGGGATGTGAAGCTTCTCTAATTTGTGCTGGAGGGCGCTGCGAAGCATCACCGCGCACTCCACGAGATCATCTTGATCGGTGACGACGACGCGCCCTTTGATCGTGTCGTGGAGCTTGTGGCCGGAGCGCCCCACTCGCTGGAGCGCGCGCGTGACGCTCTTGGGCGAGCCCAACAGAATCACTAAATCTATATACCCAATGTCAATGCCCAGCTCTAAGCTCGTGCTGGAGACCACGACCTTCAGCTCGCCGTTTTTTAGTCTCTTCTCGATATCTAAGCGCAGCTCTTTGCTCAGCGAGCTGTGGTGCGCCCCGATCACCTCGACATAGTGCGGGAACTTCTCTTTGAGCGTATGGACGACCCTTTCGGTGAGCGCGCGGGTGTTCGTAAATATCAGCGTTGCGCGATGCTGCCGGATGAGCTGATCTAAGAGCGCGTAGAGATTGGCGTTCAGCTCCTCGAACGAGCAGTGCACAAAGTCGTCCACGGGGCTGAGGACTTTCAGATCGAGCTTCTTCTCGAAGCGCGCGTCAATGATGACGCAGTCGCGCCAGGGGTCGCCCCCGTCGCTCAGGGGCGCAAGCACCCGCCCGTAGCGTCGCCCCACTAAGAATTTCGCCACTTCATCAAGAGGGCTGACGGTCGCCGAAAGCCCGACCCGTGTCAACTCAGAGAGCTCTTGCAATCTTTCGAGCGAGAGCGACAGGTGCACCCCGCGTTTGTTCTCCGCCAGCGCGTGCACTTCGTCCACGATCACCCATTGGACGTAACTGAAGAGATTGGAGAACTGCTTGGCAGCGAGCGCAATGGCGAGCGATTCGGGCGTCGTGATGAGAATGTGCGGGGGTTCTTTGAGCATCCGCTGGCGCTTCTCTGTTGAGGTGTCGCCGGTGCGAACTTCCACTCGAATATTCAGCTTCTGTCCCGCAAGCGCCTCCATCTCGCGCAGGGGTTCTTGGAGGTTACGCTCGATGTCGTTGCCTAACGCTTTCAATGGCGAGACGTACACACAATAGATCTGATCTTGAAGAGCATTCTGGGAAGAGAGCTGAACTAATTCGTTGATGATCGCCAGGAACGCCGCGAGCGTCTTGCCTGAGCCCGTTGGCGCGGAGATGAGACAGTTCTTTCGGTTGTGAATATGTGGGATAGCGAAGCGCTGCGGCGGGCTGAACGCTGAAAACTTTTCGGTGAACCACTGGCGCACCAGCGGGTGCAACAGCGCGAAGATCTCTTCATCGCTAAAAGACTCTACTTGTCGGGTAAGCATTTCTTTTTCGGGAGCGGGTCTGGGTATCGTAAGACTTTGAGGCCCACTTTGGCTAAGCCCTTGCGCACCATGCCGAGTTTTTCAGCAGCGGCGAATGACAGATCAATGATGCGCCCCTCGACGTACGGCCCGCAGTCGTTAATTTTGACGACGACGCTCTTGCCCGTCTCTAGGTCCGTGACGAGCACAATCGTTCCGAAGGGCAGTGTCAGATGCGCAGCCGTGAGTTTGTACATATCATAGATTTCGCCGCTCGAAGTGCGTCTTCCGTGGAACGGCTCGCCGTACCACGAAGCAATGCCCACCTGGTCGTAGCGAAAGATATTCCACAGCCCAATTGCTAAAATGACGGCAGCAAACGCGTAGATAAAGTATTCTGGTCGCATGGCTCATTTTGATTTTACCCAAACGACGCTGCTCTCACTAGGACGGCTTTCCCAGGGTGATTCCCCACATGGCCGCAAGCTCTATCAGAGCGCTCTCTTGGATAGCCCTTCGGATCTCCCTCATGAGCGATTCGAGAAAATACAGATTGTGAATGGTCGCCAGGCGCATCGCTAAAATCTCCTTGGCGATAAATAAGTGATGCAGATACGCCCGCGAGAAGTTCTGGCACGTATAGCACTCGCAGTCTGGGGCGATAGGGCGCGGGTCCCTCTTATACATAGAATTCGTGATGTTGACGCGAAAGTCTTGAGCGTCTTTGACCCATAGGGCCCCGTTGCGGGCCATGCGCGTGGGCGCGACACAGTCAAAGAGATCCACCCCCCGCGCGACCGCGTGAAAGATATCCTCGATCTCGCCGATGCCTAATAAGTGTCTGGGCTTCTCCTCGGGCAGGAGCGGGATCGTCCAGTCGAGCACTCTGTAGAGATCTTCTTTCGAGCGCCCCACCGAGCCGCCGATGCCAAAGCCGTCGAAGTCCAACGCTGAGATAAATTTCGCGCTCTGCTCGCGTAGATCTTTATATGCCCCCCCCTGGACGATGCCAAAGAGGGCTTGGCCCTCACCTCGGCCTTGTGGCCACCCCTCTCCCGTCTCCACAAACGGGAGAGGGGCCGGGGGTGAGGGCCTCTTGAAATACTCCAGCGCCCGCACCGCCCAGCGATGGGTGCGCTCCATCGCCCGTTTTGTATACTCATAATCGTGCAGCGGCGAGGTGCACTCGTCGAGCACGAAGATGATATCTGCACCAAGCTTCCTCTGGATATCGATAGTATTTTCAGGGGTGAATTTGTGGGGCGAGCCGTCCAGGTGCGAGCGAAACTCGATCCCCTCTTCAGTGATCTTGACTAGCGACTGTCCCTGGCGGGCCTTGCGCAGGTGTCCGCCGCGCTCAGCGGCCTCGACTTCGTCGGGGAAGATCGAAGCGATCTTGCCCACGCCGTGCTCGATGGCTGCGCCTAAACTAAACGCTTGGAAGCCCCCTGAATCCGTCATAATGGGACCATCCCAGCCCATAAATCTGTGCAAGCCGCCGAGCTGGGCGATCACGTCCTCACCCGGTCGCAAATGCAAGTGATACGTGTTGGCGATGAGCACTTGGATGCCGATCTTGTTGAGGTCATCGGGGCCGACGGCTTTCACCGTCGCTTGGGTGCCCACGGCGACAAACGATGGGGTATGAATATCACCGTGGGGGGTTTTCAGAACCCCACAGCGAGCGCGGGTGTGAGGATCGCGACAACGTATCTCAAAGAGATGCATCATCACCAAATGATCTGTAACCCTAGCTTTCGCAGTGAACGGTCTCGACTAATGAGAGGCATCCCCAAGTGAAGAGCCGTGGCTACGATCAGTCTGTCCCACGGATCTTTTACTTGTCTCCTTTGGATTGCTCTGCTCTTCTCAATAATCGGTAGACATAGGGGTTCAATTTTATAGTTTCTCGCTTTGTCCAAAGCCCAAAGAAAGCTTTCAAGGTTAATCGCAATTTTGCGTTTTTCGATCAAATACACTATCTCAAATAAAACGATGCAAGGGATGACAATATAATCTTGGTTTGTATCTGCTCTTTGGAAGATTCGCTTTGCTTTCGTAGAAAGCTGAGGATCTTCGGTTAGATGCCAAATGATAGCGTGGGTATCGGTGACATACGGCATTACCATTTCTCCTCAAGCTGAGCGAGCAGCGATCTGCGAGCTTTCTTAATATCTGCATTTGTGATCTTGACACCTTGCCAAAGGCCGCCGAGCCTCACAATATGCAAATTCTTGCGAAATTCATCCAGAATTTTTGTGTATCCCGTTATCGCAATGCCGGCAATAAGATGTTTTTCATCACTCCATATCTTTAGTGGGCCTTTGACTATATTTGGCTGAGATTGTAGTGAACCAATCTCTAAAATCATCTCATCTTTAGCAGGTAAGTAGGACAATTTCATTTTTCTCCCCCTGAGAGCAGCACGAAGAAGGCTAAGATTCCAGCCGCGATAAGCCAGAATTTCTCTAGCGATTCCTTCTTAAGCTTCAGCGAATTCACATACTTCGTGACATTGATCAGGGCTTGACCAGGAGAAAGAGGATCATATTCAATATATTCGCGCCCTTGTAGAGCACCTAAGGCGTGGGGATCAGTGCCTCGTTCTATTATGGGAATAATAACTTTGTTCGCTTCGAGGGCAATGCCGACCTCTTGCTGCACCCACGGCGACCGCATTCCATGACGAGTCAATAAAACGATAAAGCAATCAGAGGCTTTTATCTGTCTTCTTATCTTCGCATCCAAGCGTTCTCCTGGACTTAAGTACCATGCGGCGACGAATACCTCAAGCCCAAGCCCTTGCAGCAATTTCGCGAGATTGATGACTAGCCCTTGATCATGAGTGCTATGGCTGATAAAGACCTTATAGGCCATGTCTTTTCCTCACCAATGTCCTAGCATTCTTTGCAAATTATATCGCTGTCATTTCATTATAACAAGACCAAAAGTCTCTCTGCCCATATTCCGCAAATGTGGCAGGGACTTTGCAAGCGGTCAAGGTCTTTGTATACTTCTCAAGCACATGGATCTTATCGTTGAGCTGGCTCACAACGCTGAGGACGAGAGACAAACCCAAGAGCAACTGTTCGCGCTCCTGCGGCAATACGATTTACGCAAATGGCTCTTTACCAAATACATACGCATCCAGCGCGGGGCTACTCCCCATAGCCATCCAGTCCTTACTTTAAGCACCCGTGACAGAAACGATAGCTCTCGCTTGTTGGCGACTTTCATCCATGAACAACTGCATTGGTTCACTACACTCCATCCAAGCAAGGTGAACGCAGCGGTTGCTGAGCTTCGGGCACTCTATCCTCAAGTCCCTGTCGGCTATCCGGAGGGAGCGCGCAGTGAGGATTCCACATATTCTCATCTGATCATTTGCTACTTGGAGTACCAAGCTCTTGTCGAGCTTGTGGGGCTTCAAGAAGCGACTCGGGTCTTCGACTCCTTATCTAAGCATCATTACACGTGGGTCTATAAGACCGTGAGAGCAGATGCCGATCGCATCGGAGCGGTCGTTCGGCAGCATGGCCTTATGCTGTAACCTTGCTCACCCCGCTCCCGCCTGCCGCGCGAAGTTTCGGATAGACATACCGAAAGCAGGTTTCATCCCAAAGCGTCTG
>Ga0197142_1004661_pt1 | contig 11013 bp, 6 predicted proteins | sample GBS60_MetaG_FD_148614 | JGI IMG/M metagenome (GOLD analysis project Ga0197142, IMG submission 148614) | Sediment microbial communities from Great Boiling Springs, Gerlach, Nevada, United States - GBS 60_MetaG | ecosystem: Environmental > Aquatic > Thermal springs > Hot (42-90C) > Sediment... | reverse complement strand
AACCCGGCGGCCGCGGCCATTTTCGGCTTTTCCAGCCCCGAGGCCATGTTGGCCGCATCGGCGGAAGGCTTCTATCCCAGTCTCGAAGAGCGGCAGCGTTTCCTGGCCCGCTTGCGTCGCGAAGGTCGCGTGAGCGCGGAGGAGGTGCTGCTGCGCCGCGCTGATGGCACCCCGGTGTGGGTCTTGCGAGATGCATCTTTGGTGCGGGAGGGGGAGCGGGAGATCATCGAGGGGGTTTTATTGGACTGGAACGTGCCGCACCAGGCCCAAGAACAGGTTCGGCTTTTGGCCCATGCGCTGCGCAGTATTTCTGAGTGCGTGAGCATCACGGACGTGGACAACCGCTTGCTCTTCGTGAACGAGGCGTTCCTGAACACCTACGGCTACACCTGGGAGGAGCTTGCAGGTCAGCACATTGCAGTGGTGTGGGTTCCCGAGGAACCAGGGCCTTCGGTGGAGGAAACCCGGGCAAAGACCCTCGCCGGAGGGTTTTTGGGGGAGCTCTGGAACCACCGCAAGAGCTGCCAGAGGTTCCTGGTACGGCTTTCCACCTCGGTGGTGCGGGACGAAGCTGGGAACCCTTTGGCGCTCATCGGCGTGGCCCGGGACATCACCGAGGAGCGGAAAAAGGAAGAAGCGCTCCGCCAGGCGCAAAAGATGGAAACCCTGGGCCGGTTGGCCTCGGGGGTGGCCCACGATTTCAACAACATCCTCCAGGCGCAGTTGGCGCTGGTGCAGCTGCTGCGCTCCCCTGGGCGCTCCGCTGCGGCGCTGGAAGAGGTGGTGGGCCAGCTGGAGTCGTTGGTGCACCGGGGAGCTTTCCTCACCAAGCGGCTGTTGTTGTTTTCCCGCCCCGAAAAGACCTACGCGTCGCCACTGGAGCTCAACGCTTTCCTCCGCCAGGAGCTGGACTTTTTCCGTCGGCTCTTGCCGGAGCCCATCCGCCTGGAGCTGGAGCTGGCCCCGGAGCCTCTCGTGGTGGAGGGGGACTGGCACCAGCTGGGGCAAGTGCTCATGAACCTGGTGGTGAACGCCCAGGACGCCATGCCTGCGGGGGGCACGCTCACGGTGCGCAGCCTGGCCCAGGGAGACACCGTGGGTTTCGCGGTACAGGATACCGGTGCCGGCATCCCCCAGGAGCACTTGGACAAGCTCTTCGAGCCTTTCTTCACCACTAAGCCCCCGGGCCAAGGAACAGGGCTAGGGCTTGCGGTGGTGCACGGTATCGTCCAGGCCCACGGGGGGAGGGTGGAGGTGGCTAGCAGCCCAGGGCAAGGCAGCTGCTTTACCGTGTGGCTGCCCCGAGCCCCCCACCGGGTGATCACCCAAGCGCAACCCCCCAGGGTGAGTGCACCGCCGCTGGCAGCGGCGGAAGGGAAAACCGTGCTTGTGGTGGAGGACGAGCCACTGGCGCGGCAAGCGTTGGCCGAGAGCTTGCGGAGCGTGGGTTACCGGGTGGTGGAGGCGGCCTGCGCTGCCGAGGCGCTGGAGCTAGCCCCCGCAGAGGGGTTCGAGCTGCTCCTCACCGATCTCAGCTTGCCCGACGGCAGCGGTCTGGAGCTGGCGGCCAGGCTCCATGCCCGCACCCCTGGGTTTCGGCTGGTGGTGATGTCAGGCTACGCCTTGGACCCCAGCCGCTTCGGAGAGGGGGTTCCCCCTGGGGCGCGCTTTTTGCAGAAGCCGTTCACGCTTGCCGAGCTAGCCACCACCCTGGCTAGCTTGCTGCGCCATTGAACCGAGCCGCGGGAGGGGGAACACGCCAGGCAGTCCAGCCCGCTTCAGGCCAACGCCATGCGCAAAAGCGCTTCCTGCTCGGCTTCGTGGAGCTTGGCGGAGCCGGTGGCGGGGCTGCCGGCGGGGGGCCGGGCAATGAGACGTAACCGCTCCTCTCCCACCAGCGTGCGCAACCGATCGGCAAGGCCAGGCCAGGGGCCCATGTTCGCCGGCTCTTCCTGCAAAAAGCGCACCTCCAGGGTGCTGTCGAAGACCGCCAGCTGGGTGGCAAGAGCTTCCGCGGGGAACGGGTACAGCTGCTCCAAGCGGAGGATCGCCACCTCGGCGGCCTGGGCCTCCCGCACCGGGAGAAGGTCGTGGAACACCTTGCCGGAACAAATCACCACTGCCCGCGGGTTCGCCTTGGGCTTGGGGTCGGGGAGCACCGGGTGGAACCGCCCGGCCAAAAGCTCTTGGGCGGTGGAGCGGGCCGCCTCCGCCCGCAGGAAGCTTTTCGGGGTGAACACCACCAACGGCTTCGGGTGGGGAAGGTGGGCCTGGGAACGCAGCAGGTGGAAGTACTGAGCGGCGGTGGTGGGGAAGGCGATGCGCATCGAGTCCCCTGCCGCCAACTGCAGGAAGCGCTCGATGCGGGCGGAGGAGTGTTCCGGCCCCTGCCCTTCGTACCCGTGGGGCAAAAGCAGCGTGAGCCGGGCGTGTTGGTCCCACTTCTCGTGGGCCGAGACCACAAACTGATCGATGATGATTTGCGCCCCGTTGGCAAAGTCTCCAAACTGGGCTTCCCAGCACACCAGGGCGTGAGGACGGGCCACGGAGTAACCGTACTCGAACCCCATCACCGCGTACTCGGAAAGCAGCGAGTCGTAAATCAAAAACTGCGCCCGGCTCTGGGGTAGGTGTTCGAGGTTCACGTAACTTTTTCCGGTGACCTGGTCCACCAGGACGGCGTGGCGCTGGGAAAACGTCCCCCGCCGGGAGTCCTGGCCGGAAAGGCGCACCGGAATCCCCTCGGCCAGGAGCGTGCCGAAGGCCAGAAGCTCCGCGGTGCCCCAGTCTACCCCCTCCTCCAGGCAGTTGGCCCGGGCCCGGAGCAGCCGGGCCAGCTTGGGGTGCACCGTGAACCCTTCGGGGACCGTGCCCAAGCAGGTGGCCACCTGCTGCAGGAGTTCCCGGCTCACCGGGGGGGCATCGGGGGCTGGCTCCGGCGGCGGGGGCGGAGCGAACGTCACGGTCACAGGCGGCGGGGCGGACTCCTTGGTTTCCTCAAAGGCCCGCTCCAGGAGCCTCTGAAACTCATCCAGAGCTTGTTCCGCCTCCTGGAGCGAGATGTCCCCCCTGTTTACCAGCCGCTCGGTGTACAGCTTGCGCACCGGGCGCTTTTCCCGGATCTTGGCGTACATGAGGGGCTGGGTGAAGGAGGGCTCATCCGCCTCGTTGTGCCCCCAGCGGCGGTAGCACACCAGATCCACCACCACGTCCTTGTGAAACGCGTGACGGAACGCCACCGCCAGGGCGATGACCCGCAGACAGGCTTCAGGATCTTCGCCGTTGACGTGGAAAATCGGGGCTTGCACCATGCGGGCCACGTCGGTGGCGTAGACCGAGGAGCGGGCATCGGCGGGGGCAGTGGTGAATCCAATCCCGTTGTTCACCACGATGTGCACGGTGCCGCCCGTGCGAAAACCGGAGAGTGCCGACATGTTTAGGGTTTCCGCTACCACTCCCTGGCCGGCGAACGCCGCGTCTCCGTGGATGAGCACCGCCAGGACCTTCACGTGTTCCTTGTCCCCTCGCTCGTCCTGCTTAGCCCGGGCCATTCCCTCCACCACGGGATCCACCGCTTCCAGGTGCGAGGGGTTGGAGGCCAACTCCACGGCAATGCGCTTCCCGTTGCGGGTAGTGACCGTGGCTTTAGCTCCCAGGTGGTACTTGACGTCGCCGGTGCCTTCCCGGGTGTTCGGGTCCAGGTCTCCCTCGAATTGGCGGAAGATCTTGCCATAGCTCATGCCCAGCACGTTGGCCAGGACGTTAAGCCGGCCCCGGTGGGCCATCCCCATGACCACTTCCTCCACGCCGTGCTCCGCGGCTTGGGTGAGGAGCTCGTCCAGCATGGGGATGAGGACCTCGCCACCTTCCAGGGAAAACCTTTTGTGGCCGATGTACTTGGTGTGCAAAAAGCGCTCGAACGCCTCCGCCTCGTTCAGCTTCCGGAGGATGCGCCGCTTGGCCTCCCGGGGCAGCTCAGGCTGGGGGAACACCTCCACCCGTTGGGCAATCCAAGCCCGCTGCTCCGGGTCCTGGATATGCATGTACTCCACCCCCACCGTGTGGCAGTAGGCGCTGCGCAACAGTTTGAGCGCCTCCCGAAGCGTGGTCCGGCTCTTGCCCCCCACGTTCCCCACGTAAAACTCGCGATCCAGGTCCCAGATGGAGAGCCCGTGCCGGGTGAGCTCCAGCTCCACGTGGGTGCGGGGTTCGGAGCTTAAGGGGTTGATGGCGGCGATGAGGTGCCCCCGCACCCGGTAGGTGTGAATGAGCTGGAGCACTGCGGCTTCTTTCTCCACCAGGCCGTCCCGGGACACCAGGTAAGGGTTGCTGTCCCGCACCAGTCGCAGCGGCTCGTAGGGGATCTCCAGGGAGGCGAAGATCGCCTCGTAAAACCCGTGCTCCCCCTGGAGCAGCTGGGAAACCACGCCAAGGTAGGTGCCCGACTCTGCCCCTTGGATCACCCGGTGGTCGTAGGTGCAAGCTAAGGTCATGACCTTGCTTACCCCCAGCTGGGCCACGGTGCGGGGGTCCGCCGCTTGAAACTCTGGGGGCAGGTCAATATTGCCGGTGGCGAGGATGAAGCTTTGCCCCGGCATGAGGCGCGCCACGCTCTGGGAGGTGCCAATCATCCCCGGGTTCGTGAGGGTCATGGTGGTACCGGCGAAATCCTCGGGGGAAAGCTGATTTGTGCGCACCTTGCGGAGCAGCTCGTTGTAAGCGGCGAAGAAGGTAGGGAAGTCCATGGTTTCCGCCGCCTTGATGTTGGGAACGAGTAACGTGCGGGTGCCGTCCCGGCGCTGGACGTCCACAGCGATCCCCAGGTTCACGTGCTCCGGCACCACGCGGTAGGGGGTCCCGTCAAACACCGCGAAGGTGTTGCGCATGGCCGGTACGTGCTCCAAGGCCCTCACCAGCGCGTAGGCCAGGATGTGGGTAAAGCTCACCTTGCCGCCGAGCCGCGTGGCCAGGTACTCGTTGATGAGCTCGCGGTTTTCCTCCAAAAGCTTGATAGGGACCGTGCGGAACGTGGTGGCGGTGGGAATGGAGCTGGACGCCTCCATGTTCTCAACGAGCCGACCCAGACTCCCCACCAAAGGCGTTGCCCCTGGGGGCGGGGCCGCCGCAGCTTCCTGGGCCGGGGCCGCTGTTGGAAGTGGCGGAGGTAAAACTTGGAGGGTTTGGGGGCGGTAGTCGGAGAAGAACTCCCGCCAGCTGTCGCTCACCGCTTCCGGGTGAGCGAGGTACTCGCGGTACATCTCTTCGATGAGCCAAACGTTGGGGCCAAAGGTAGTCGACCGGTCGGACACGCTCACTCCTCCGGTACGCTCGTACCGAGACGCAAATTCTACCACCCCGGTGCTCGAAGCACCTTGCGACGCAAAAGCGGTAGGCAATGGATGAAAGACGGCTTGGGGTAGCGCTCGGGGTACACTTTCCCGGTGCGCTGGCGTCTGCTGGTGACCCCGCCCGCCCCCGGTGCTTGGAACATGGGGGTGGACCATACCTTGGCCGAGGCAGTGGGTGCCGGGGCGAGCCCACCTACCCTGCGGTTTTTCCGCTGGGCACCCCCCTGCCTCTCTTTGGGGTTCAACCAGCCCTACGCGGTAGCAAACGCCGAGTTCTGCGGTAAACACGGGGTGGAGATCACCCGCCGCCCCACCGGAGGGCGCGCAGTGCTGCACCACCTGGAGCTTACCTATTCCGTGACCGCACCCTTGGGGCAGCCCCCGTTCAGCCGCGACCTGCAGGAAAACTACCAGCGGGTCTGCCAGGCGCTGGTGGCGGGGCTCCAGCGGCTAGGGGTACCGGCGGTGCTGTCCAGCGAAGGGAAAAAGCTTCTGCCTCCCGTAAGCGCTGCGCCCTGCTTTATCCAGCCCGCGGCAGGGGAGGTGGTGGTGGAGGGACGCAAGCTGGTGGGCTCGGCGATGCGGCGTTTCCGGGAGGTTTTCCTGCAGCACGGCTCCCTGCTTTTGGATTGGGATAGCCAACTCCAAGCGGGGGTGCTGGGGCTCCAGGAGGACACTGCTCTGCGGAGGGTGGTGGTCACGGTGCGGGACGTCTTGGGCAAGGTTCCTGGCCACCAAGCCCTTGTGGAGGCGCTTTTGGCGGGGTTTCAGGAGGTGCTGGGGGTGCAGTGCGAGCCCGGTGCGCTTTCCCCGGAGGAGTTGGCCCGGGCGGAGGTCCTGGCCCGGGAGCTTTACGGGCACGAGAGATTCGTGGTGCGGCGGGAGTGGCAGGAAAACGAAACGCCCTGGCCGGTGGCAAGCGTTAGAGCATAGGGGGGTGAGGCGGTTATGGAGCTCAACGCAATCCTTGCCCAGCGGCTGGAGGTGGCACCGGGATTGGCAATTTTCCGGGTGGTCCCCGACGGGTGGGAGCTGCCGGAGTTCGTGCCGGGGCAGTTCGCGGTGCTGGGGTTGCCCGCAGAGGCACCGCGCGTTGCCGATGCGGACCCCGAGGACCCGCCCCCGAAGCCAGGAACGCTCATCCGCCGGGCCTATTCCATTGCTTCCTCTTCTCGACAGAAGGAGTACCTGGAGTTCTACGTGGCCTTGGTGCGCTCCGGGGCCCTTACACCCCGGCTTTTTGCTCTTTCTCCGGGCCACAAGCTTTGGCTGGGGAAGAAGTTTTCTGGCCTCTTCACCTTGCAGGCGGTGCCTTCTACTGCCAACCTGGTGATGGTGGCTACCGGCACCGGCATCGCGCCCTACATGAGCATGCTCCGCACGCACCTCGGGGAGGATACCCAGCGGCGCACCGCGGTGATTCACGGGGCGCGGCACGCCTCGGATCTTGGGTACCGTAACGAGCTGGAGGCTTTGGAGCGGCAGTTCTCCCACTTCGCGTACATCCCGGTGATTTCCCGCCCCCAACAAGAGCGGCTCCCTTGGGGCGGAGAGGTGGGCTACGTTCAGGACGTGTGGCGTCGGGGGGTGGTGGCCGCCCGCTGGGGGTTTGCCCCAGCACCCCAGCACACCCACGTGTTGCTCTGTGGGAACCCGGCCATGGTGGAGGCAATGCTCGCGCTTTTAGCCCAAGAAGGATACGCGGAACACACGGCGAACGCCCCGGGACAAGTGCACACCGAGAAGTACTGGTAGGCTAGCGGCAAAGGATCACCACCGCGGCGGCCAAATCCCGAGTGTGGGTGATGGAAAGGTGGACCATACCCGCCCCCAGGGCGCGCGCCCGGGCAGCGGCAGCTTCCAGGAGCACCAAGCTCGGCTTGCCGAAGGCGTCGCGGGTGAGCAAGAGGTGGGTAAAGCCAATCCCTTGCCCCCAGCCGGTGCCCAAGGCCTTGAGCGCGGCCTCCTTGGCAGCAAAGGCCCCGGCCACGTGCTGAGGATCTCCGGGACGGAGCAGCTCTTCCGGGCGAAAGCAACGGGCGAGGAACCGCTCTCCAAAACGCTCCATAGCGGAAGCGATACGGGCGACCGATACTACGTCGAGCCCAAGCCCGAGGATCACGGCTTCCCCCTGCGTTGTAAAAGCATGTTCCACGCCACGACGAAGTGCAGCAAACCGTAGCCGGAAACCGCCCCGCGGCTTGCAGGGTGGGAGAAAAGTCGGGCCCAGCTGGGTGGCAAGCTCCAGGCCAACGTGCCCCAGGTGCTGCTCCAGGGCAAGGCCAAAAGCAAGGTACCCGCAGCGACCAAGTAGCAAAGGATGAGCCAGCGCTTGCCGTGCCTCACTGGTTCATTGTACGTGCCTGGGGCGTGCTAAACTAAACGGCAAAAGGGGGTGCTTATGAAAGGCTACAGGAACGTAACTGTACAAGCCTCCGGAAAGGTGGTGCGCTGCGATCCGGACCCGGCGGTGCTGTACTTCCGCAAGGGCCCGGACTGCCTGCGCTTCACGTTCCCCAATCCGCCCAAGGAAGTTGCCTCGGTGGTGATCCGCTGGAAGGATCCCAGCCGCCCGCTGTTTGCTGGCTATGGGTTCGCCCCTTCCTCGGTGGGCTCGCACCTGCCGGACATCGTGACCCGGGGCAACAACCAGATCCCGGGCCACTACGAGTACGCGGTGCAGCTTTTGGATGCCCAGGGGAACGTGTTGGCAGAAGTAGATCCCGGGATCGACAACCAAGACCAGCCCCCGTAAGCTTACTGGGGGAAAAGTGCGCGGAACTCCGGCAAGCTCCGGTAAGGGGCAAACTCTGGACCGCCGAACCAAGCGCGGGGGGCCCGATGTTCCAAGGCCTTTTTGGCCCAGGCAAGCATGGATGTCTTGTCTCCGGCCAAAGCCGCAACCTCTGCGGCCACGAAGAGGTTCCAGTTGCGGTGGGGAGCTGCGGCCACCGCTTGTTGTGCCGCCACAATGGCCTCTTCTAGCCTCCCAAGGTGGGCCAGGAGGTGGGGATAAAGGTCGGAACGGCTTGGTAGCGGACGAGCCTCCAGGAGCGCCAGCGCCTTGGCGTGGAAGGCGCGGGCTTGCTCCTGGTCCCCCCTCCAGAGGTACACGTCCCCTAGGTTGGCCCAGGGGCGGGGATCTTGGGGGGCTTGCTCCGCTGCTTTCCGGTAAAGGCTTTCCGCTTTCGCCAGATCGCCAGCGTAAAAGGCGCAGGTCCCCCAGTTGAGCAGGTCCAGGAGCGATCCGGTTTTGGGGTAGAGGCGGGCAAAGAGCTTTTCGCAAGAGGCAAAGTTCCCCTCCAGGGCATCCACATAGGCCAGGCGAAAGAGAGCCAGGGGGTGGTCGGGAGCGCGGCGCAGCATCGCTTCGGCCGCTTGCCTGGCTCCGGCAAAATCCCCTCGATCGCTCCGGGCCGAGGCCAGGGAGGAAAGCGTAGTAATAGAAGGTTGCAACGAAAGGGCCCGGGCAAAGGCCTTTTCGCTTTCCTCCGCTTCGCCCAGGGCAGCAAGGGCGACCCCCAGGGTGGCCCAAGCCAGGGGGTCTCCTGGGCGGCGACGGGTGAGCTCCCGCAAGAGGTTGGCCGCTACCCCTGCATTTCCCTGAGCTTGGAAGAGCTGGGCGCGCCGCAGTGGCAGCTCCGGGTGCTCGGGGTCCACCCGCTCCGCCCGATCCAAGAGCTCCTGGGCTCGATCGAAATGGCTCGGGTCACCGGAGCTGCTGGCCAAGAACCGCTCAATGGAAGCGTGGGTTAAAAGCGGCTCGGGAAAGTCCGGGGCCGTCGCCTCCGCTTTGGTCAAAAGTGCCAGTTCTTCCTGGTAGCCCGCCGAGCCACGCCCTTCGTTCAAGCGCTTTTTCACCTCGAGGTACGCTTCCAACGCCTCGGGGGGCACCTGCCGGCGGGTACGACGCTGGCCGAAACCCCGGAACCCGTCCGCCAGGGCCGTGGCCAGCCGGTCCTGGATTGCCCCCAGGTCGCTGGCAGCCACCTGGAGCGTCTCGCTCCAGAGGATGCGGCCGCTGTCCCCGGCGAGCCGCCGCAGCTGCACCGTGAGGGTGTCGGCTTCCCGACCCGGTCCCACCACCGCTTCCACCACTTCCTCCACCCCCAGAGCCGCGGCCAGTTCCCGGACACTGGCGTCCTCCCGGTACACAGCCCGCACCTCCCGATCGGCCACCACGTAAAGTCCCTGGAGGTTGGCCAAAAAACCAGTCATTGCCTCGGCGATGGCGGTGCGAGCCAAAGGGGCGGAAGGGGGGATCTCGCCGCTTGGCGGCAGCACCGCCACAATGCGAGGTTTTTTGGCAGCGAAAAACCCTTGCCAGGCAGCCACCCCCACCAGCAGCGAAAGCAGCAGCACGATCCCCAGCACCCAGGGCAGACGCCTCACGATGCGTTGCACCAGGAGGGTGGGAGGTCCCAGGGGCTCCAGCACCTCGGTACCCATCGTGCGGGAGGTTTCCCCGACGAGGATTTGCGCCACCTCGGCGGCGTCCTGGAAGCGCTTTTCGGGATCCCGAGCGAGGCAACGCTGAATCACCTCCACCAGGGGCGCGGGGAGCTCCGGGACCAGGTCACGCGGCGGCACGTACTCCGATCGGGACACCTTGTACATAGTTTCCACCACGGTTTCCCCAAAAAAGGCGGGTTTGCCGGTGGCCGCCTCGTACAGGAGCGAGCCCAGGGAGAAGATGTCCGAGCGGTGGTCCAGGGGCTTGCCCATGGCTTGTTCCGGGGACATGGCGCGGGAGGTTCCCACCACCATCCCTTCTTGGGTGAGGCGCTGGTCTTGGGGGAGGGAAAGGATTTGGGCAAGGCCAAAGTCCAGCACCTTCACGGTGCCGTCCGCGGTGAGCATCACGTTTTCGGCTTTTATGTCCCGGTGGATGATCCCCCGGCGGTGGGCAAACGCCAGGGCCCGGGCCAGCTGAGCGCCGATCCGCATCACCTCCCCGGGGGGCAACGGGCCATCCTCCAGCAGCTCCGCCAAGCTGCGCCCCTCCACGTACTCCATCACCACCCAGTCCCGCTCGTCCTCGGTGATCACGTCGTAAACCTGGGCAATGTTGGGGTGGATGAGGCTCGCCGCCGCTCGGGCTTCCCGGCGCAACCGCTGCCGTTTCTCCTCGGTGGCTTGGCCGGTGCCCAGCCCCTTAATCGCGACGTGGCGAGCAAGCTCGGGATCGAAAGCGAGGTAAACGGTGCCCATGCCGCCGCGCCCAAGCTCCCGGAGGATGCGGTAGCGACCTACGACGCGGGGGCGCATGGCAAAATGCTAGCATCCTTCTCGCCTTTTTGAGACCGTTTCCCCCTAAAGTTTCAGGGTAAGGCTAAGAAATGCCTAGGCCCTCCAGAGCGGCCTTTGCTTGGCGGGCGGCTTGTTCCCGGGTGGGCAGGGGAAGTGCCCCCAGGCGGTCCAGCTCCTTGCCAAGCCCTGCAGCCAAAGTACCCAGAAGATGGCGGTACTCCGCTTGCGCCCTAGCGAGTTGCCCGGCTCGGCGCAGGGTGTGGGCCAGGAGCAAGCGGGCTTGAAAAAGATGGGGTTCTAGGTAAAGAGCGGCGCGAAAAGCGGCAATGGCTTTTTCGCTGTTCCCCGCCACCTCATGGAGGTACCCTTCGAGGGCATGGGCCTGGGGGTCGGTGGGGGACTGGGCCAGCACCCG
>Ga0197142_1004660_pt1 | contig 11013 bp, 5 predicted proteins | sample GBS60_MetaG_FD_148614 | JGI IMG/M metagenome (GOLD analysis project Ga0197142, IMG submission 148614) | Sediment microbial communities from Great Boiling Springs, Gerlach, Nevada, United States - GBS 60_MetaG | ecosystem: Environmental > Aquatic > Thermal springs > Hot (42-90C) > Sediment... | reverse complement strand
TGCCAAACGGGCATACTCGCGGTTGGCCACGATGTGCCGACCAGCCAGAAACTCCTGAAACCGGCGATGGATAAAGGCGTAAGTCGGCTCGCCATCGCGGTCAAATCCCTTGCTGATGAGCAGACCGGCACGCTTCTCCACGTAGTTGCAGAAGGCCTGCGCTTTGTTCCAATCGCCGTCCAGATAGCGTTGCAGGATGCTCAACACGGTGGGGCGGGGGATGTGGACGGCGTGGACGGCATGGCGTTCCGTCCCCCCTGAGCGGTGCGCATGGAAGGCCACCTCACATAGGCCGGTCATGAGGCGTTCTTCGCGTGTGCCCAGCTCGTCTAGGATACCCGGCTCCCAGCCGCCGTCGGCGAGGCGCTTCGTCTGTTGCCACTCCCACAGCATGAGGTTGACGCAGTCCTCATATAGGCGTGCCCGCTCACGCGGCAGGGTGCCCTTGAAGGTGTGGACGACCGCCATCACCGTGAGCAACATGGGGTTCTGGGCCAGATCGCTCAGGTGGCGGGCAGCGTTGCGCAATTCGGCGGCCCTGCTCTTGGCCGCGCGGGGGCTGATCTGCTCCAACCGCGCCAGCGCATCATACCACTTGGTGATAAAGGCCTCTATACTCTGCTGGCTGAGGGGGGCAAGCGTGACCTCCAAAAAACTGCCGATCTGCCAAGCCGGATCGGTGTAGGAGAGCGAGCGGCAGGTCACGATAAAGCGGTTGTCCTGATACTGATCGGCGAACTCTTCTACCGCGTCACGCACGATGCGGCGGCTGTCGACGTTAGGAACTTCATCAAGGCCGTCAAACATCACCAGACACTTGCCCTTGCGCAGCTCGCGCCGCAGTTCAACAGCAAAGTCCGCCAGACCGCGTGACTCAAGCAGGTTCACGAGGTGCTTCCACACGATGTTGGCTGTCCCGCGCCGCGTGTTGGGGGTGATCTCACGCACCAGCTCGCGCAGGTCCACGTGCACCGGCAGCAGTGCCCCATGCCGCCAGATCACCGCCCGCCGCTGACCCTCCTGCGGCACGCTGAGCCGCTTTAGATAGTCCCGTTCGGGGAACAGCCGTGCGCCGGCGAGGCAGAACGTCAGATAGTTGATCAGCGTGCTCTTGCCCGACCCCGCTTCGCCGAGGACGACCAGCCGTCGGTAGCGGTTCACAGCATCCAACGCCGGCGTGGGCAGCCGCCCATCGCCACCGTCGCCACGGCGCAGAGCGGGTTGCGTGCGCATAATGTCCAGCGGCACGTAGATGGTGTGCAGGCGGATGTCCGGCACAGGCTGGCGGCCGGAGCTGAGGCGCAGGTCCAGCTCCCCCAGCGGGATGCGGTCGGCAGTGGTGAGCAGCCACCATAGGTAATCGCGCTCCAGATCGGAGACAGGGACACCAGTGGGCGGTTCGTTGCCGATGATGGCGATGTAATCGGCGTGATGGATGTGCGTATGGGTGATGTAATCGCGCCCTGCCAGACCGCCGTAGTTGTTAACCGTCCCACCGCCGAGGTTGGAACCGAGCCGCACATCGCGGGCGCTGATGTGGTCTCGCCCCACCCCTCCGTTTCCGACGGAAGCCTGCTGAGGCGGAGGCGGTGCGGTAGTCTGCTCATCCTGCACCACGTAGCGCAGCCGCTGGTTCAGCCGCGCCCGCACCAATTCGATCACGGTCTCAATGGTGGGGTCGTGCCGTTCCCGGTTCATGGCTTCCAACTTCACCAGTGCCTGACGCAGCTTCTCAAACTCATCCTGCGTCATCTTGTGGGGATCGGGCAAGTTCCCGACGGCTCTCATCAAGGCCGGCTTGCGCGGGATCGGCAGGTTAGGGTTAGGCATGGCATCCCCCTTTTCTCCCCCTTGCTCCCCGTCGGGGTTGCGCTTACAATGAAAAGGGCACAAAGGAGTTTATAATGAATGATAAACCAGATTCTAACCAAAGTAAACCCCAAGAGGAAATCTCCTCTCACCGCCAAGGTGTCCCTGCCGCAAGCGACGCCGCTCAGCCGCCGCCCAGCGTAGGGGGCGATCACATCTCCATCGGCGGCAACGTAGGCCCGGCCTCAAACGTTGGGCGTGGCTCGGTGCATATTGACCAATTTGCCGGACACGACCTGATCATCCACAACGGCCTGCCCCGCGAAGAGGCTGAGGTGCAGTTTACCGAGGAGATGACCAGGCTGCGCTCGCTGATCGTCAAAGCCTTCAAGGCGGGCGAGTTGAGCGAGCGCACTGCCCGCAAGGCGCTGGGCCATCTGGAGGAGACGGCTAAGCTAATCGCCCAGGAGGAGAAGCCGCCTAAGATCGAGATCGTGCGCCGTCTCCAGTACGTCGCCGATGTGCTGGACGCCGCGGTAGACTTCCTGGGAGCGAGCGGCGGCGTAGCCAAAGTGCTACTCCAGGCGATACCGGTCGCCGCGTTGCTCATACGGCTCGCCGTCCAACTTTTCTGAGCGTGCGGTCAGGCGCGGCGCACCGGGCCGCGCCCGCTCCACGATCCAGCTCAGCGCCCACAACAGTTCATTCTGGATGCGGCTGTCGGCTTCCCATGCCGCACGCGGCGTGATCTCGTGGAGCATATCCGCGATGCGCCGTGCGATGGCCATCATCTCCTCCGCTGTCAGGTAGGGGTCGGGCAGATGGCGGATCAGAAGCCCCAGGGTCACCGCCGCTTGACAGCGCACCTCAAACGACCCACTGTTCAGCAAGCCACGCACTTCATCCAGCGCCCCCGGCGGGATCGTCCCTGCGTGGGCGATGCCGCGCAACGCGGCGAGGCGCACGGTCACCGGCTCTGAAGGGCGCGTCGCATCCAGCAGTACCTGCAAGGCCGCCGGAGCGTAGTCCAGGGTGTACCCCAGCATTTCCAGCGCCAGCCCGCGCAACACCGCAGACGAAGGGCGCCTCTGCGCCGTCCCACCGTTGGGAGGGAGGGCCATATCCATGAGGCTGTTTGCCACTGCCCGTGGAAGCGGCACATGCGCCTGCAAACAGGTGGCGATAGCCTGCGCGACCTGCTCGCCATGGATGCGCAACGCCTGTAGCAGCGCCAACAGCGCCTCTTCGTGCAGTCCGCGCAGAGCCGCCAGTGCTTGGGCAGCCTGCAGCCCATGCGGATGGTCGGGGGTGGTGGCCATTTCTATCAAGTAGTCTATGACCTCATCCCCCGGCGCACGCAGGTAGCGGATCGTCTCCAGCGCAGCCTCGCGCACGGATGGATCACGCTCATTAAGCAGCATCTGCAATACGTGCTGCACCTCACTGCTCGGCTCCGCAATCAAACGCAAGGCCCGCGCCAGCGCCTCACGTACCCTAGGGATGGGATCGTCGACCATACGCGCCAGCATATGCAGCACGCGCGGCTGATCGCCGCCCTTGCGGGCCAGGACATCCATCACGGCGGCGCGGACGCTGTCGGCGGGGTCGTTCAGGCGCTCTAGGAGGGCATCAATGACCTCGCGGTCGGTGTTGAGGCAAACATCCAGTGCCTGAATAGCGGCCAGCCGCACCCCCGGGTCGGGATCATCGGACCAGCGCACCAATTGGCCAATGATCTCCGGTGGCAGTTCAACAGGGCGGGTCAATGCGCCGATGGCAGCCACGCGGGTGGACGGCTCCGCACCGGCGGCCAGCCGAGCGATCAGACCGAGCGCATCGCCCGAAAGGTTGGGCACGTGCGCCAGCGTATCCACCACGCGCCGCTGCAGCAAGGGATTGGGATCGCCGAGGAGGCGCAGCAGTTCGCCGATGACCTGCGGGGGAAGTGCTCCGGCGCTCTGCAGCCAACGCAGTGCGATGCGCTGTTTGGTCAAATCGTCGCTTTTTAGGTAGTTCACCCACAGCGCGAGCACTTCATGGGGGATCGCCGTGACCCTCTCCAGCGCCTGCTGGCTGGCCAGGCAGACCTGCTCATCGGCGTCACCGGCCAGACGTAGCAGGAGCATGTAAGCCTCCCGCGAGAGGACACCCACGCGTCCCAACGCGCCGGCGATGGCCCGCCGCACCATGAGGGGGGATTCGTGGCTGCGGGCTGCCAGCGCGTCGCGTCCCTCCTCCAGATGCGAAGGCCAGAACGTCAGAGCGTCTACGGCAAAGGCCTGCACATATTCATCGGGCGCTTGCAGGCGCTCTTTGGCCACCTGCAACGCCAAGTGGCTGCTGGAAGTCCCCTCCAAATTGACGAGATGGCGGCGGGCGTTGTCGAAGATCAGGCTGAAGCGCCCCAGGCTGTCGCGGTCGCCGTGCAGCCACAGGGTCATCAGCTGCTCCACAATGTAGCGTGCCAGATCGGCACGTACCTCGATGCCGCTGCCCAACAGACGCGCCGCAAAGAAGAGATCGCGCTTCAGCAGCGACTCAAAGGGGCTGGAGGCATGACCGAATTGGGCGGCCTGCCTGCCGCGTGCCAGCACGGCAGCCTCAATGAGCGCCGAGGCATCGTCCAGCGAGTGCAGCGCCACATGCCCAATGGCCAGTGCGATCACCTCATCCCAGCGCGGATCGTGCAGCCGCTCGCGGATGCGGGGCGCGGCTTCCAGATAGCCCATCACCAGATAACGTGCAGCGTAGTATTCCTGCAGGCCGCGAAAGACAAAGCCGTAGCGCTGCGGCGCCAGTTCCATCAGCACGCCCGGATGGACGCGCACCCGCCCCATGAAATCACCGATAGCCGCGTTCACCTGCTCCGGCGTGGCCTGTGGGTGCATCCGACCCCAGATATGCCCCAGGATTTCGCGCAGCTCCTGCTCGCTCAGCATGCCGGTTGGGCGGGCAGCCTGCAACCAGAAGGCCAGTTCGCCCAGCAGAGGCGTGACCTCTTGATCGTGCACCGTCGGGCGCGAGGTTGCCCCTTGGGGCAGCCGCCATCCCCGCGTGAGCGCCTCAGCCACCTGCTGATAGATCGCCGCTGGCTGGGCGGGGACGATCATGCCTGGGCGGTAGATGCCGGCCAACAAGCGCAGCAGCAAAGGGGAACTGACAGCCGCCCGCAGCGCCGCATGGCCTACGATCTGGCGGGCAAGGGCCAGCATCTCGCTGTGCGCTTGGCGCATGGCTTCGTCGTCGCTCACCAAAGGCCGCTCTAGGCGCATCAGCGCCAGCCGCCAGCGTAACAGCAACGCATTGAGGTGAGAACGTTCCGGTGGGCGGATGACGTAGGCAGCGAACTCCGGCGGGAGAGGGGTGGTGGCGTATCCGCTGAAGCGGCTGGTCACCACGACACGGTTGCCTGCCGCCCGCCACACGGCGCTGGCCTGCGCCACGCTGGCCACCAACATGCGCCGCTGATCGTCGCTGGCAGCCTGATCTAACCCATCCAGCAGGATCAAGCACTGGCCGTCGCGCAGCAGAGCCGCCAGCAGGGAAGCGGCGGCTTCATCCTGCACCAGTCGGACGGCTGAGCGCAGGATGAAGTCCTCCAACGTCTCATGGGGGTAACGCTCCTCGCTGTATTCGGCCAAATCAACATACACGGGCAGAGCGTGGGGGAGCGGGCGCACTGCGCTGCCCTCTGCCGCCTCGGCCTGCGCCTCCAGCAGAAGACGTGCCTGCTCCAACACGAGATAGCGCAGCAGGGTAGTCTTCCCCGCCCCGCTCCCGCCGAGGATAAGGACCAACTGATGGCGGGAGAGCACTTCGTACACCGTCTCGCCCGGGTGCGCTTCTGACTCGCGGACGACCAGCGGCTCGCGGAAAGCGTCGATCTGGGGATCATCGTAGCCGGCGAGCTGATAGCGGATAAAGTGGCGGGGAGCTTCGTAGGCAGACAGCGGCACAAGGGGCAGAGGGATGTAGACATCGCTTAGGGGCACGCTATTCTGCACGCTGCGCGGATACCCACGCGGGTCAATGTGCCCTACACGCTGGCTGCAGGCCGTAAGGTAAGCAACAAAGGCCGCCTCGTTGAAGCGCTCGCCGGCAGGGGCAGGAGGCAAACGTCCGTCGGAGGGCAGCCCCTCCAACGGACGCTCGGGAGGCTCCTCAAGCAGTTGCTGTACCTCCGCCGAGGCGAACAATTCCTCAAAGAAGGGGTTTTCATCTACCAAGTGGCCTTCGGCGATGTCCATAAAGGCTTGGACGGGGGGAATCCAATCGCCCCAGTGGTGGGGCAGCATCTGCCGCGTTTCGAGCGTCACCGTCTGCTGCAGGCCTGGGTAGAGGTCCCACAGCGCCTCGGCAGCATCCGCCAGCCGGAAGAGGAAGGCCAGCCACAGGTTCTGGCAGAAGGCCGGGACGCCCGTCCCCCCGTGGCGCAGCAGGTGCTCGAAAGTCTGCATCCACTGCTCATTGACCGGCGAGTAGCTGCGGAAATCGTGATAGGCCGCCTCAAAGGCGGCCTCAATGTCCCCCGCGCTGAGCACATCTTCAATCCAGCGCTCGATGGTCTCGTACTCCGGCGCATCGAACTCCTCGGCATAGGCACGCACGCGCTCCAGAAGGTCCCGCAGAAGCTGCTTGCCGAAAAGGCCGAGGGCGGAGGCGATCAGCGATGACATCTGGGGTTACTCCCCTGTAGGGGCAGGAGGCCCACCTCCTGCTCCTCCTCCCCCAATAGGAGAAGGGCAGAGGATGAGGTCACATAGCCCCAACGTGGAATGCAACATCCACTTTACAATTGTCTGTATAGCGTTTGAAATATGTTATAATTATGTTTGCTACAATTGCAATCACCAGGAGGTCCCTGTGCAACCCCTGCCTGCCCTCGCTTATCTGCTCACCGCCCTTGCGCTGGCTGCCGGACTATCCTTGGGATGGCTCCTCCGCCCGCGCTGGGAACACCACCGCAACGTCGGCGCAGTTGCGCCGCCCGATGAAGCGCCCGCCGCCCTGAGCGAGGACAAACGCCGCGCCGTGCAAGACGCCGAAGTAGAACTGGCCCACTTGGAGGCACAATTAGCCCAGCTTCAGCAATCCATTGCGGCCACACGTCGCCAGATTCAGGAGAGCAGCGAGGAACATCGGCGGCTGCTGCTCGATCTCGATGCCCAGGAAGCCTCGCGTCAGGATGCACGTGGAACACTCTACACCGTCCGTCAGAACCTTGAAGCGCAGAAGAGCCGCACCGACGAGATGCTGGCCGACATCAACGCCAGCATGGAAGAGTATGAGGTGCTCAGCGCACTCAGCGAGACCTACGCTGCCCGCATCCGACGCCTGACACAGGAAACCCAGCGGCAGGACAGCGAGCTCCAGTTGTTACGCCAGACCCTCAACGCCAGAGCAGCCGAGATCAGGGAGGCTCAGCAGCAAGTGCAGCAGCGCGAGGCAGAGTTGCGCGATCTGCGCCGCCAGTGCCAGCAACGCGAGGCCCAGATCGCCGAGGCCCGCCAGCAGCTTGCCGAGCGCAGTGAGGAGCTGCGACGTCTGATCGATGGCCAGGTGCTGCACACCCACATCGCTGACGAACGGCCAATCCGCCGGCAGGGGCGCGTTATTGATGTCACCCCGCCCAACCGTCCACGCCTGACCCCCGGCGACGAGGTCGGCAGCGAGTTGTCCTTCGGGTAGGAAGGCAGCAGCGGCCATTAGACCCATCCAGCAGAGTTTCCCCATCCCCCATGCGCTTTTCCCGTCGCCCCATCGGTAACGGCTCGGGATAAGCGCCCCCACACTGCTCTGCGCTAGAAGTTAGTCTACAACAGCCTCAACTGTCTTGTCTATACCTTCATTCTCCGCCGGGGCGCTTTGCGGTGCGCTGGCTGCGCCGCTTCACTCCTCCTCAACGATCTCGTAGCTGTGCGTGACGGGCACCCCCAGCTTGAGCGTGGCCGAGACGGAGCAGTACTTCTCATCGGAGAGGGTGATGGCATCCTGTACGGCCCTCTCCGAAAGCCCGCGCCCCTTCACCACATAATGCACGTGAAAACTGCGGAACGTCCAAGGGGGTTCCTGCTCTTGCTCACCGCTGACGTGCACCTCCAGCGCAGTGAGCCTCTGCCGCTTCTTCTGCAGGATGCCCACTACGTCATAGGCGGTGCAGCTCCCCAGCGCCAGCAAGAGCAGGTCAGAGGGTTTCGCACCGATGCGCCCATCTTCCTGAGTGCCGGAGATAACGATGCCGTGATCGGTGCTATCTATGCCGACGAAGCGTTTGCCCTCCAACCATTTGACGATCGCGTGAGCCATGTGACTCCTTCCTGAGGAGAAGATGAAGGATTTGAGCCGCAGAGCACCCAGCGCGATTTTCCTCCGCGCCCTCTGCGGCTAGAAAGCCGGGGGCGCTTTAGCGCCCCAACAGGTGGCGCACGGCGGCCTCAAAGTCGGGGAAGCGGAAGACAAAACCCGCCTCTTGCAGACGCTTCGGCACCACCCGCTGACTGTCCAGCACCACCGATGAGACCTCACCAAGTGCCAGCTTGAGGGCGAAGGCGGGCACCGGCACAAACGAGGGACGACGCATCACACGCCCCAAGATGCGCGCCACCTCACGGTTGGGCAACGGCTGGGGAGCGGTGAGGTTATAAGCCCCGCTGGCCTGCGCATTCTCCATCAAGAAGCGGATGGCACGCACCTCATCCTCCACATGAATCCAGGGGAAGTATTGCCTGCCACTACCGATCGGCCCGCCCACAAAGAAGCGGAAGGGCAAAATCAAGCTGCGGAAGGCATTGTTGCGCGGGTCCAGCACCACACCCGTGCGGATGACCACCCGCCGCACACCTAACGCTTCTGCTCCGGCAGTGGATTGCTCCCAATCCACGCACACCTGCGCCACGAAGCCGCTGCCATGCGGGCTGTCTTCAGTGAGGGTCTCATCCCCGCGTGAGCCGTAATACCCCACCGCCGAAGCCTGAACGAGCACGCCCGGCCTGTGTTTCGCATTATGCAGGGCCTCCATGATGGCTGCGCCGGCGTGCAGGCGGCTTTGCAGGATGCGCTGCTTGCGCTCCAGCGTCCAGCGCGGCGGCGGGAAGCGCGTCCCGCCGATGCTCTCCCCCGCCAGATTGACGATAGCATCCGCGCCGTCGGCCAACACGCCCCAGCCTGCCGCGCTTACTCCATCCCAGTGCTCCACACGGACATTGGGCGGTAGGAGGCCCTTTTTCTCCCCTGGGGCGCGGCTGAGGACGATTACCTCATGGCCATCGGCGCTCAGGCTGTGCGCCAGCGTACTGCCGATCAACCCCGTGCCGCCTGTGATGATGACACGCATTGCCTTGATCCTCCTTCTCTCGTCCCCACCTCAACAAGAATAGGTTAGTGCTTAAGGTACATCGGAATATCGATAATCGCCCGCCGCTTACCTTGTCTACGCCGCCTGTACAGCAACGCCAACTTGATCAGCCACGCCGTTTGGTTGTGCAACAGGAACTCCCACCATTTGGCCGGAACGAACTCCGGCAGGATCACCGTTGCCAGCGTGCCGTCGTTTTGCTCGTGGTCGTAGCGATCCAAAAAGTCAAGGAACGGCTCTACGACGGAGCGGTAAGGAGAGGGCACGATCTCCAGCGGCACGCCCAGCCCCCAGCGATCCCACTGCTCGCGGATACGCTCCGCCGATCCGGGTTCCACCTCCACATAGACCGCCGTGACGCGGTCGGAGATGGAGAGTGCATAGCGCAAGGCATCGATCACCCCACGATGCACGCCGGAGATGGGCAGCACGACGCGCGGCGAGGGGGGCACGTCGAGATCGGGCGGCAGGCCGCGCAGCGTCAGCTCGCTGCGAATGTCACGGTAATGGCTGGCTACTTTGCGGAAGCCAGCCACCAGCAGCGGAGCCAGCGCCAGCACAATCCATGCGCCTTCGACAAACCTGCTGACGCCGATCACGACGGCCGTTACAGCGGTAACAACCATGCCAATACCGTTGAGGGCGGCCTTGACAGGCCAGCCGGTTCCCCGCTCGCGCAGCCAGTGGCGCACCATCCCCGCCTGTGACAGCGTGAAGGTCAGGAACGCGCCGATGGCAAAGAGCGGGATCAGCGCGTGGGTGTCGCCGCCGAAGATCACGATCAGCAGGCCTGCGAACGCTGCAAGCACCACAATCCCGTTGGAGAATACCAATCGGTCGCCCAGCATGGCAAGCTGGCGAGGCAGGTAGCTATCGCGGGCCATCACCGAGGCCAACCGCGGGAAGCCCACAAAGCTGGTGTTGGCTGCCACCAGCAGGCCCAGCAGCGAGGCAGCCTGCACGGTGTAGTAGAGCACCCCTCCGCCGACAGTGCGCCGCGCCAGCGCCGAGAGGATCGTTTCTTCTGGCCCGGCCACCACGCCAAAGTACTGCGTCAGGCCCGTTGTGCCCACGAACATCGCGGCCATCAGCAGCGTCATCGCCGCCATCGTGATGCGGGCATTGCGCGGTTCCGGTGGCCTGAAGACGGGCACGCCGTTGCTGATCGCCTCGACTCCGGTCAGGGCCGTGCAGCCCGATGAGAAGGTGTGCAGCAGCAGGAACAGCGTCAGCGGCTCCCCCGCCGGGGGAGCCGTGACGGCATACGAGCCGGGGCCTTCTAGCGCAGCCCGCACCAACCCAACGGCGATCACCCCCAGATAGGCCGCCACAAAGAGGTACACCGGTGCGGACATCAGCGCCCCGGCCTCGCGCACGCCGCGCAGGTTGGCCAGCGTGATCACCAGCAGCAGCGCCAGCGCCAGCGCCGTGCGATGTGGCCAGAGCTGAGGAAAGGCCGAGGCTGCCGCCGCCACGCCTGCCGTCAGGCTGACGGAAGCGTTGAGCACGTAGTTGAGCATGAGGGCAGCGGCTGCCACCAAACCGGGAGTATCGCCCAGATTCGTGCGGGCGACGGTGTACGACCCGCCGCCGTGGGGATAGGCGCTGATCGTCTGCATGTAGGAGACTGCCACCATGCCCAGCAGCACGACGATCACGAGCGCAATGCGCCACGAATAGACCAGCCCAGCGGCCCCTGCTGCCGCCAGCCCGAGGAAAATCTCCTGATTGGCATAAGCGATGGAGGCCAGCGCATCGGGCGAGAGGGCGGCCAGAGCCTGCCCCTTGCTGAGGCGCTCCACCGCTGCCCGTTGGGTGGGCAGCGGTGGGCCGATCAACCATTCGCGGAT
>Ga0197142_1004659_pt1 | contig 11016 bp, 8 predicted proteins | sample GBS60_MetaG_FD_148614 | JGI IMG/M metagenome (GOLD analysis project Ga0197142, IMG submission 148614) | Sediment microbial communities from Great Boiling Springs, Gerlach, Nevada, United States - GBS 60_MetaG | ecosystem: Environmental > Aquatic > Thermal springs > Hot (42-90C) > Sediment... | reverse complement strand
TCTTTATATAAAAACTTGATCTCATTATTTTCTATTACAACATATGCTAATACGCCATAGCAATCATAATTTCCAGGTGCTACGCTAGTAAGAGTTTTATTCCATGTTTTCTGCTGGAAGTTTACTTCAGCATTATTCGAGATTTTATCCCCTGATTTTGTATTCTCGGCGTAAAACCGGACGCCTAAAGGGAACTCTCCTTGGTTGAGCTGATAAGTTCCAGAACCATGAACGGCATAGGGCAAGTTGTTCGGATTGGGGACAGAGCTGTTGGGAGCGAAGGCGATTTCAGCGCCCAGGAGACACCAGAGAACCACACCCAGGGCCAAGGCAGCCCCCAGGCGGCTCAGGCGGGTGGCCGTCGCTTCCCCCCCCCGTTGGTTGTGTGACGAGCTGTTGACATCGCAGGGACCTCCCTAAGGTGACGTTGGAGAGATATGGAAAGGAATCCTCTCAAACAGTACTGGGAGACGATCAATCTGATCCACGAGATGGGCAACGAATCTTATCACCTGGAGTATACCTGAACCTTTAGGAGGAGATCAAGAGAAAGTTTGAAAAAAATGGACTTTTTGTAACCAGTTTGGTTATCGGAAGTTGAGGTGGGGTGATCCGCAGGTGTGTGGTCCGCCGAGCGTGCGCCGGAACTTCCGTGAGGGGTGGCCGAGCACCGGACACCACGGGTTCAGGTGCCCTTTTACTCCCCTGGGCGTGAGGTAGAATACACGGTGGAGAAGAGAAGGTAAGGCGGAACCATTCACGATGCCAGGAGCATCAGGGGGAGTTGGCGTGGAATCGCCCGGAAGAAACGGCGAGGGACAGGCGAGGGAGTAGGGTATGCTCGTGGGTCAAACGATTGGTTCCGGGGCTTACCGTTTTGAAATCGAGGCGGAATTGGGGGCCGGGGCGATGGGCATGGTTTACCGTGCCCGCTTCTACATGGATGGCAAAGTAATACCCGTGGCCTTGAAGATGGTTTCGCTGGGGCTATTGGGGAACGAATCGGCCCTGGCCCGATTCGAGCGAGAAGCCAACATTTTGAAGCAGTTGCGGCATCCGAACATTGTCCGGCTCTACGCGTCGGGTCAGTACCGCAAGATGCCGTTTATCGCGATGGAGTTCATCGACGGCGAGTCCCTGGATCGGGTGCTTTCCCGGCGGGGTCGTCTGACGTGGGAGGAAATCGTCGCTTACGGGAAACAACTCTGTGCGGCCTTGCAACATGCCCATGACAAGGGGATCATCCATCGCGACCTGAAGCCGTCCAATATCATGATCACCCGGGATGGCGTGCTCAAGCTGACGGACTTCGGCATTGCCAAGGACATTGATGTGACAGCGCTGACGGCGGCCAACAGCACGATTGGTACGGCGGCGTATATGTCCCCGGAACAATGCCGCGGTGAACGGGACCTGACGCCGAGGTCGGATCTGTATTCGTTGGGTGTCGTCTTTTTTGAATTGCTGACCGGTCGCAAGCCGTTTCGTGCGGAAACGACGATGGATATGTTTCTCAAGCATGTCCAGGAACCCCCACCTCGTCCTAGTCGCTTGACAGTCGAGGTGCCGCCGAAGCTGGAAGCGTTGATTTTACAACTGATGGCCAAGGATAAGAATGAACGGCCTACCGATGCCGCTTGGGTGGCCCGCATGCTGGAAGAGATCGAAGAGGACGCCCTGGCTTTACGCAGTGCCGGTGAAGCTCTGCTGCATTCCCGCAATCTGGATAAGCCTCGTCACGCCGATGGTTCCCGCCTGACGGCCGAGGATCGCGAGGCCCTGCGGGCACTCCGGGGGAAAAAACGCAAGAAGAAACCCCGCGATGATCGTCCCTGGTGGGAAAAGCCGCTGTTCCAGGCAGCGGTGGCCGTGATGGGATTGCTGCTGATCGTGGGACTGGCGGCTTGGGCCTTATGGCCCCCTTCGGCGAACAAGCTCTACCAGGCCGTGAAAAACACCTCCGAGCCGGAACAACTGCGTAAAGCCGCAGAAGCCTATCTCAAACGGTATGGACAGACCGAGGATGACCGCACATTGGAGGTGGCCGCCATCTTTCGGAATCTGGTAGTCCATGAGCGCAGCCGGGTCTTGCAGAACCGTTTCCAATGGAACATGTCCCAACCTCTGGAAAACGATGACCCCGATGCCTACAAGCTGGCCTGGAAGGCACTGGAAAGCGAAAAAAACGGAAATCTGCCTGCAGCCGAGCAATACTGGAAGCAACTCCAGGAGCGCTTCGTCGAACAGGCCCAATTACCCTTCACTCTGGAAGAGGAGACGTTGCAAAAGGCCCGCTGGGGTTGGCTGGCTCGCTATCGCCTCCAACTCTTGCAGGACGTCAAGAAGCTGGCTGAAACCTTGCGCAAACAGGTGGAAGAATACCGCGAGTTCGAGCGGCCGTTCCCCACCGACCCTACCCAGCCGGAAACACTGGCCCTGCTGGCCTTACGTCTCGAGTTGTTCGGCGACCGGGAGAAGGCCGGCCGCATCTGGACCCAACTCTACGAACGTACCGAGAAAGACGAGGAACAAAAATCCTGGTACCTTCTGGCCGGCGAACGCAAATTCCGCCTCACACCGCCTACGTCTTCTGCTGATCCGCTCAAGTCACGGCTCAGCCTTATCGAAGGGCATCTGCAGAAGGCTCAGCAACTTCTCGCCGTGCTTCAGCCCAACGATCCCGCCATCAAGCGGAAACAAGCCGACATCCGCATCCTGTGCCGGGACATCACCGATTTGTATGCTGACGAGGAAGAACCGGCAATCAAAAAGCTGGTGGAACAGGCCCGTGATCTCATGAATAAACTCAAAGACTGACCGGGGACTGTCCCGCCTACTATTAGGATGCGCAAGCTTCTGAGATGGCCCGAGGCGGGCTGCTGGGGAGAGTCTGGAAAGCAACTTGTGGATTGTTGCCCCAGAGGCTCCGCCAGGTATTCTCTGTGAGGCTGAACTGTAAAAGCGAGTGGTGTCATGCGTGAGCGACCGCTGAGTGCCGGAGCTTATGAGCGGGCACGACGGAGCATTCCCGGCGGGGTGAACAGTCCGGCTCGTGCCTTCGGTGCGGTAGGTGGGCATCCCCTGTTTATTGCCCGTGGCGAAGGACCTTATCTGTACGACCTGGATGGTCAGCGCTATCTGGATTTCGTGGGTTCCTGGGGACCGTTGATTCTGGGTCACTGCCATCCGGCTGTTCAGGAAGCGGTGATCGAAGCCTTACGCCGGGGATCGACCTATGGTGCCCCTTGCGAATTAGAGACGGAGCTGGCGGAACTGGTCATCGCTGCTGTGCCGTCGATCGAGATGGTGCGATTCGTCTCCAGCGGTACGGAAGCGACGATGAGCGCCATCCGCCTGGCACGCGGTTTCACCGGGCGTTCGACCATCATCAAGTTCGCCGGCTGCTATCACGGCCATGTCGATGCTCTGCTGGTGGCGGCTGGCTCCAGTGCCCTGACGCACGGCGTCCCCTCCAGTCCCGGTGTACCGCCAGGATGTACGCAGGATACGCTGGTGCTGGAATACAACGACTGCCAGGCGTTGGCGGACGTTTTCCGGCAGCGGGGGGACCAGATTGCCGCAGTCATTGTCGAGCCGGTGGTCGGGAATATGGGCCTGGTGGAACCGACCGCGGAGTTCCGCCGGGAACTGCGCCGCCTGACGCTGCATTACGGAGCCGTGCTGATCTACGATGAAGTCATGACCGGTTTCCGCCTGGCCTTCGGCGGCGCCCAGGAACTTTACGGGGACCATGCGGACCTGACGACTTTGGGTAAAATCCTGGGCGGCGGACTGCCTGTGGGAGCCTATGGCGGCCGACGGGACATCATGCGGCAGGTCATGCCCTCCGGACCCGTCTTCCAGGCGGGCACACTCTCGGGCAATCCCCTGGCGATGGCGGCAGGCCTGGCTACCCTGCGGCAGTTGCAACGTCACCCTCCCTATGGCTATCTGGAAGCCCTCGGCTCCGCCTTGCAGCGTGGCTTGCAACAGGCTCTGCAAGCCCACCGCATCCCCGGGCAGGTGCAACGCGTCGGCAGCATGTGGACCCTCTTTTTCACCGAGGAACCAGTGACCAACTACACCACCGCCCGCAAAGCCGATACCCGTCGCTTTGCCCGTTTCTTCTGGGAAATGATGGATCGCGGCTTCTACCTGCCGTGCAGCCAGTTCGAGGCCGCCTTCCTCAATGCCGCTATGACCCCTGAACACATTTCCCAAACCATTGCTGCCGCCCACGAAGTCTTGGAACTCCTCGCTCATACCCCCGCTGCCTGAACCCTGCCATTCCAAGATGTTTTCCCGCTTGACAAATCAGGTGCTATGGTGCATATGTATAGATAATGATGCCTCATCCATCCGTGATTTGACAAAAACAATGATTGGATACTTCTGAACACATGGTGGTGGGCAGTGATGGCAAATCCGGAATCGACAGGGACGATAACAGAGACAATCGGCACTCTGGCCCGGTGGCTGGGTTTTCTCCCCGCCGGACCGTACACTAATCCCGAAGAAGGGCAGCAGGGGGTCGGATGGTACAAGCCGATGCGACAAACTTGCTGCAGGAAAGACGGCTGCCGTGAAAGGGGCGGAAGCCACGCGGAAGAATTCCTCGAACGATGAGGTGAATCATGAACAGTCGATGGATCCGGTTCGGAGTGTGGGGACTGATCCTGAGCAGTTCCCTGGCCGTCGCGTCGGCCCAACAACCTCCCCAAGATGATCCTAAGGAGGGGAAAGCCGAACCGACCCTGGCTCAGAAATACCTGGAGTTGCAGAAGGAATTCGAGGCGGCCAATCGCAAGCTGCTGGAGCGCTTCCAAGCAGCCAAAACCGATGCCGAGCGCAATGCCATTCGGGAAGAAGCCCTCAAACTGCTGCCTCAATTTGCTGAGCGTCTTTTGACCATCGCGGGTCAGGACGTGAAAAGCCCGGAGGCCTTCGAGCCATTACTTCAGGCATTGCTTATGGGTCGGGGGGGCGAAACCAGCAAGAAAGCAGCCCAGTTACTCGCGGAGCACCAGGTCGGGCATCCTCGCCTGCTCCGCTTGCTGCCGGCTCTAGCCAGTCAAGGTGGCGAAGCCGGTACACATCTGCTGGAAGTCCTGGCTGAGAAAGCTGCGGATCGCCAGCTACGGGGTCTGGCCTTGCTCTATCATGGGGCAGGGCTTCTGGAGCGGGCGGATATGCCCGTACCCGTGGCTTCGCCCCTGACCCCGGAGCAACGTCAGGCCGCTTACGCTCAAGCCGAGAAAGCCCTTCGGCTGGCTGCCCAGGATTACGGAGACGTGAAAATCCCCACCCCGATGGGAGAGCAAACGGTGGCCAAAGCCGCGGAAGAACACCTCTTCATCCTCAATCATCTGACCATTGGTAAGGTGCTGCCGGATGTCGAAGTGCAAGACCTGGCCGGGAAAAAAGTCAAGGTGAGCGACTACCGGGGCAAAGTCGTGGTCTTGGACATCTGGGCCACCTGGTGCGGGCCGTGCCGGGCCATGATACCCCATGAACGGGAAATGGTCGAACGCCTCAAAGGGCAGCCGTTCGTGCTCATCAGTCTGAGTGCGGATGCCAAGAAGGAAACCCTGACGAGCTTCCTGGAAAAAGAACCGATGCCGTGGGTCCATTGGTGGAATGGCGGCGATTCGGGCGGAGCCTTGGAAAAGTACCGCGTCCATTTCTTCCCCACCATCTACGTACTGGATACGAAAGGGACGATCCGTTACAAACACCTGCGTGGAGAAGCCCTGGAGAAAGCCGTGGAAGAACTCCTCCGGGAAGCGAAAACGGATGAGAAGAAGTAGCCGGTTCCCTTGTCTTCCTTTGGCGGCTGGAGGGGATTCTTTCAGGTGTTGGAAAACCAGCTGTGGCGGGAAAGCCTCCGCCGTGACGCTTCGCAAACCCTCGTGTCCTCCTTCCGATGGGAGGGGTTTGAGGCGGCAGGATTCTGACCCGCCCGAACTCGGAACCACAACAGGACTGGTTGCCGTGGAAGCGTATGGCGGCCCGCATGCCACACATCCGGGAATTGCACCCTGCGCCGTCCCCCTGGGAGGTGGCCCGGCGCCTGGCCGATCTGCCCCACCTGGTCTTTCTGGATTCCGCCGAAAGGCATCCCCAGCGTGGCCGCTACTCCTACATCGCCGCGAACCCGAGCGTCTGGTTTACGGCCAGCTTGGGACGGGATCAATCAGATCAATCAGTGGCCCAACGCCTCTGGCACCACTGGCAGCACCTCTATCACCAGCAACCCGTCATTTCCGACTGGCCTGAGGAATTGCCCCCGTTCTGCGGTGGTTGGGTGGCCCTGTTGGGTTATGGTCTGAACCGTCTCTGGGAACGCATACCTGTGCCCCGCTGGGATGAATTCGCTGTGCCAGACCTGGCGGTAGGACGTTATGACTGGCTTATCGCCTTCGACCATTTGCTCAATTGTGCCTGGTGCATCGATTGGACCCCGGACGGTTCCGCTTGGGAGAGGATCGAGACTCTCCTGGATCAGGCACCACTACCTTTGCCAGAGTGTGTCGGTCCCCAAAAGGCCGTGATGGCTCCCTCCTACCCTCTGGCGGGGTGGTCGGGTGTTGTCAGCAACTTCGATCGCGCTGGTTATGAAGCAGCGGTGGCACGGGCGGTGGAATACATCCATGCCGGCGATTGCTTCCAGGTGAACCTGTCCCAACGTTTGCTGGCTCCCCTCCGCTGCCATCCGTGGGAGTTGTACAAGAATCTGCGTCAGGCAAGCCCTGCTCCTTTCGCGGCTTATTTTGACCTGGGCAGCTTCCAGATTCTGAGTGCTTCGCCGGAGCGGTTCTTGCGTTTGTTCGCCGATGGTCGCGTCGAAACCCGGCCGATCAAGGGGACCCGTCCCCGGGGTCGATCCGTGGCGGAGGATACCGCCCTAGCTCAGGAATTGCTCGCCAGTCCCAAGGAACGTGCGGAGAATGTCATGATCGTGGACCTGTTGCGCAACGACCTGGGGCGGGTTTGCTCCTTCGGTAGCATCCAGGTGCCTGCGGTATGCGAATTGGAGAGTTTCCGCCACGTGCACCATCTGGTTTCCGAAGTCCGTGGACGGCTGCGTCCCTCATGCGGTCCGCTGGAGCTGCTGGCCGCCACATTTCCTGGGGGAAGTGTCACAGGAGCGCCGAAGGTGCGTGCGATGGAGATCATTGCGGAACTGGAACCGACGGCCCGGGGTCCGTACTGTGGCTGCCTGGCCTGGCTGGGCTTCGATGGAGCCATGGATAGTTGCATACTCATTCGCACCATGACGGTGGGCTGCGGGTGGGTACAGTTTCCTGTCGGAGGGGGTATCGTCGCGGACAGTGTCCCGAGCCGGGAATATGAAGAAACGTTGCACAAAGCCGCTGGTCTGCTTCACGCCTGGCAGGCTTGCTGAGGCCGGTCGAGGGGTGGGTGAACGTGCAAGGGGCCGATGAGCATGATCCTGGAAGGATTGGTCACCACCCTGGACGCTCAAGGTGCTCCGCATCTGGCACCGATGGGGCCACGGTTCGATCCCGCACAGCCGGATCGTTTCCTGCTGCGGCCCTATCCCACTGCGCAGACCTACCGGAATCTGCTGCGTCATCCGGAGGGGGTGTTCCATATTACTGATGATGCCTTGCTGCTGGCTCAGGCGGCGATCGGACGCTTACCGGCCTTTCCCGCTGTTCGTCCGGCTGCTCACGTTCGGGGTTTCGTGCTCCAGGATTGCTGCCGCTATTACGAGTTTGTGGTCGAGGATGTGGATTCGAGTCAGGAGCGGGTCCAGATGCAGGCACGGATTGTGCATCAGGGAAGGGTCCGGGATTTCATCGGCTTCCACCGCGCCCGTCATGCGGTGGTCGAAGCGGCGATTCTAGCTACCCGCGTGCACCTCTTGCCCCGGGAGGAGGTGATTGCGGAATTGAGCAAGCTCTGGCGCATTGTCCAGAAAACCGGTGATGCTGCGGAATATCAGGCCATGACCTTGCTGGAAGAATATGTTCATACGCCAGCACTTCCCCGAGCAAGGACCAACCTCACCGGTGGTGGCGAATCATCGCAGGAACATCCGAGGCAACTATGATCCGGGTGGTTGCTCCCAGTCGCTTGCATTTTGGTCTGTTTCACGTTCCTGGAGGAGGGGGAAAGGTCGTCTCTCAAGAGGATCGGCTGTACGGCGGCGTAGGGTTGATGATTGACTGTCCGGCTGTGGTGGTGACCTGGCGTGCCGACGGAACAGGCCGGCGTGTCGAGGGGGTTCATGCGGAGCGTGTCCAGCAGTTTGCGGCACGGTTCGAGGCATCATTACCCCCCGCGAAGCGACGACCTTATGCGTTGCTCGTGGAACGTTGTCCCGCTCAGCACATCGGCTTGGGGGTGGGCACCCAACTGGGTTTGGCTACTGCCAAGGCCCTGGCCGCCGCCGCGGGCTGTGGTCATTGGTCCGCTGTCACCCTGGCTAGTCGCATTGGTCGCGGGGAGCGGTCCGCTGTGGGCATTCACGGCTTCGACCATGGTGGGTTGATCGTGGAAGCCGGGAAACGCCCGGGTGAACCGGTGTCACCCCTGTGGCACCATGTCCGTCTGCCGGAGAGTTGGCGGGTGGTGCTGGTCCTTGGGCCGCAGACGCGATTCTGGTATGGTCCGTTGGAGCACTGGGCGTTTACGCATGCCGTTCCCGGAGCGGTGGCCCGTCTGCGGCGTCTGGCCGTAGAAGGAATTGTTCCTGCGGCCCGAGAAGGTGACCTGCAAGCCTTTGGGGAAGCCGTCTATGACTTCAACCGCCTGGCAGGAGAACCATTCCGGCTCTCTCAGGGAGGAATCTATGCTTCCCCTTGGATCGAAACCTGGGTGACCCGCTTGCGGCGAAGTGGCATCCGGGGTGTCGGGCAAAGCTCGTGGGGTCCGACGGTGTTTGCCATCGTCGGTGATGAAGAGACGGCCAGACACTGCGTGCGCCGCTGGCAGAATGACGCGCTCCTGCTCATTGCCCGTGTCGCTGCGGGCCACCGGGTGATCGACTACGCCCCGCAGGAACACCCCGCGGACTCGACGGGATGACCAGTAACCGGGATGGGGGAAAAGGACGGTGTTCTAAAAAAACCTCTGTACCCCCGGATGTCGCCACAGCATCCCGGAAGGCATCAGGAAATCAACCAGCCGTGGGTTCGAAACCACTCGAGCATCTCCTGGGTGAGGCGGCCGCTATTGTCCATGCGTGGTACCTTGTGTTGGCCGCCATATTTGCCCCGGGCTTTCATCCATTCCGCGAAACCTCCGCGGCGGATCAATTGGACTTCGGGCTGACGCATAGCCAAATCCCCTTGACGGTGAGGGGCATAGTCTTCGTTGAGTACCATCAGGGAGGCATCGATGGTTTCGGCGAACAGACGCGGATCGGGAAGCCGATCGGCACATTCCACCAGATATAGATGATGGCCAGGCAGATGCGGCTGGGAGGGAAATACAGGGCCGACGTGGAAATCGACGACATACACTCCGCATTTCTGGGCTGCGGATGCCACCGCCTTTTCCACCTCCTCACTGATGAGGTGTTCGCCAAAGGCGGAGAGGAAATATTTCGTGCGGCCGGTGAAGCGCAACAGCGGTGGCGTTCGTCGCTCGAACATCACCGTATCTCCGAGAACATACGCCCACAGACCGGCGCAAGTTGTGAGCACCACGGCATAGTTGACACCTGTTTCCACCTGAGCCAGTGTGTGTCGTGTCGGGTGTTCCTTCTTTTCCAGTTCCTCTACGGGCACGAACTCGAAGAAGATGCCGTGATCAGGAATGACCCGGAGCAGGTGATACCGGGGATCCTCCGTCGCCACGAATCCTTCCGAGGCGGGATAGACTTCGCAGAAGTGAACGCGGTCGCTGCCGATTTCCCGCCGGAAAATCTCCCGATAAGGATCGAAGGCCGTGCCGCCGTGGACGACCAGGCGCAGCTGGGGCCAGATCTCAGCTAGGGTCGCCTTGCCGGTGATGGCTTTGAGTTTGCCGAAGAGGACGAGCAGCCAGGCCGGGATACCACTGATCGCCGTGATTGGTTCGTGGACGCTCCGTTCACTCAGGCGTTGGATTTTCTCTTCCCAATTCGCTAGCAGGGCCAGTTCCATGGGGGGAAAAGTATAGGGGCGTAGGACGTCCGGGAATTCGCGGGCGGCTATGCCGCTCAGATCACCGGCCCGGCTACCATCGGCTTGCAGCCGCAGCTCGGTACTGCCTCCCACAAAGAAAAACTTGCCGGTGAGCAAGCGGGCAGTGGGATGGACATGACGAAACAACGCCGTTGTCGTGAAGGCAGCTTTCTTGTTCGACCGTACCATCTCCCACGTCACGGGGATATACTTCGTCGCTCCCGTGGTGGTTCCCGAGGAGAGGGCGTAGTAGGGAATATCCTCTGGCCAGGTGGTCCCTCGCAGACGCGGATACACGTCCTTCCAGTACTGCGTCCAGAAGTCCTCGTAGTGACGCAGGGGAACACGGGCCTGATAGTCTGCCACCGAAAGGATGCGTGAGAAATCATGCTCCTGGCCGAAGCGGGTGCCAGCGGCCCGGCGGATCAACGCCAAGAGCGTGTTCTGTTGGACCTGGGCGATCGGCAGGGCGTCGAGCTGGCGGGCACGGTAGTGGGCATGCCGCACCATCAGGGTATCCGCCGCGTGACGAATCAGCCGGGCACCAGCGAGGGAAGCCATCAGACGTGTGCTGCCCATCGACCTTACCTCACCCAGCAACCGTCGCATCCGTATCTGTGCTGGTCATTCCCGATGCTCAGATCGGTTTCCTCAAGGCCGTGTGGCCTCTCCTGTGCCACTTCCCTTGTGCGACCCGGACCGGCGGTGCCCACGCTCGGATCGATCTCCTTCACGGGACCAGAGGCTGTATCTTGAATCCCCGGCACACATACACCCCGCCCGGTGGCAGATTCCAGGGAACGAACCGGAAGCGGATGTCGTCGAAATACCGGGCGTACAGCCGGTAGTAAATCAACGGCATGACGGTGAGTTGCCGGAA
>Ga0197142_1004658_pt1 | contig 11026 bp, 8 predicted proteins | sample GBS60_MetaG_FD_148614 | JGI IMG/M metagenome (GOLD analysis project Ga0197142, IMG submission 148614) | Sediment microbial communities from Great Boiling Springs, Gerlach, Nevada, United States - GBS 60_MetaG | ecosystem: Environmental > Aquatic > Thermal springs > Hot (42-90C) > Sediment... | reverse complement strand
CCACAGTTCGGCAATTCCCAGACAATATCTTCACCGGCGCGAAACCGGGGATGAAAACTCGCCAAATGCCGCACGTACAAACAGGGCATGATCTCATCCTGTTGCCCGCCCACCAGGTAGAGGGGTTGGGATAGGGTGCTGACAATTTGGGGTAAACGGTGCACGGCTGCCTCCGTGGTCGAGGTCAATAGCGTACCCGTTGCCGCCCGTGGACAGGCATTCAGCCAATCCTTGAGCCGTTGTCTGCCCCATTTGACCGCCAGCGGACGGGCAACACCATTGCGGGCAAAAAACCAGCCCCCCAGCGGCACAAACTGCAACCAACGCGGACGCAACCGCACCAACTGCATCCCAATCCGGCGAAAACGGTCAAACGCCTGCTGCAGGTAAATCCCCCCACCCACATTCACGCCAATGACCCCCGCCACCCGGTCTGGATACTGGGCTGCCGTCAACAGCGCCACACTCCCCCCCAAGGAATGCCCCACCAACCAACAAGTGCTGATCCCCAAATGGGTCAACAATTCAACCAAATCCTGCACATAACTCTCCAAAGTAAATTCGTCATTTTTAGCCGTCGGTTGCGACGCCCCAAAACCTCGCAAATCGTAACTTAAACAGGTGTAATCAGACTGCAACAAATCAATTAGAGGTTGCCAATAGTGATGACTGAGCAGCCAGCCATGAATAAATACCAAAACCTTGCCCTTGCCCACCAACTGATACGTATGCGGCACGTTACGAATGGTGACAACCGGCATGGAAACACACCCTATGGGGTCAAGCAGGCATCCCTCGCGTCCTTCATTCTAGCAGATACTCGGTTCCTAGAACACCACCCGTGGAAAACAACCCCGCCCCTTGCTGCTGACCTCATTCCTAAGAAGAGAAACACGGCATTATGAACATATTTTAATATCATCCTCAAACCATGATCAATTATTTAATTATTTAACACATCGTAATGCCAGTGCTGATTTTTTGCGGTGGGTCAGGGGCAGTATGACATTTCGCAAGGGGTCAGACCTTTACCCTGCCTTTTCGCTGGGCATTTTCTTGGCCGGATAGGGTTAATGGTCTGATCTCATCTCATTTTTTCATGAGGATATAGGCTTGGGTGTACTCCGGTAGCCGGCGATTGTAGGCCAAAAATTCCCGACGGCTTGGAAAAATGCCTGCCAAGTAATCCAATTGCCCCAAATTCGCTGCAAATGCTCCCCCGGTATCGGCAATGGTTCCGAGCAGCCATTGCCCCGGCGCTTGTTCTACAAAAACCATACGTCCCAAGCCCACATTCCACACATCTCCGGCAAACGTCACCCCTGGCCGGATGGGGATTTTATTGCCAATCTCATTGCCATAGCCCCGGATGGCATCCACCTCCCGAAAGTACCAATACCGCTGTTGGTCCCAGGGATGCACCCCCCGTACAAACGGAATGCCGTTATTTCTATCCACGTTGAAATAACTGGTGCTGCGGTCAGGAAATTCCAGCAAGATGGTTCCTTGCAGTAATGCCTCCTCCAACCCTTCCCGCGTCACGTAGGCCAAGGGCGTCACTTTGAGCGCATCGGGACGACCAGGTGCATAGGCCCCGGCCAGGACCTCCTGTTTGGTGTATTTTTTGTAGAATTCTTCCGCGGCCCAAGCGTCATTGATGCTGTAGAGGGCATGAACATAGGCTCCTTGGGGTCGGCGCATACCTCGCTGGCGAAACACCGCATATTTGGTCAACCGTACCTGGGGAGACGTGCCATGTTGGGGATGATACGCCTGCCAACGCCATGCCCGAAAATGGGTGCGAATAAAGTCAGGATTTTGTAAACGCAGCGGCTGGGCATGGGTGAGGTCGTGCAGCAACACATCAATCATGAAATCCAAGGTGCGGGTGACATCGGCCACCTGTATCCCCCAGGCGCCCAACAGTCCTGGGCGCTGAATCACCGCATCCTGGGCTGCCTGTTCCCGGAAATAGCGGCGCGTATTGATCAAAACAATCAGCAATTCCTGGGGGGCAAACGTCACCCGTCCCGATGGCAGTGGGTGTTCCCGGAAGACCATTTGGGGATGCACCTGGTAGCGGCTCTGACCCAATTCATCCACCACCGTATAGGGGGTGAGCGCCGGAGCCGGGGGATGCCCCATTCCTATCCCCAAACCGAGCACCATTCCCCACCACGGCCTAACCGGTCGCACCATCCATTTCCGGGAATTGATCCAAACATAAACCAAAGGGTTGCCTTGTGAACTCATCGGCAGGCGGTGGTCTGGGAATCTCGCGGGACAATACCTAGAGAGAATAATCGCACACCCATGGCCAATCCCAATCGGATACCTGACTGGTCTAGAGGTTCCGGGTGTTGTCCCGCAATAATCCCTTGAGCAATTGCCAATCCCTAACTTGGTTGCACACCAAATTGCCATCCCCTTGATTCATAAATTTTTTTACATTTTTTTTTACAAATGACCACCAGGCAATCACGGTGACAAACGAACAACAACGCATCCTTCCCCTAGGGCGACCGACGGGATTCGAACCCGCGCATAGAGGAGCCACAATCCTCTGCCTTAACCGCTTGGCTACAGCCGCCATCGTAATCATCTAGCGTATCAATTCTCGCGCGCGGCTGGCAACTGGTTGCGATACCATGAACGTATCTTCTCCTGACATCAGCAACGTTTCTGAACCCCCATGTTGCTTGCCAATCCACCCGTTCCCGTGCAACTGTGCCGCACGGCCTTGACCACAACGTTGGAGGAAATTCGGCAGCAGCCGGAGTACCGCCAGGCGCATTGGGGGATTTTGATTCAAACCCAGGAGAACCCGCCCCGCACCCTTTACGCGCATCAGAGCCAGCGTTTTTTCTTACCCGCTTCCACCATGAAATTATTGACCACGGCGGCGGCTTGGGTGCATTTGGGAACCAACCATCGCCTGCGCACTGTGTTTTATCAGCAGGGGAGAAAGTTGCATTTGGTGGGGCAGGGCGACCCCGGTTTAACCACAGGCAAATTGCAACAATTGGCGCAAAAAATCACACCGGTGCAGCGACAAACCTTTGATACGGTGGTGATTCAAACGGGCTTTTTTCAAGGCCCCAGTTTTCACCATGAGTGGGAATGGCAGGATATTCTCACAACGGATATTGTGCCGATTAATAGTCTCATTCTCAATCGCAATGAAAGTCAGTTCTCCCTAGTTGCCCAAACACCAGGGAAGCCGGCACGGGTGGTATGGTCTGACCCTTTGGCGGCCCGCTATTGGCGCATTATCAATACCACCCGCAGTACAAGCCAGCCGGTGCAACCGATCCACCTGTGGATACCGCCGGGGCTGCCGGAGTTGCATATTTCCGGGGATGTGGCGGGGCAGTCCATGAGTTTTACCGTGCCCATTCTGGATACGGATCAGTACCTGGTACAAACATTAACCCGACTGTTTCCCGGCAAAAAAGTGGTGATCCACCGGGGGGCGCTGCCCAAGGATTTGGGGAAGGAGGTGGCGGCGGTGGATTCGTTGCCGGTGGGACAGTTGGTGACCCAGATCAACCGGGCCAGTGATAATTTGTCCGCGGAAGCCCTATTGCGGCATCTGGGGGCGGTGAGCAATCCGCGCTTGCCCAGCGATTTGGCGGGGATTCAGGCGGTGGGTAAGGTGCTGGCCGGTTTGGGCGTCACACCGGGCGGGGTGGTGCAAAGCGATGGGTCGGGGCTGTCGCGCCACAATCGGGTGACCCCCTTGGCGTTGGTGCAGACTTTGCAGGGGATGGCAGCCCAACCTGGTTATGCCGATTCCTTGGCTGTGCCGGGGCTGCCGGGAACCTTGCGACGGCGGTTTCTCCAGTCGGACATTCAGTTGCAGGCCAAAACGGGGACGCTAGCAGGGGTAGCGGCACTCGCGGGTTACCTGCAACCGCGGCAACGGCCCAAACTGGTGTTTGCGATTGTGGTCAACCAGTCGGAACAACCCGCGGCCATTCTGCGGCAGGGCATTGACCAGATGGTGCTGGCCGTCCATCACTGGGCAGAGAATGCACCGGCTGACCAGTGGGAATCCTGCAGTCAGGCATCTCCTTGGCTGAGCGCGTGGCCCCTGCCGTTTGCCAGGTGAATTAAATGCGACAGACCAAATCCCCCGACCGTTGCGTAAACCGCAGGTTTTCCCGATAGTCCACCGGGCAATCAATGACGGTGGGAACCGGTTGGTCCAGCGCCATTTTCAGCGTGGGGATAAATTCTTCAGTTTTTTCGATCCGGTAGCCTTTTAAGCCCATACTTTCGGCCAGTTTTACAAAATCAGGGTTGCCAAAGCGGATGTATTGACTGTGCCCATAGTGTTGATGTTGTTTCCATTCAATCAAACCATAACCTCCGTCATTAAAAATAATCGTGACAAAGGGTGTTTTTGCCCGTAAGGCCGTTTCCAATTCCTGGCAATTCATCATAAATCCCCCGTCACCGGTGACCACCACCACCCGCCGTTCCGGGGCCACCAATTTCGCCGCAATTCCCCCCGGTACGGCAATCCCCATCGCCGCAAAGCCATTGGAAATAAGGCAGGTGTTGGGTTGGAGGCAATGGTAATGACGCGCCATCCACATCTTGTGGGCACCGACATCGCTAATCACAATATCATCGGCTGCCATCACTTGCCGCAGATCATAAATCAATTTTTGCGGTTTGATGGGAAACTCGGTGTCCTGGGCATAGCGCTCATAATCGGCGCGAATTTCCTCCCGGAATTTTAGGGCATAGGGGTCGGGTTTGCCGTCGCGATTGGCACGTTTGAGAATCTCTCGCAACGAATCGGAAATGTCTCCCACCACCTCCACAATGGGGATATAACTGCTATCAATTTCCGCAGCCGTTTGCCCAATGTGAATAATCGGGATGGTGCCGTGGGGATTCCATTTTTTGGGCGAGTATTCGACTAAATCATAACCAATCGCAATCACTAAATCCGTGTGATCTAAAGCGCAGTTGATGTGATCCCGCAGTTGTAATCCCACACTCCACAAGGCCAGGGGATGGGTATAGGGAATCACCCCTTTGCCCATAAAGGTATTGGCAACGGGAATATTCAACCGCTCGGCAAATTCCACCAGTGCTTCGTGGGCATGATTGCGAATGGCTCCATTGCCAACGAGAATTAATGGGCTATGAGCATTTTGGATGGCCTGCGCTGCCAGTTCAATACTTTTGAGCGAAGCATAGACTTTTTCTTGGCGGTCCTTTTTTAGGGCATAACCGGCAGCGGGCATGGCAGCAATATTTTCCGGTAAGTCAATGTGTACGGCTCCCGGTTTTTCTTGCTGGGCAATTTTGAAGGCTTTGCGGACAATTTCCGGTGTAATGCTGGGCCGCACAATCTGGGCATTCCACTTGGTGACAGGGGCAAACATGGCCACCAAATCCAGGTATTGATGGGATTCAATGTGCATCCGGTCCGTGCCCACTTGCCCGGTAATCGCTACCAGAGGCGCTCCGTCCAAATTGGCATCCGCAACCCCGGTCATCAGATTGGTGGCTCCTGGCCCTAAGGTGGAAAGACATACCCCCGCCCGCCCGGTTAAACGACCATAGACATCGGCCATAAATGCGGCCCCTTGTTCATGGCGAGTGGTGATGAATTTGATCGAAGAATGGCTGATGGCTTCGAGTAGGTCCAAATTCTCTTCGCCAGGGAGACCAAAGATGTATTCCACCCCCTCATTTTCCAAACAGTGGACCAGCAATTCTGCCGTGTTCATAACCTACAATCCCTACCCCTATCTCCTAGGCTAGTTCTCCCCTTTGCTCCTGGCCGGTTTTCGTGATGAAATCTTGCTAAATTTAACAATCTTCCTGGGATGTTTATAAAAGTTCATTATTCCCTCATAGGGGGCTACCAGTGCGGGGAAGTGTGGCTGTGGGGTCACACCCGGCAATTCCTATGGTCAACGTTTTGCCGTGAGTTACGATAGAGGGGTAAGGTGACAAGATTGGATGTGGTGACCCGCATGGCAATGTCAGAATCCCCGACCCGCCGCTGGTTAACTCGGCTAGGACGCCTATTTCTGGCTGCCATTTTTATCCGGTCTGCCATTACCAAAATTCTCGATCCTCAGGGCACGCAAGCTTACATGGCGCAATTTCAGGTGCCCGGCTGGCTGTTGTTCCCCACGATTGTGGTGTTGCTGCTGGGGGGGGTATCGGTGCTGCTGGGGTACTACGCCCGTTGGGGGGCAGCGCTGTTGATTGGTTTTTTGATTCCGGCGACCCTGATTTTTCACACGGACTTTCGCCAAAATATCGAGGTCATTCAGTTTTGGAAAAATCTGGCGCTGATAGGGGGACTGTTGCTGGTGATGGCGGAGGATTCTCGGACCGGTTAACGCCAGAACCCAAACAGGTAAAAATAAAATAGAATTACCAGTCGCATTGACCCATAACGAAAGCGTGTTACAGCCCATTGCCATTCCGAGTTTACTGCGCCTGCCGGATCGGAAGTTGTGTTTGTCGGTGCAGGAAAAGTTGCCGGGTTTGCCGCTGTTGACGCCGGTGCGGGGGGAGATAGCCATTCACCACCAGGGCACGTGTCTGCAGGTCAGCGCCCAGGTGAGTATGATTGTTACCCTGACCTGTCGCCGCTGTTTGTGTCAGTACAATGAGCGACTGCCACTGCAGGTGTCGGAGGTGATTTGGCTAGATGCGGTCAAAAGCGACCCCAATCAGTGGCCGCTGGAGCAGGAAGTTCCCCTGACGGATTTGATGGAGTATTTGCCCCCGGATGGCTGGTTGGATGTGGGGCAGTGGTTGTATGAACATATTTCCCTGGCGTTGCCCAGTCATCCCCTGTGCCGTCCTGATTGCCGCCTGGACTGGGAGCCGGAGGAGTCGTCCCCGGTGGACCCCCGCTGGGCACGTCTAACGCAGTTCAAACCCTGGGGATAGGCATGGATTTTGCCCAGGAGTTGGGGTTGTTGGTCCGGGCGCGCTACCCGTTTATCTACGTGCCCACGGTGGAGGAGGAACGGGTTGAGGGGGTGGTGGCGCGGGTGGCCAAGGATTTGGGGCACTGGGGGGTCTATTGCTGGGATTTTGTCGAGGGCATCCAGGGCAATCCCAATGACCAGGGGTTTGCCCGCCGCAATCCTTTGCAGGCGTTGGAATTTTTGGAAAAATTGCCACCCCAGGCGCCTGCTTTGCTGGTGCTGCGGGACTACAGCCGGTTTTTGGAGGATGTGGCGGTCGGACGCAAAATACGCAATCTCAACCGCACGCTCAAGGGACAACCCAAAAGTGTGATTTTTTTGGCGCCGGAAGTGCGGCTGCCGGTGGAGTTGCAGGAAATTGTCACCGTCTTGCCCTTTGGTTTGCCGACGGCGGCGGAATTGCGGCAGGAACTGCAAAGGATACTCCAGGGGCTACACCAATCCCTGCCCCCGGCCCTGGTGGAGGAGTTGGTGCGTTCCTGTCAGGGGTTGTCGCTGGAGCGGATGCAGCGGGTGGTGGGGCGGGCCTTGGCGATGCGGGGGACGCTGACGGCAGAAGATGTGGATTTGGTGCTGGCGGAAAAACGGCAGATCATCCAGCAGACGCAAATTTTGGAATTTTGCCCCCCGACGGTCACCCTGGCGGATATCGGCGGGTTGGATAATTTGAAACTGTGGTTGCAACGGCGGCAAGGCGCCTTTAGTCAGGCGGCCAGGGATTACGGGTTGCCCTATCCGCGGGGGTTGCTGTTGGCGGGGTTGCAGGGGACGGGCAAATCCCTGACGGCCAAGGCGATTGCCCATTTTTGGCATTTGCCTTTGTTGCGTTTGGATGTGGGGCGGTTGTTTGCCGGGCTGGTGGGGGAATCGGAAAGCCGTACCCGCCAGATGATTCAACTGACGGAGGCCCTGGCGCCCTGTGTGCTGTGGATTGATGAAATTGACAAAGCGTTCAGTGCCCTCGATAGCCGGGGGGATAGCGGTACGACCAATCGGGTGTTCGGCACGATATTGACCTGGTTGGCGGAGAAAAATTCGCCGGTGTTTGTGGTGGCCACGGCCAATCAGATTCAGCTTCTCCCCCCGGAACTTTTGCGCAAGGGGCGGTTTGATGAGATTTTTTTTGTCGGCTTGCCCACCTGGGAAGAACGGCAAAGCATTTTGCAGGTGCATTTATCCCGCTTGCGCCCCCACACCTGGACCAACTACGACCTGGCCCGGCTGGCCTGGGAAACGCCTGATTTTTCCGGGGCGGAGTTGGAGCAGGCCATTATTGAGGCCATGCACACCGGGTTTAGCCAGGGACGGGAATTCACGACAGACGATATATTAGAGGCAGCCAGCCAGATGGTGCCTTTGGCGCGCACGGCCCAGGAACAGGTGCAGCTTTTGCAACAGTGGGCCAGTAGCGGTAAGGTGCGTTTCGCTTCTCGCCACACCAGTCTCAGCCGCCGTATCGAACGGATTGGAGAACAGCCTTATGGCGAGTCGTCTGCATGAACCCGCCACTCCTTGGGCGTGGTTGTGGGGGTTGGTGTTGGCCACCACGGTACCCATGACGGTCAGTTTTCTCCTGGTACGTTTGGGGTTGCATTACCGGTATCGGGTGAGGCAGGCTCCGGTGGATGTCATCCCCACAGGGACGCAGATGCAGGTCACGGCCCCGGCGGGTTTGCCGGTGCGGGCGCAACCCCGACCCGACAGTCCGGTGGTGGGGAACGTAGCCTACCAACAGACGGTGGAACGGCTGGCAATCAGCGCCGACCGGCAGTGGGAACAGGTGCGGTTACCGGCGCTACAGGTGGTGGGTTGGGTCAAAGCAGGCCATCTACACGCACCGACGCCGGGGAACCCCCCGCAGGCATGGGTAATGGCTGAGCATGGGTTATTCCTGCGTCAGGAACCCAGCACGACCGCACCCGTGCTCACTGGCTTGGCCTATGCCCAGGAGTTGCGCGTTTTGGCGCACAATGCCGATGCCGGTTGGACGCAGGTACAAATCCCCGCGACCCAAACGATTGGCTGGGTTAAATCCGAATACATCCGCAGTACACCGCCGGGAGAACCGCCAAGACGGCAGGTGCAAGTCACCTCCCCCACCGGTTTGGTGTTGCGTCAGGAACCCAACGGGACTCCCCTGGCTACCCTGGCGCCTGGGGAAACGCTGCACGTGCTCCGTACCAGTCACGATGGGCAATGGCTCCAGGTGGCCGTCCCGGCAACCCAACAGGAGGGCTGGGTCAAGGCGGCATACACACAACCGCGCTAACGTGGTGGTGCTGCCGTTTACTCGGCAGCAGGGGGCGCTGCTACCTCTTTTGTCAATCGTTGCAGCATCTGTCCCAACTCCATCGGGAACAGCACGACTGTGTTGGAGGGACTGGTTGCCAGACCATCAATCGTTTGCAACGTCCGCAACTGCAGGGCGATGGGATTGGCCTGCATCAATTTCGCTGCTTCTGCCAGATTCATCGCCGCCAAGCGGTCCCCTTCGGCCTTGGTAATGGTCGCCCGCTTTTCCCGCTCCGCCGAAGCTTGCCGCGCCATGACCTTTTTTAACTCCTCTGGCAAATCAAAATCTTGAAGCTGAATGGCCTCTACTTTCAAGCCCCAATCCCGCACCTTTTCCCCGACAATGGCCGCCACCTGCTCCTGAATTTTTTCCCGTTCCGAAAGCAGCTCATCCAATGAAGAAGCACCCACCACATCCCGGAGCGCCGATTGGGCGTATTGGGAGGTAGCAAAACGGTAATTCTGCACCCTGGTCACCGCATGACCGGGATTTTTCACACTCAAAAACAAAGCCCCATCAATCACCACCGGCACATTGTCTCTGGTAATTGCCCGTTGGCGGGGAATATTCAACACCTGCACCCGCGTATCCACAAATTCCACCCGCTCGAGCACCGGCATTACGTAAAACACACCGGAACCCCGTATTTCCGAGAATTTCCCAAGAGTCAAAATCACTCCCTTTTCCCACTCGGCAGCCACCCGCACCCCATTGACCACTTGACTCCACAGCGCCAAAACCACCCCTGCCCCCAACCACAAAGCACTACGCTCTTGCAACTTTTTACCAATATCTAGAGAGGGAGCGCCATAGGCCGCAATCAAAATCGGCACTGCCACCAGCCAATACAACACTGCCCGTATGGGCCCTCCCATGGAGACATGTTGCACATCGGGACTGGCATACACCCGGGACCCTTCCCGCTGCTGGGTAATGATCTGCTCTTCGCTATTGGTCACAACTGCCTCCTGAACGAGTACCTTTAGCAAACCGCCTACAAATATCGTAGAATACTGCTGATTAAAAAGCGATTAACCCAAGATTAAAAAAGTACCAGCAGGATACTTCTGGGATACAATGGGGCTGGCGTTCACAAGGGGGGTAGGAACAGGCCGATGGAGATTCGCACCGAGTGGGTCAAGGTGCCCAATCAAGGGTTAGAAATTGCTAGTTATTTGGCACGCCCGGTGGACGCAGGCACCTATCCGGGGATTATTGTGGTGCAGGAAATTTTTGGGGTGAATGCCCACATCCGGGATGTCACGGAACGGATTGCCCGCCTGGGGTATGTGGCCATTGCCCCTAGTATTTATCAACGGCAAGCCCCTGGGTTTGAAGCGGGCTATACACCGGCGGATGTGGAACAGGGTCGCATTTATAAAGACCAAACCAAGGCAGAAGAATTGCTGAGTGATATCCAAGCGACGATTGATTACTTGAAACGGGAATTTGGCATCACCCAATTTGGCACGATTGGGTTTTGTTTTGGCGGTCATGTGGTGTATTTGGCGGCGACGTTGCCGGATGTGCGGGTCACGGCTTCGTTTTACGGGGGGGGCATTGCCACCATGACCCCAGGGGGTGGCCCACCGACCATCACGCGCACTGCGGACATCAAGGGCACGATTTGGTGTTTTTTTGGCACGCGCGACCCGTTGATTCCCAACGAACAGGTGGATCAGATCGAGCAAGAACTGCAAAAGCACGGCATTGACCATCAGGTGTTTCGCTACGACGCCGACCACGGCTTTTTCTGCAA
>Ga0197142_1004657_pt1 | contig 11027 bp, 4 predicted proteins | sample GBS60_MetaG_FD_148614 | JGI IMG/M metagenome (GOLD analysis project Ga0197142, IMG submission 148614) | Sediment microbial communities from Great Boiling Springs, Gerlach, Nevada, United States - GBS 60_MetaG | ecosystem: Environmental > Aquatic > Thermal springs > Hot (42-90C) > Sediment... | reverse complement strand
TCCGGAGGTGGTAGCCTTCGGGCTGCTGATGATCCGCCTGAATGGTTGCATGGAGTGTGAGACCGACAGTTACCGTGCCATGCGCGGCTGCGCCATGTGTGCTACCCAGACTCTGCGGCGGCTCAAAGTGCCTGATAGCAAGCTGATCGCTATGTATAAGCAGGCGCTGGCCGACGTAGAGACCTATTTCGCCGAGAGGGAGGAAGCAGCAGAATCGCAGCGCATCGCGTAAGCGGGCAGCGATCGCACAGACGATCCAATCGAGTGCTACAGAGTTGCTACCAGCCTCCGGACGTTCCAACGTCCGGGCTGGTTTTTTATTGCCCCCTCGGTGCTCAGTGCCTCTGATCCAGTTAAAGATCGTTTAACAGCCAGCCGAGAGGCCTACACAAAATGCCACACGGACAATATACTCAAGCCGGTGGGGTTTTCCCTCACTCGCTCTTGATAAAGCAACGCAAGGCGTACAACGGGCGTATGATATGATTGATGACCGGAAAGTAGGACAGACTTGTTGACCATAACGCAAGGATACTCCGCATGAACGAGAAAAACTGGCATAGCCTGCCGGTAGAGCAAGTATTGGCCGAATTTGGCGTTAACCCCGATCACGGGCTGAGTCCCGAAGAGGCACAGGCCCGCTTAGAGCACTACGGGCGCAACGAGCTGCGCGAGCAGCCACGCCCCGGTTTCCTACAGCGGCTGCTCGATCAGTTCAAGAGCATGGTGGTATTGTTGCTGATCGGCGCAGCGATCGTTTCGGGCCTGTTCGGCGAGTGGTACGAAGCGGGCGCCATTATCCTGATCGTCATCCTGAACGCCATCTTAGGTGTCGTGCAGGAAGGGCGTGCTGAGGAGGCGCTGGCTGCACTCAAGAAAATGTCCGCGCCGGAGGCACACGTCTTGCGCGGCGGCCATGTGATCACCATCCCCGAGGCGGAGGTCGTGCCCGGCGATATTGTGCTTTTGGAAGCAGGAAACTACATACCCGCCGATGTGCGTCTCATTACCAGCATCAACCTTAAGATCGATGAGGCCTCACTGACAGGTGAATCGGTGCCGGTGCAGAAAGACGCCGAGCGCATCGTTGCGCCCGATGCCACGCTGGGTGACCGTCGAACGATGGCCTATAAGAGCACCATCGCCACCTACGGGCGCGGCAAGGGTGTGGTCGTCGCTACCGGTATGCAGACGGAGATCGGCAAGATCGCTGAGATGATCCAATCCGTGGAGGAAGAAGAGACCCCCCTCCAGCGCCGTCTCGATCAGCTAGGGCGCTGGTTGGTGTACGGCGCACTGGCGATCTGCGGCTTGGTCTTCGTGGTAGCCTTTGTGCGCGCTGCCCAGCAGATCGAAATGGCCGAACTGGGCACTCAGAGCCTCTGGCAACTCCCTGCTTTGTTGGGCAGCGGGGTAAACGTAAGCGAAGAGTTGGGGCGGGCCGCGCTGGACGCTTTCCTGACTGCTGTAGCGCTGGCTGTAGCCGCCGTACCGGAGGGTCTGCCCGCCATTGTGACGATCAACCTCGCGCTGGGGATGCGCGAGATGGTCAAACGCAACGCACTCATCCGCCGCCTGCCTGCAGTGGAGACACTGGGCAGTGCCTCGGCGATCTGTTCGGATAAAACCGGCACGCTCACGCAGAATGAGATGACCGCCGTCAAGCTATTTGTCCCCGGCGCTATGGTCGATGTGACGGGGCAGGGCTACATGCCAGACGGCAGATTTTATCAGGACGGCGAGAGCATCCCCCCGGAGGAAATGCCGGACGTGGTGCACCTGCTCACAGGGGCGCTGCTGGCCAGCGATGCTCTGCTGGAAGCCGAAGCGGGGGAAAACGGGCGGCGCTATCGCATCGTCGGCGACCCCACCGAAGGGGCCTTGGTGGTCGCGGCCGCTAAGGCCAACCTCACCCGCGAGCATCTGGAGGCACTCTACCCGCGCGTGAACGAGATTCCCTTTGACTCGGCACGTAAGCGCATGAGCACCCTCCACCGCGACCCGGACAGCAGCACCGATCACATTCTCTTTGTCAAAGGTGCGCCGGACATCGTGCTGGAAAAGTGCACGTACCTCTATGAAGGCGGCGAAGTCAAGCCGATGACGCCAGCAATGCGTGAGCGCATCGCCAACGTCAACCGCGAATGGGCAAGGCAGGCGTTGCGCGTGTTGGCCGTCGCCCAACGCCGTTTCGACCGTGCTCCTGTTGACCTGAACCCTGAGGAGCACGAGCGCGACCTGACCTTCATTGGCCTGATCGGCATGATCGATCCGGCCCGTCCAGAGGTGAAGCCCGCCATAGAACGTGCACGCCACGCCGGAATCAAGACTGTGATGGTGACCGGCGACTATCCCGACACCGCGCGGGCGATCGCTCAGGAGATCGGCTTACTGCGCGAAGGCGGGCGTGTGATCACCGGTGCAGAACTCCAGCAGATGGATGATGAGACGCTGGCCCAAATCATCGAGGAAGTAGACGTGTTTGCCCGCGTCTCGCCGGAGCACAAGGTGCGCATTGTAGATGCCTTCCACAAGCGCAATTACGTGGTGGCTATGACGGGCGACGGCGTCAACGATGCGCCGGCCCTCAAGCGTGCCAGTATCGGCGTAGCGATGGGCATCACCGGCACGGACGTCACCAAGGAGACGGCGGACATGGTGCTGACGGACGACAACTACGTCAGCATCGTCAACGCTGTCGAGCAGGGGCGCGTCATCTACGACAACATCCGCAAGTTCGTTTACTTCTTGCTCAGTTGCAATCTCGCCGAGATCGCCGTTATTTTCGTCGGCGCCTTGTTGGGCTACCCTCAGACACTGACGGCCATCCAGCTACTGTGGCTGAACCTATTGACAGATGGCGCACCGGCGCTCGCACTGGGTGTGGAAAAAGGCGACCCTAACGTGATGGATCGCCCTCCGCGCCCTCAGAACGAGCCGATTATCGACCGCACGATGCGCATCGGCATGATCGTGCAGACGATCTTCATCAGCGCCGTGACGTTGACAGGGTTCTTCATCGGATTAAGGCAGGGCGGGATTGATGAGGCCCGTAGCATCGCTTTCACCGTACTCTCTTTCTCGGAGTTGCTCCGCGCCTACACCTCGCGCTCGGAGTATTACTCTGTGTTCCATATCGGGGTGTTCAGCAATCGCTATATGCAGTACGCAGTGTTGGCCTCGGTCGCGCTCTTGCTGGCCGTAATCTACATCCCCTTCCTCAACCCGATCTTCAACACCATGCCGCTGACGCTCATCGACTGGCTGGAGATTGTGCCGCTGATGCTGATCCCCTCGCTGGCAGCGGAGATCACCAAATATTTCCTGCGGATGAGCCAGCAGCGTACTCAAGCGCGCCTGGCGGCCGGCATCTAAAAGCGGAAGGGCTTCACCGGAGAGGGTGTCCGGCGGGTTCTATCGCATCGGCGGGAGGAATCTCTACAAGTTGGTTGACAGACTGCCGATTCTCCTATATCATGCTATGAAATCCGAGGGAGAAGCCTATGCACCGGCTGGATATCATCCCCACTATTGATCTTGATGCTGACGATAATAACCGCTTCGGACGTTGGTCTGGAGCGGCTGGTGGGGTTGCGTCGGCCCGGCGCTGAGGCCCCGCTCAATGCGCAGCAAACAGCGGCTTCCCTAAGCCCTCCAGACCAACTGGAGGGCTTTTTTGTGTGTGCCGATCTCGTAAGCGCTTAAGGAGGGAGAAATGGCCCAACAGACCACCGCCGATCAGAACGCCCCCGTGTTTGTAGTGGATGACCCCGCATTGGTGCCCGTCAGCGATTACCCCTCGCGTATGGCTGACATTCCCCCCTCGCGCATGTTCCTGATCAAGAAGGGGCTGGACGCCTACGAGGCAGCCCATCCCGGCAGCCCTATCTTTGACGCTTCACAGGGTGACGGTGGCGCGAGCTTGCCCGGCGTCCCCCGCGAAATATTGGAAGAGGCCGCACGGCTCCAGATCGAGCACGGTACAGCCTATGATATGCCCTACGGTTGTGACCTCTTCCGCAAAGTGGTTGTGGAAGACTACTGGCAGCTCAACAGCGACACCGGCCTCGGCCCGGCCAACGTCATCGCAGCGGTCGGCGGGCGGGATGCACTGCTCAAAGCCTACGATGCCATGCTACACCTAGGGCACGGCCGCATTGGCGACGTGCTGATCGTCTCGCGGGTCCCCTGGATTAGCTACAACTGGGGGCCGTATGGCATCGGCGCTAACGTAATGCTCGCCCCCGGCAGCCCTGATGATGGCTGGGCCTATACGCCGGAGGCCATCAAAGCCTGTTGCGAGGTCGCAGCGCGCACCGGACGCAAGATCGCCGGCCTGATCATCACCAACCCCGACAACCCCACCGGCAACACCATCTCCGCCGAGCGGCAAGCCGAGCTGGCTCACGCCGCGCTGGAGTCAGGTGCTGCCTTCGTGCTGTTTGACTGGATGTACCACTACGTCACCGATGAGCAGCCGATGGACCTTAACCACTTCATCCAGCAGTTCTCACCAGAAGAACGTGAGCGGTTGATGTTCCTTGACGGCATCACCAAGTCGCTGGGGGCTTCCAACATCCGCAACTGTCATCTCATCGCCTCGCAGAGGGTAATCAAGTACATCACGGCGCGCGCCTCACACGGCGTCATTCCCGACTTCTACTCGCAGGCAGTAGCCATTGCTGCCTATCGCATGGGGTACCGTCGAGCGGCAGCGACCATCATTGAGCCGACCAACGCCAGCCGCACCGTGCTCGCCGATCTGCTGCGCAAGCACGGCTTCCGGTACATCCTAGGCAAAGGATACTATGCCTTCATCGAGGTGGGGCGCTGGCTGCATGCCGCAGGTATGGAGGACAGCGCCGCTTTAGGCGAGTATCTGGCGGAGCAGTGGGGTGTGGCGATTGTGCCCGGCGTGTATTTCTCTCGCTACGGCGCGGATTGGATCCGCTTCTCCTACGCCACACCGGTTGAGCGCACTTTGGGTGCATTTGAACGTCTGGTCGCAGGGCTGAAAGCCCTCCTATGACGAGTAGAGAGGGGGAAGAAATGAGCACGGCTGATCTGGCAGGTTTTGCCGAGAAATACCACCTAGCGCTGGAAAACGACCTCAAGGTGCACGCTGGCGGGGGCACCAGTGGGCTGGAGCTTGAATGGAACTTTTACGATGCGCGCTTCCGGCCAGCGCTCACCGGCCCGCATAACGAGGGCTTCATCGACTATCTACTTGCGCACCACGTCCCGCACTGGCTGGCCGATCAGATCAAACCGGAAGTCTTCCACTGGATGATCGAGTGGATCACCCGACCCCACCCCTCACCGTTGCATACCGTCTATGAGGGCTGGCTGCTGGAAGCCTGCCTGCTCAATATGTTGGCTGCTGCCAGCACGGAAGTGGGCGAACGGCTGTACATCTATCACGGCAACCTGCTCTATCCCGTCGAGGTGGGTCACGAATCGATCCCTGCCAGTTTCAGCATCGCCAAACGGCGCTATCTGGAGCGCTGCGTCGATCTCTACGGCAGTGCACTGGCCTGCGCCGGGACACACGTCAATGTGTCCCTGCCACAGACGCTGTTAAGCTGGGACTACATGCACTTGCCTCCCTCTCAGCGCGGCAACGGCCATCTGGATAGTTACAGGAATCAGGTCTATGTGGAGGCAGCGCGGCTGATGCGCGCCTTTGCAGCACTCTCCATTGCCGTCACCGCCAGCACGCCCTTGCGTGCTGACCGCAGTACCGGCGAACCGCTGGTGCTGCTGACCGAGGTGGATAGCAACCGCAACCTGACCTTCCCCAACGATCGCAATCTGGATTTGCCCTACCTCTACCGCAGCTATGAGGACTACGTGCGCCTCTCCTATGACCTTGTGCAACGCGGTGTGCGCTTTGGCAACAACAACTGGACGCCCGTCCGCGCCCGCTCGTCTGCCGAGCCAGTGGAGCGCATCATCTCCATCACCAGCGAGCAGCTTGAGGCGTTGCTTAAGAGCGGTACCTACAGAGGCCAGCAGGTTATCAGCATTGAGGAGATGGCTCGCCAGATCGAGCAGGAGAACCTGCGGGCACGCATTGATATTCCCATGTCGCGTGTGGAATTGCGCACCGATGAATGGGGACATGATCTATGGCTGGACGTGGCACACCTGACGCTGGTGGAGTTATTGCTGCTGCGCTTTTACGCGGACGCAGACTTTGCCCGCGCCTTCCGCTACGACGTGGAGGACATCGCCCGCGCCCGACGCAATGAGTCGGCAGCGGCTATGCACGGCCTGCGTGCTGAGATCGAAGACCCCTTCACCGGTAAGCCTATCACCATGCGCAGTTTTCTGGGTTGGACGTTGGAGCAGGTGCGTCCGCTGGCGCTGGCACTTGACCGCTGGAAGTATCTGGAGCCACTGGTCGCCATGCATCGTGGGGCGCCCAACACAGCCGAGGTTTTGCGTCAGCGCATCCGACGCGAGATCGGTGACAGCAACATTGTTCCCCCAGAGGTGCTCGCTATGTTGGCTGAAGAGCGCGAGGCCGAGGTGCGTCGCCGCGTGCAGGGGATTGTCGCTGAGGTGGAGACAATGAGCAGTGCGGGTGAGCGGCTGCGGACGCTGATCGAATCTGCCCGCGCCGAGGTGCGCCGTTGGCCGGTCTCACCACGAGTGGCTTTCCATCCTGCCCGACACGCCTCCGTCGTCAGCGTGGGCTACGCCGATAAGACCAGCGAGATAGTGAACCTGGCGCAGCGGCTCATCCGCATCCCGTCTGTCAGCGGTGGAGTGAATGAACGGTTGGACGAGATCGCCCGTGCCGCTCACTTCATCCGTGACTATCTGGAGGGCGCAGGGGTGGCAGTGCGCGCCTTCGACGGCGGCAAGTACCCCGCTTTGCTCGCTTACTTCCCCGGTCAGCTCGCGGCGCCGGTGATGCTGTGTGGGCATTTTGATGTTGTCGAAGCGCAGGATGAGGCGCAGTTTGAGCCGCGCATTGAGGGCGATTACCTCTGGGGGCGGGGCAGCGCCGATATGAAAACGGTGGTGGCGACCTATCTGGTATGGATGAAAGACCGCATGGCAGAACCCGACCCCAAACCTCCCCTCAACCTGTTGCTGGTGGGCAACGAGGAGATCGGGGAGACCGAACCGATGGGCACACCGCATGCGCTCAAGGTACTGCAGGCCGAACGCAACTATATCCCTCGCTTGCTGATCGCAGGGGAGCGCACCGGCGAGCGAGGTGATGAGCTATTCGGTGCCGTGTGCACCGAGAACCGCGGCGTGCTGCGCATGAGGCTTGTGGCGCATGGGCAAGCCGGGCATACTGGAACCGGTCAGCCCCAGGCCGACCTTTCCGAGCGACTGCTGAAAGCCCGCGCCCGCTTGGTCAGTTTGTTTGCCCGCCATCTCACTTTGAACGCTCCTGATGGTTGGCGTTCTTCGTATACCTTCCCTTTTGTCAGTGTGGGGCAGCCGGGCATGTACAACGTGACCGCCACACGCGGCGAGCTGGGCGTGGAGGTGCGGCCTATCCCCCAAGATGACCTACCTGCGTTGCTGAAGGCTGTACGCACCTACGCTAACCGTGTAGGCCTTGACCTCTTGGTAGAGGTGCAGGATGCCGGCGTGGCCTGCGACCCCCAGAACTCTTACTTGTTGAAGCTACTGGAAGCTGTACGTGAAGTCTCCGGTGCGGAACCGATCGTGAGCAGGAAACTGCCGGGCACCAGCGCCCGCTTTGCACCGTATGGCCAGGGTGTAGTATGGGGACAGTCGGGGTTGGGGCCACATGCTCCTGATGAGCGGCACTTCATTCCCAGCATCAAGGGCTATTATGAAACGCTCAACGCCTTTGCTCGCCGTCTAAGAGGCTGAAAGCACAACGGGCGTTTAGCGCACTGTCTTCCGCCTCTTAACAGGAATCAGAGAGGTGGCCGCCGCAAGTGCCAATCGGTGACCTGCTGATAGGCGTGTGCCACGTTGAGCAGCGTCCCGGCCTGCGGCGCAATGAGCTGCATCCCCAACGGCAGCCCGTCACGCGTAAAGCCGCAGGGGATTGAGAGTGCAGACAAGTGGCTCAAACTGAATGGATAGGTGAAGGTCAACGGGTCGGGGGTGGGTTCTTCATCTGCGATCTCAATGGCGGCGATAGGCGTGGTGGGTGTCACCAGCACATCCACGTGCTCGGCGAATAGCTCTCCCAGCGCAGTCCGCCACGCTTGTCCGAGCCGCAAGGCCTGCACGTAGTCAACCGCGCGCAGTGTCATACCCCATTCGAGTTTGCGGCGCACGTCCGCACCGAAGCGCTGCGGCTCAGAGGCCAGTCGTTCATAGTGATAGACGGCCGAGTCAGCACGGCTGATGATACGCGCTGCCTGAAAAGCATCGGCCAGTAGGGGCAAGTTGACCTCGACCACCTTCATCCCCAGTTCGGCCAGCCGCTCAACAGCAGTGCGCACCGCTGCCACGCCATCCAGCACCGTCTCCCGCCAGATGGCATCGTCGTTCGGCAGGCCAAGGCGCAAGCCGCCGACCGACTTGCCGAGATGCTCGGTGTAGGAGGTCGTGCGGCCCATGTCTAGCGCATCCAACAGGAGGGCAACATCTTGTGCCGTGTGTGCGATGGGGCCGACCGTGTCAAGTGTCCAGCTCAGCGGAATGACTCCCTCTGTGCTGATCTGACCGGTGGCAGGACGCAACCCCGTCAGGCCGCATAGCGCTGCCGGCAAGCGCACCGATCCACCTGTGTCGGTGCCCAGCGCACCCAAGCACATCCCAGAAGCCACCGCCGCCGCCGAGCCGCCGCTGGAGCCGCCCGGACTCAAGGTGGTGTTCCAGGGGTTGCGGGCGGGACCATAATGGGGATTGATGTTGGTCGCGCCGAGGGCAAACTCATGGAGATGCGTCTTGCCGATGATGATAGCCCCTGCCGCACGCAGACGCCTGATAACAGCAGCATCTGCCGTTGCGATGTTCCCCCGCAGGAAGTCGCTGCCTGCCGTGGTGGGCACGCCTTCCACGTCGATCAAGTCCTTGACACCGACAGGGATGCCGTGCAACGGTCCCCAGTTCTCGCCACGCCGCAAGGCTTCAGCGGCATAACGTGCCTCGCGGCGGGCATCCTCAGCCAGGACGGTGAGGAAAGCATTTAGCAGGGGATTGAGCCGCTCAATGCGGTCAAGACACTCCTCCACCACATCCACCGGTGAAAGTGCCCGCCGATGGATTTGCTGGGCGGCCTCAACGAGGGTGAGTATAGTTCCCACGGCTATTTAAGCTCCCCCCAGCTGCGCCCTGCCCGTGCATCCACACGCAAGGGCACGTCCAGCGGATAGGCGTTCTCCATCACCTCTCGCACCAACGTCAACGTCTCTCCCACCTCCTCATCGGGCACTTCCAACAGCAACTCATCATGCACCTGAAGGATCATGCGCCCGCGCAGTCCGCGCTCGTGCAAAGCGCGATGCAGCCGCACCATAGCGATCTTGATGATGTCCGCCGCCGTGCCCTGAATGGGCATGTTGATCGCCTCACGCTCGGCGGCCCGACGCTCAGCCATCGCCCGTGAGCTGGTATCTGTGGATTGGAGCGCAGGGAAGTAGCGCCGCCGCCCCAACAGCGTCTCCACATAGCCGCGCTCGAGGGCCTGCCGCTTGGTCGTCTCAATGTACTCGCGCACCCTGGGGAAACGCTCAAAGTAGGTGCGGATAAAGGCTTCGGCTTCAGGAAGCGTCAATCCTGAGTCGCGTGCCAACCGGAAGGCGCTCATACCATACATCAACCCGAAGTTGACCGCCTTGGCGAAACTCCGTTGGTTAGGCGTGACAGCTTCCAGCGGGATGTTGAAGACCGTGGCAGCGGTAGAAGCGTGGATGTCTTGGTTTTGCCGAAAGGCCTGGCGCAGTCCCTCATCGCCGGAGATGTGCGCCATGATGCGTAACTCCACCTGCGAATAGTCGGCGCCAATGAGCTTGCAGCCCGGCGCAGCGATGAACGCCTCGCGCACGCGGCGCCCTAAGTCGCTGCGGATAGGGATGTTTTGCAGGTTCGGCTCGCTGGAGCTGATGCGTCCCGTGACAGCACCCGTCTGATTGAATGAGGTATGGATACGTCCGGTAGTCGGGTTGACCATTTGCGGCAGCGCCTCTACGTAGGTGGAGCGCAATTTTTCCACCTCACGGTAGTCAAGGATGGCGCGTACCACGCCAGTAGTATCCACTTCCAGCAGGGCCTCTAGCACATCGGCCGCAGTAGAATAGTGGCCACTCTGCGTGCGACGCAGCCCTTGGGTGGGCAATTGCAATTTGTGGAAGAGCACATCGCTTAGCTGCTGGGTAGAGTTGATGTTGAAAGCATAGCCCACGATGTCATAAATCTCACGAATGTGCTCCTCCAGCAGCCGGTTTAGGTCGGCGGCCATCTCGCGCAGAAAATCCGTATCCACCAGCACACCGGTCATTTCCATATCCATGAGCACCGGCACCAGTGGCATCTCGATCTCGTCGAACAGATGGGTGAGGTTGTTGGCAGCCAGATCGCGCGCGATCGGCTCAACCAACTGCAGTGTCATGTCGGCGTCGGCAGCGGCATAAGGAGCCACACGCTCCACAGGCACAAGGTCCATGGTGATCTGCTTGCGGCCTGTACCCAGCAGCTCCTCGATCTCGGTCATTTCCACGCCCAGCCGGAAGAAGGCCAATGTTTTAAGACCCAGCTTGCCTTGTTGGGTGCTGGGATGCACCAGCCACTCGCCGATCATGGTGTCAAAACGCAGTGGGCTGACCTGCAACCCATGCCGGGCCAGTACAATAGCATCGTACTTGACGTTGTGACCATACTTGGGAATGGAGGGGTTCGTCATGGCGGGGCGTAATCGCTCCACTACCAGCGCCAGCGGAAGTTGCTGCTCTCCTTCTAACTTATGCCCCAATGGAATGTAGTAGCCTGTGCCCGCCTCCACAGCCAGCGAGAGGCCTACCAGATCCGCCCGCATGGGGTCGGTGCTGGTCGTCTCGGTGTCCAAGGCGATGGCCTGTGCA
>Ga0197142_1004656_pt1 | contig 11028 bp, 8 predicted proteins | sample GBS60_MetaG_FD_148614 | JGI IMG/M metagenome (GOLD analysis project Ga0197142, IMG submission 148614) | Sediment microbial communities from Great Boiling Springs, Gerlach, Nevada, United States - GBS 60_MetaG | ecosystem: Environmental > Aquatic > Thermal springs > Hot (42-90C) > Sediment... | reverse complement strand
CTTATACAAAGTATTTCCTTTTTTTTCTTTAGAAGTATTCGGTCGCTTAACCAGTATATTCTTTTCTCTTATATCAATAGCAATCATATACTATTTAGCTTTAAAAGAAATTGGTAGAATAGCAGCTTTTTTCTCAGCAATCACTTTTTCAATCATGCCTTTCTTTGTTTACTATACTCGTGTTATTTTACCAGAACCAACTGCTTTAAGTCTCGGAATGATCTCTGTTTTTTTCTTATATCATTTCCAACAAGAAAAGAGTAAAATCAAAAAAATATTATTTTATCTTATTTCTCTTCTTTTCTTTTCTTTTTCCTTACTGGTAAAACCAACAATGATTTTTTACTCCATACCTCTTATATTTTTATTCTTTAAAAAAGATTCATTTTATTTTTTAGAAAAATTTTATTTTTACCTTTATTTTTTTGTTGCCATATTACCATTTGTTTTATGGAGAATCCACATTTCAAACTATCCTGAAGGAATACCAGCCTACAATTGGCTAATTACATCAATAAACACTGATTCAGGCCAAAAAGATATTTTTTTTCGTCCTTCCTTTTTTCGGTGGATATTTTTTGAGCGAGTTAATAATTTAATTTGTGGTGGCTATCTTGTTTTCTTTTTAATTTTGGGAATTATTGCTAAAAAGCAATCTTTTTTAATTTTATCATTTTTTGCCTCCTCTTTGTTGTACGTCTTTACTTTTCAAGGAGGTAATGTTCAACATGAATATTATCAAATTCTAATTTTTCCTACAATTTCTTTTCTTATTGGTAAGGGTATAGCGTTTCTTTTAGAAAACAAAAATAAAATAACTTCACCAATAATTACATATTTTTTAATTTTTATTTTATTTGGATTTTCTTTTTATTTTAGTTTTGAAAAAATAAAAAACAATTATCAATATTCTCAAGATCTTGTCTTTATTGCTAATATTGTAAAAAGACTAACCATGCCAGAAGATAAAATTATTACTGATAGACAAGGTGATACAACCCTACTATACTTAATGGATAGACGAGGTGCGCCGGCATTATACAAAGATATAGAAGATCTTAAAAAATTAGGCTATAAATATCTTGTATCTCAAAATAGAGATTTAATTGAAAAATTAAGAAAAAGTTACCAAATAATTTTTGAAACCAATAACTTTGCTTTGATTAAACTATGAAAATATTGATGCTTACTCCTTACGTCCCTTATCCTCCATCATCTGGTGGCCAAATTAGAACTTTAAATCTGTTAAAATACCTTAGCAAAAAAAATAAAATCACATTAGTCTGCTTATATAAAAACGAGGAAGAAAAAAAATATGTAAAAAATCTTTATAAATATTGCAAAACAATTTATCCTTTCAAAAGACCAGAGCAACCTTGGCAGTTAAGAATAATCATAAGAACAATTTTCTCTAATCTTCCTTTTCTAATCGTCAGAAATTACTCACACCAAGCAAAAAAAATAATTGAAGAAATTTTAAATAAAGAAAAATTTGATGTTATTCATGCTGAAACTTTTTATGTTATGCCTCACATTCCTCCAACAAAAATACCAATTATCCTAGTTGAACAAACAATAGAATATCGTGTTTATCAACATTTTGTAAATAAAATTTTTTTCATTCTTAGACCTTTTTTATATCTTGATATTCTAAAGTTAAAATTTTGGGAGCGTTTTTATTGGAAAAATGCTAAGATTGTTGCAGCAGTCTCAGAAACTGATGAAGAAAATATAAAAAATTTAGAACCTGGCATCAAAACGGTAATTATACCAAATGCTCCTGGCGAAGAAATGATAGTAAAAAAAATCCCTAAAAAAAACTTAAAAAAACCTGTTCTTCTTTTTCAAGGTAATTTTTATTGGCTTCAAAATTTAGAGGCAGCAGAATTTTTAATAAAAAAAATATATCCTCATCTTAAAAAAACTATTCCTAGAGCAAAAATAGTAATATCTGGGCAAAAAGCTTCAAAAATTAGGGCAAAAAAAAATATAGAAATTATTGATCTTAAAATCAATCAAACACAAATGGTCAAAAAAATTTATAAAAAAGCTAATTTATTCATTGCTCCAATATTTGGTCCAGGTGGAACAAGGTTAAAAATTTTAGCCGCAATGGCAGCCGGCATACCTGTAATTTCAACCAAAACTGGAGTGACAGGCTTAAAAGTTAAAGATAATGTACATGTTATTTTAGCAGAAAATGAAAATGATTTTGTAGAGAAAATAAAACTTATTATTAATGATAAAGATCTTTATCAAAAAATTCAAAAAAATGCATACCAATTAATTAAAACACAATACAACTGGCCTGTTATTGCTAAAAAATTAGAGAACATATATAAAGAAATGATATAATAATATCCATATGACCATTGGTGTAGACGGTAATGAAGCTAATGTTTATATACAAGTAGGTGTTTCTGTTTATACTCTGAGTCTTTTAAAATACTTTAAAAATCAAGCCTCATCTTCTCTTCAATTTAAAATTTTTCTTAAAGAAAAACCTCTTCCTCATTTACCTAAAGAATCAAAATATTTTAATTACGAAATTATCTCGCCAAAATTTCTTTGGACTCAAATCACTCTCCCCTTAAGACTTTATAAAAAAGATATAGATGTTTTTTTTTCTCCAGCTCATTATGGGCCTCGTTTTTCCAAAATCCCATTAGTAGTCACTATTCATGATTTATCTTATATTTACTATCCAAAGGATTTCTTAAAAAAAGACCTTTTTAAATTAAAAAATTGGACTGCCTATACTGTTAAGAAAGCAAGAAAAATTATTGCTGTTTCTAATTCAACAAAAAATGATTTAATAAAAATATATAAAATCCCATCTGATAAAGTGGCGGTAATCTATAACGGTTTTAATCAATACAAAGAAATCAAAGCATCTGCTTTTAAAGAAAAAAATATTTGTTCTCCTTACATTCTTTACATTGGTACTCTTCAACCAAGAAAAAACTTATTAAACCTAATTCGTGCTTTTTATAAATTTAATCAAATATATAAAGATTTTAATCTAATCATTGCTGGTAAAAAAGGTTGGCTTTATAAAGAAATATTTGAGGAGGTTAAAAACTTAGGAATTGAAGACAAAGTCTTTTTTACTGATTACGTAACTAATCATCAATTAGTCTTTCTTTATGAAAATGCCTTTTGTTTAGTTATCCCCTCACTATATGAAGGCTTTGGTTTACCTATTCTTGAAGCAATGCATTTTTCTTGTCCAGTTATAACTTCTTTCTCGTCAAGTTTACCTGAAGTTGGCGGTAATGCTTGTTTATACTTTGATCCCCAAAATGTTAATGATATTACTGAAAAAATCATAAAATTAAAAAATAATCCAGAATTAAGAAAAAGTTTAATTAAAAGAGGAAAAGAGCGAACAAAAATTTTTTCATGGGAAAAATGTGGTGAAGAAACATTAAAAATATTAAAAGAAGTAGCCAATGATAAAAATCATTAATGACAACTCTTTCAGAGAAATTTGGGAAAAAAAAACTATTCACCCGCTACAATCCTGGCTCTGGGGAGAAGCAAGAAAAAAGATGGGAATAGAAGTTTTAAGATTAGTAGAGTTAAAAAATAAAGAAATAGAAAATGTATTTCAAATAACTATTCATTCACTTCCATTTTTAAATAAAAAAATTGGTTATATTGCCCGATCAGTATTTCCTTCAAAAGAAGTTTTAGATTTCTTATATAACTATGGTAAAAAAAATAACTTAATTTTTATAAAAATAGAACCATATGAAAAAAAATCAAATTTCATTCAAAAATCATCGAAAGTTATTAATCAAAAATTGATTGTCTCTAAACATCCACTTTTTCCTTTGTGGACTCAAATACTTGATTTAAATAAATCAGAAGATGAACTTTTAGAATCTTTTCATCAAAAAACTCGTTATAATATCCGTTTAGCACAAAAAAAAGGTGTAATAGTTAAAGAAGAATCTGACGAAAAAGGATTTAAAATTTTTGCCAAGCTTTATTTTGATACTTGTCGCCGACAAAACTATCTTGGCCATAACTATAAATATCATCAAATCATTTGGAATTATTTAAAAGAAAAAATAGCCCATATTTTAATTGCTTATTATCAAAATGAACCATTAGCTGCTTATCAAATTTGGGTTTATAAAAATATTGGATATTATCCCTATGGAGGCTCTGCTGAAAAGTATCGAAATCTTATGGGTACCAATCTTTTAATGTGGGAGGCAATAAAATTAACAAAAAAAATCGGAGCAAAAAAATTTGATATGTGGGGAAGTCTACCTCCTAATTATAAACTAAATCATCCATGGGCTGGTTTTACTCGGTTTAAAAGCGGATATAAAGGAGATTTTATTGAAATGGTTGGTAGTTTTGATTTAATTATTGATTCTTTTTTTTACCACATATATTCTTTTTTATTTCCTATAAGAAAATTTTTTCTAAAAATAAAAAAGCAGTTATTTTTATAAAAAAGTTTATAAAAAAACTCAATTTTCTTTTTTTAAATGAAGAAAAGCTCTACTTGATTTATCTTGCACTATCGACAAAAAAGGTAAATTTTTCTTTTTATTACTTGCTAAAGCCACGACCCAAACTTCATCCATGTGATTAACAAAGTGAAAATTAAGATCTTTGATAACATATTCTGGTATGTCTTCTAAATCTTTTTTATTTTCTTTTGGTAAAATAACAATTTTAATTCCAGCACGATGAGCAGCGATAACTTTTTCTTTAATTCCTCCAACCTCCAAAACTCTCCCTCTTAAGGTTATTTCTCCAGTCATCGCCACTTCTTTTTTTACCGGAATTTTAGTTAAAGCAGAAACCATCGCTGTAGTAATCGCAATACCGGCAGAAGGCCCATCCTTAGGAACTGATCCTTCAGGAACATGAACATGAATATCAATTGAATTAAAGAAATTTCTTCTTAATCCAAAAAGATCAAAACGATTTCTTATATAAGACAAAGCTGCTTGACATGACTCCTTCATTACCTCCCCTAGTTGTCCAGTCAAAGTTAAATTTCCTTTTCCTGGCATCACTGCTACTTCAATAAAAAGAATATCACCACCTGCTTGAGTCCAAGCAAGACCAGTAGCAATACCAATACGATTCTTGTCTTCAATCATTTGTGAGGAATACTTATATGGTCCAAGATAAGAAGATAAATCAGAAACATCAATATTTTTTTTATTTATTTTTTCTTCAACTATTTCTCTAGCTATCTTTCGACAAATTGTTGCAATCTGTCTTTCTAATTCTCTTACACCTGCCTCTCTTGTATAACGTCTAATTATCATTCTTAAAGCATCATCAGTAATATTTAATTGATTCTTTAAAAGGTGATGGGCCTCTTTTTGCTTCGGAATAAGATGTCTTTTAGCAATATGGAATTTTTCATCTTCAGTATAACCAGGAAAATGAATAATCTCTAATCTATCTAATAAAGCCTGAGGAATTGTGTCTAAAATATTAGCTGTTGTAATAAAAAAGACCTCTGACAAATCAAAATCAACTTCTAAATAATGATCGGAAAAAGCATGATTTTGTTCTGGGTCTAAAGCTTCAAGTAAAGCCGCTGATGGATCACCTCGATAATCGCGACCAACTTTATCAATCTCATCAAGCATAAATACTGGATTTTTCGTTCCTGCTTGTTTTATTCCTTGAATTATTCTTCCTGGTAAGGCACCAACATAAGTTCGTCTATGTCCTCGAATTTCTGCTTCATCCCTAATTCCACCAAGCGAAATCTTTACAAACTTTCTTCCTAAAGCCTTAGCAATCGATCTTCCTAAAGATGTCTTTCCTACTCCAGGAGGCCCAACAAAACACAAAATTGTTGGAGACTTTTTTTCTTTTTTATCTAATTTTTCTTCATTTGTATCATGTAATTTTTTTTCATTTTTTTTCTCTTCTTTTAATCTAATATTTCTTAATTTCATTACTGCTAAATATTCCAAAATCCGCTCTTTAATCTTTTTTAAACCATAATGATCTTCATTAAGGACTTGTTCAGCTTTTTTAAAATCAACATTATTAGAAGATTTAATCGCCCAAGGTAACTCTACTAACCAATCTAAATAAGTACGAATATAGGAAGCTTCGGGATTAAATTGAGACATTTGAGCAAGACGTTTTAATTCTTTAAAAGCCTTTTCTTCAACTTGTTTTGGCATTTTTGCTTTTTTAATTTTTTGACGATATTCAATAATCTCCTTTCCTTCTCCCTTTTCTCCTAATTCTTCTTCAATTGTTTTCATCTTTTCCCTTAAAAAGGTTTCTTTTACTCCTTCTTCAAATTTTTTTTGAGTCTTGGAATTAATCGTTTGTTCTAATTCAAGAATTTTAAGCTCACGATTAACAAACTCTACTTCTTTAGCTAATCTTTTTTTTAAATCATTTTCTTCAAGCAAAAGTTGTTTTTCCGAGGATTTTAAATCTAAAATTGAAGCTACATGATAAGAAAAATTTAAGTTATCATTAATATTTAAAATATTCATCAAAAATATAAAATCAATTGCTTTTCCTAAATTGATCATTTTTTTAATTTGAGAAGAAATATGCCTAACCATTGCTTCTATTTCTTCATCATCAACTATCTTTTCTGATATTTTCTCTACTCTAACTTCAAAATAAGGATCCTCTTTAGTAAACTCTAAAACTTTAACTTTTTGTAATCCTTTAATCAAAGCATTTATTTCACCTCTTTCTCCTGTAGCTGTTTTTTCAATTTTAGCAAGGACACCAATTGAGTAAAGGTCTTCTTTTTTAGGTTCATCTTGGTTTTTGTTTTTTTGAAGAAGAATGACAATTAATCTGTCTTTTTTTAAAGAAGCATGTATTGCACTTATACTCTTTGGTCGACCAAAAACTAAAAAATTCTCTGTTTGAGGAAAAACAATACCCTCTCGAATAGGAACGACTGGATAAAAAGATTGATCTGAAGCTCCAATTAAAAATACCATATCAATTAGCAGTATATCATATTAATTGCTAATTGTCAAGTATTAATAAATTTTAATTTATTTTTTAAAAAAATAATTAAGAAATTAAAAAAAATCTCTGCTTAAAACATCATAATCAAAAAATCTTTTTTTGTCAACTAAAGTTGAAGAAGAAATTTGATTAATTTGTTCATGATAACAAAGTCGTCTAATTTGATAAATAACTCCTAAAGGAAATTTTTCTTTATTTACTTCTAATGATTTTTCTAGTGCTCTTTGAAAATTATCTTTTGGATGGTTTTTATCTAATCTATAAATTCGTTGTAAATAATATTGATATGTGTTTATTTTGTTAAAAGTAACACAAGGCTGCAAAACATTAATTACAGAAAATCCTTTGTGGTTCATTGCTTCTTTAATTGTTAAGGTTAAGTGATTAATATCTCCAGCAAAACTTTGAGCAACAAAAGTTGCTCCAGATATTAAAGCTAAAGCTAAAGGATTTATTGGAATTTCAATTAAACCCATAGGAGTCGATTTTGAGCGATATCCTTTAGGAGAAGTAGGAGTTGATTGACCAGTAGTTAAACCATAAACTCGGTTATCATGAATAATAACTTTAATATCGTGATTTCCTCTACAACCATGAAGAAAATGATTACCACCCTCTCCATAACAATCGCCATCACCAACAACTGCTAAGACTGGTAGTTTATGATTAGCCAATTTTATACCAATAGCATTTGCAATTGCTCTTCCATGTAAAGAATGAAGACTATAAGCATTTAAAAAATCATTCATGTTCCCCGAACAGCCAATCCCAAAAACAACAACTATTTCATCAGGTGAATAATTTAAATCAACTAAAGCTTTTTTTATCGCCATGCCAATTCCCCAATCACCACAACCAGGGCACCAAGTTGGTTTATAACCAGTAAAATCTTGTATTGAGGCCATATTTTTAAAAAAATAAAATAATAAAGTTATATTTTCTCTATTATATCCTCAACTGTTATTGGACGACCATCATAGCGTAAAATTTTTTCTTTAATTTCCAATCCTATCTCCATTGAAAGAATTTTTCCAAACTGTCCTAAAGCATTGTTTTCTACCAAAATATATCTTTTGTTTTTTTTTAACAATTTATAAACTTTTTCTTTTTCTAAAGGATAAATATGATTGAAATGATAAAATCCTGTTATTATTCCTTTTTCATTAAGTTTTTTCTGTGCAGACAACACTACTCCTTTGTTTGACCCCCATGAAATAAATACTATTTCCGCACTATAATCACCATAGAATTTAGGCAATTGAAAATCGTTTTTTAAATAAGTCTGCCATTTTCTTAGCCTTTTTTCTACTTGAGCTTTTCTTGGTTGTTTTTCTTCAGTAGTATGACCATCCTCTAAGTGTTCATAGGAATTTTCCTGATAAAAATAACCCGGCGTTCCAGGAATTATTTTATCTGATATTCCATCTTCTGTAATTTTATATCTTAAAAAAATCTCCGGTTTTTTATTTTTAAATGCTTTATTTTTGATTAAATTAATTTTCCCTCGATTAATTTTATAATTATCAATAACTTCTTTCAACCAATTTTTATCAACAGTCTTATGTCCTTCAGATAAATACATATCAGAAACAACAATCACTGGTGTTTGATAAATATCAGCTAAATTAAAAGCTTTTAAAGTCAATTCAAACATCTCTTTTTGATCACCAGGAGCTAAAACTATCTTTGGAAACTCTCCATGGCCTGCAAATATAGCAAATAGAAGATCACCTTGCTCAGTCCAAGTAGGCATTCCTGTTGCGGGACCAGGTCTTTGAGCTAAAAAAATAACTATTGGTATTTCTGCCACCCCAGCAAAAGACAAACTTTCAACCATTAAAGAAAATCCTCCCCCTGATGTTCCAACAGCTGCTCTTACGCCAGCAAACGAAGCACCAAGTGCATTGTTAATTACCGCAATTTCATCTTCAGCATGACGAACAATCATTCCAGTTTTTTCCTGCCAAGAAGCTAACGTATGAAGTACTGATGAAGAAGGAGTCATTGGATAAGCAGAATAAAATCTACAATCAGCTAATACCGCGCCTAAGGAAAAAGAATCATTACCACTTAAAACGAGTTGTTCTTTTTTTTCATTTTTTTCGACCAAAAAATTTTTCAAAAAAGAGGAATAGTTTTTTATTACTTCTTCATATCCAGCAATAGCAAATTGCTGATTAAACTTAATTATTTGGTCTCCCTTTTTATGAAATTGTTCTTTGATTAGATCTAAAAGAACTTCAATCTTTGCACCTAAAATTGCTAAACTAGCTCCTAAAGCAATAGTATTTTTCATTACAGTTTGTCCTTTAAAATCATGTACTATTTTGTTTAAAGAAACATGAATCTTTTTAAAATCATCATCAAAATCAAAATCTTCTTTATCATAAATAACCAAACTTTGTTTTACTAATCGATCTTTATGCTTATAAAAAGTTTCTTCATTCAAACAAACTAAAACATTAATTTCCTTTTTTAACGCAGTAATTTCCTCATCAGAAACACAAACTTCATAAGCATTGTGACCCCCACGAATTAAAGAAGGATACTCAACGTAATCTAAAACCTGATATCCTAATCGACTGCTTATTTTTGAAAAAATAAGACCTGTTGTCATTATCCCAAAACCTGCTTCTCCGCCAATCTTCCATGTAAAATGCATAATTTTTATTCGTCTTTAAAATAAAACTATTTTGGAAAAATACGATTTCCTTTTTCATCTTCAATAAAAATTGCTGCTACAGGACAAGCCTTAGCTGCTTCAATAATATTTTCTAATTTCTCTTCCTCAATCGTTTTTACAATTACTGCTTTCGCTTCATTATCCATTTGAAAACTTTTTGAAGAAACAGCAACGCAAGTGGCTGCTCCAATACAAATATTTCGATCAACCCAAACTTTATACTTATCCTTTACTTTAACTGGTCCTGAAGGATTATTTTGATCTTTAAGTAATTGATTATTCATAATTTAAATTTAAAAAATTTATAACATTTTTTTTAAAGCCTCTAAAGACAACAAAGCACACTTAATTCTATTAACCCCAAGTTTAACTCCTAATATTTTAATAATAAAATTCTTGTCGATTTTTTTCAATTGTTCCTTTGTTTTTCCTTTAATATACTCAGTTAACATTGAGGCTGAAGCGATTGAAATTGCACAACCAACACCATTAAATTTTACCTCAGAAACTTTTTCTTTATCAAAAATAATCATCATTGCAATTTTATCACCACATAAAGGATTAGAAACTTCAACTTTATTAGTTGGATTTTTAATCTCACCAAAATTTCTCGGATGATGATAATGATCCAATATAATTTCGGTGTAAATATTGAACATCAATTTTAATTGTAAATTATAAATTTTTTTTAACTTCTTTTAAGCCTTTAACCAACTCTTCAATATCATATTTATCATTATAAAAATAAAGACTAATTCGACAACTTGATGAAATATTTAAAAAATTATGTAAAGGTTGAGCGCAATGATGACCAGAGCGAATACAAATATTTCTTTCCGATAAAATTTGTGCTACATCATGAGAGTGAACATCATAAAAATTAAAGGCCAAAATCCCACTTCTTTCCTTAATATTTCCTTCACCTAAAATTTTTATATTTTCACCAAATTCTTCTCCCAATCTTTTGTAAGCAAATTCAATCAATTGTCTTTCATAAGACTCAATTTTATCCAAACCAATTTCTTCTAAATAAGAAACTGCCTCCCCAAAAGCAATTACTTCTCCAATTGCTGGTGTTCCAGCTTCAAATTTATAAGGTGGATCTTTAAAAAAAGTTTTATCTAAAAAAACTTCACTAATCATCTCACCACCAAAATTAAAAGGAAACATTTTACAAAGCAAATCATACCTTCCCCAAAGAACTCCTACTCCCGTTGGACCAAGCATTTTATGAGAAGAAAAAGCTAAAAAATCAATCCCTAAATCTACAACATCAATTTTTTTATGAGGAACTGCTTGCGCTGCATCAACAATAACAATAATTTTTGGATTAATTTTTTTTGCTG
>Ga0197142_1004654_pt1 | contig 11033 bp, 10 predicted proteins | sample GBS60_MetaG_FD_148614 | JGI IMG/M metagenome (GOLD analysis project Ga0197142, IMG submission 148614) | Sediment microbial communities from Great Boiling Springs, Gerlach, Nevada, United States - GBS 60_MetaG | ecosystem: Environmental > Aquatic > Thermal springs > Hot (42-90C) > Sediment... | reverse complement strand
TTGCGAAAAAAAATCGTTCTATTGTTGATGATTATCCCGGATTAACAAGAGATATTATCGAAGTAGAAGTAAAAAATTTTGGAATTCATGCATTATTTTATGATTTACCTGGATTAGATACAATAGACTTAGGAGAAAAAACCAATTATTTAGAAACTCTTGCAAAAGAAAAAGCTTTTCGATTTCTATCTTCGAAAATCGATTTACTAATCCATTTAATGGAGCCACCAGCGCCATCGCCGTTTGATTATGATTTTCGTGATTATATTTTAAAACATATCAATAAACCAAAGTTAGAAGTATTAAACAAGATTGATAGTAAAGAAAAAGAAGTAGAATACATTTCAAATTTTTATGAGGAAGGCTTTTTCCCTATACCAATTTCTGTAAAAAGTCGTTATAATATTTCTTCTTTTGTTCAAAAAATGATCGAAATATTCCCTAGTATAGTCTTAGAAGAAGTAACGGAAGAATTACAAAAAGAAAGTCCACGCAAAGGTTATTTCGAATCTACCGTAGTTTCTGATTTTGTACATGACGATATTCGTATAGCGATTGTAGGAAAGCCTAATGTAGGGAAGTCTACCTTATTTAATTTATGGGCTGGAAAAGAATTATCTTTGGTTTCTGATGTTCCCGGAACTACAAGAGATACCATCGACACTGTTATCAGATATTTTGGAAAAACAATTAGAATCTTAGATACCGCTGGTCTTCGCAAAAAGCGTGTGATGGATGATCATATAGAATTTATATCTTCTAGAAGGACAAGAAGAGCTATACAAGATTCGGATATTGTTGTACAGATTTTATCCGCACCCGACGGTTTAACAGAATACGATAAAAAAATTATTTCTTTAATCGAAGAATACAATAAACCTATGGTTTTGTTTATCAATAAATGGGATATTATACCTAACAAACACGATAAACTCCAAAAAGAATATTTAGAAAGTTTGTATTATTATTTTCCAAAATTAAAACATGTTCCCATCTTTTTTGGTTCTGCTTTAACTAAAAAAAGAGCGATGGAACCTTTAAAAAAAATTTTAGAACTAAGCGAAAAATTAAATTTTAGAATACCAACATCACAATTAAACCGATATATCGAAGGTTTAATCCAACAATTTCCGCATAATCAACGATTTAGAGTTTATTATGCAACTCAAGTTTCTGAACGACCACCTATAATAGTATTATTTTGTAACAATAAACAACTCGTAAAAAATAATTTTATTAATTATTTAGAAAACAAAATTAAAACAGACTTTAATTTAGAAGGTATTCCAATCCGAATTAAATTAAAAGATAAAGATGAAGATAGAAATCAATGAAATCATAGAAAAATATAAAGTATTCGAATTAGACGAAAAATTACGGTTTGCTGATTGGTTTTATAATTATTATACAAAATATACAGCACAAGATGTGTATTCCTGGCTTTGGATAGGAGAGTTTGGATACGAAGAATATCCTCAAACAGATTTATATATTTTACGAGAAGAAGTACGACTGGCATATCTTAATCCCTCTCGTATAAGAAAAATTTGGGAACCGTTAGGAATTTCAAAAAAATTTGTTAAGGTAAACTTGGATTTGTATTTTGATGCAGGTTACCCCCTGTTAAAATTAATCGATTTAGTTAAGAAGTCAAAAGAATACAAAAAAGTAGATAGATTAACTTTTAAAATGAATTGGAACTTAATGAAAATGCAATTAAACTTTACTCAACCTGTAACGTTAAGGGATATGAATGAATTTCAAGAAAAGATTGCATTTCATATGACGCCTTATTATCCTTTTACAGAGGAATTTCAAAAAGAATTTGGATATTATTATAGAATTGTCCCTTTACAACAATTTTTTGATTTTTTCCCCGAGTGTATTGATGATTACCCAGAATTATTTATCGATGTAATTAAAAACGAAATCGAACCAGAATAATAATAAAAGGACATAAGATGATTTACATAGAATCCATTAAATTTGATAAGGATCAACTATACATTATTGATCAAACACTTCTTCCCTTAGAAAAAAAATATATTCCTATTGATAACATAGAAACAGCTTGCGAAGCCATTGTGAATTTAAGAATTCGAGGTGCACCTGCAATTGGTGTAATGGCAGCATTAAGCGCATATGTAGAAATTCAAAGATTGTATAGAGATAGTCAAATTCCTAACATAGTAGATTTTAAAGAAAATTTAAAAATTATATTAAATAAATTAGGAAAGACTAGACCAACAGCAGTTAATTTATTCTATGCTATTGATAGAATATCTCGCGAAGTTCTGGAAAATCATTATTTATCTGTCGAAGAAGCAATCCATCATTTAAAGAGAGTTGCAATATCCATTTACGAAGAAGATAAAGAATTGTGTAATAGAATAGGAGAAAACGGTGCAAAATTGATATTTAATGGTGCTAATATTCTAACACATTGTAACACTGGTTCTTTGGCAACAGCTGGTAGAGGTACTGCATTGGGAGCTATTTACACTGCCGTAGAAAAAGGAATCAAAGTCCATGTTTATAACACAGAAACAAGACCACTTCTACAAGGTGCGCGATTAACTTCTTTCGAATTAGCATATGCAAACATTCCAAATACACTTATTACAGATAATATGGTATCATCGCTTTTTGCCAATAAAAAAATCGATATGGTAATGGTAGGTGCAGATAGAATTGCAAAAAATGGAGATACCGCAAACAAGATAGGAACATTCTCTATTGCAATATTAGCAAATTATTTTAACATTCCCTTTTATGTATTAGCACCTTACACAACAATCGATAAAACGATTCAATCAGGAAGAGAGATAATCATCGAAAAACGTAAAAAGGAAGAGGTTATTCAATTCCAGAATTGTAAAACTGCGCCAGAAAATATAGATGTCTATAATCCAGCTTTTGATGTAACACCTTCGAATTTAATAACTGCAATTATTACAGAAGAAGGAATTTATCGCTATCCCTATAATTTTGAGTAAAGCCACCCAAAGAGTGGCTATCTCTTAACGGAGGAGTTGTAATACCATCTGTGGTCTTTGATTCGCTTGTGCTAACATTGCATTTGCTGCTTGTGTTAAGATTTGATATCTTGTGTAAGAAATCGTTTGTTCTGCCATATCTGTATCGCGAATTCTTGATTCTGATGCTTGAATATTCTCGTATGCATTCATTAAACCTTTTGCAGCATGCTCTAATCGGTTTTGGTATGCACCTAAATCCGCTCTTTGTTTGGATAATCTTCTTAATGCCTCGTCTGCTTTACCGATAACAGAATTAGCTTTGTCTGGTGTACTAATTGATATAAATGTTAAGACAGTGGGATTTCTTAGCCCTAATCCTGTTGTTGTCATCGTATTGATGTATACTCTTTCGCGCTGATGCATATTCGGACCAATATGGAACCACATTGATGCAGTTGGGTTAAGACGTGCATAAGCTCCTGTTAACATTTTTAGTTTATTAAATTCTGCTTGCGATGCAATTCTATCGATTTCATCAATCAATTGGGAAATCTCTACTTGTATTTGTTGTCTATCTTCTGCTGTATAGATTCCGTTTGCTGCTTGAACAGCCAAAACGCGAATTCTTTGAATAATTTCTTGGGTTTCTTGTAAATAACCTTCTGTGGTTTGAATAAAAGAAATTCCATCTTCCGCATTTCTTTCTGCTTGTCGTAATCCTAATATTTGAGTTCTCATTTTTTCAGAAACAGCCAATCCCGCTGCATCATCTCCAGCGCGATTTATTCTTAAACCAGAAGAAAGTTTTTCTACGTCTTTACCTAATGCATAGTCGTGGAATTTTAATGTTCTATGAGAAAATACAGCACTAATGTTATGATTTATTATCATATACCCTCCGTTCTTTAAAAAGAATTCGGATATTTAGAAAATTTACTGAATCAATTTTTTAGTTCGAAGTTGAAATTTTTTTATTCTTTCCAATGGATTGCTTCGCCGGGACAATGATCGATTTCTTCTTGAACCGCTTCCCAATCTTCTTCGGGAATTCGTGCTTCGTTGATATTCTCTCCATTATTATGGGATTCGGATGTGTCGTTTTCGTCCATGCGAAAATATTGAGGTAGGTTCGAAACGCAACTATTACAAGAAGTACAATCAATTTTTTCTACGTAGACAATTTTATATTTTTTTTCGCTCATATTATCCATAAAAATAAAATTTATTCTTATGACAATTTTAATAAACAACCGATTTTTATCTTGATGTTAAGAAATAATTTAGCATACAAGATCGATTCTTTTAAAATAGAAGGGGAATTTTGGACATCTAATCAACGTAAGATGCATCCCATTCATTATTCTATTAGTTATAGAGCTTCGTTTAAACCAGAATTACCAGAATTCTTTATTTCTCGATATTTAGATGGAGAAAATAAAATTGTGATGGATCCCTTTTCTGGCCGCGGTACAACGGTTTTACAAGCAAATTTAATGGGGCATAGAGCAATCCATAACGATCTGAGTCCTGTTTCGTACTTTATTGTAAAAGCAAGGCAATATATACCAAATTATGAAGAATTTATAAAAAGATTAAACCAAATTGACTTTACGCGAAATCGTTCTGAACCATCACAGGAAGAAAAAGAACGTTTTTATTGTTTTTTTCATCCAGAAACTTTTAAAGAAATCTTAAACTTACGAGAAGAATATTTCAAAAATCCAGAAGATTTGGTTTTAAGATATATAATATTTGTTGCTTTATCAAGACTTCATGGACATTCCGATGGTTTTTTTTCTGTTTATTCTTTTCCTCAGTTTTCTGTTTTACCAGATGCTCAAAAGAAAAATAATTTAAAAAGAAAAACAAAAATTATTTATAAAGATATTAAATCGCGAATTTTAAAAAAATATATAAGTGATCATAAAAAAACATTAACAGAAAAATATAAAGTTTCTAGATATAATCAATATTATCAATTAGATTCTCGAAACATGTATTTGATTCGCGATAATTCTGTGGACTTAATTGTTACATCGCCCCCATTTTTAGATAAAGTTAACTATAAACAAGATAATTGGTTAAGAGCTTGGTTTTTAGGTGTAGAAGAAGAGTTAAACAAACTACCACTAGGTATTTATAGATCATTACAAGAATGGAAACAGTTTATGCTAGAAAGTATCAAAGAAATGATTCGCGTTGTAAAACCTGGTGGAAGAATTGTCCTAGAAGTAGGAGAGATAAAGTATAAAAATCAGATCATCTATCTAGAAGATATTATATCACAAATTGTAGCAGAAAATTTTTCGAATGTTTATGTAGACGAAATTTTGATCAATAATCAAAGTTTTTCTAAGTTGTCGAACTGTTGGAGAGTAGAAAACAATAAAAAAGGTACTAATACCAACCGATGTATCGTACTAAAAAAATATTATCATAATTATAATATTATGAGTTTTGATTATTATAAAAAAATACATTTTACTAAAAAAATATTAAATGTGTAATTTAAAATTCAACATTACCGATAAAAAAAAGAGAGGTTTTCTATGTTAAGATCCTTATGGACATCAGCTACTGGTATGATTGCACAACAATACCAAATGGATACAATAGCCAACAATCTTTCGAATGTGAATACAACAGGATTTAAAAAAAATCGCGTAGATTTCGAGGATTTGATCTACCAACAACATATTTTAGCTGGAACACCAGCAACACCTGTATCCGAAATACCCACAGGGGTTTATGTGGGTAGTGGAACAAGGGTTGCTGCAACGCAAAAACTTTTCGAAATGGGAAGTCTACAAAATACGGGAAATAAATTCGATATAGCAATTACCTCCGAAGTCGGTTTTTTTAAAATTCTTTTACCCGATGGAACATTTGCTTATACAAGAGATGGTTCTTTTAAGATAGATTCCAATAGACAAATCGTAACATCCAATGGATATTTATTAGAACCACCAATTGTTCTACCAGAAGGTGCGATAAACAACACATTACAAATCAACGAAGATGGCGAAGTATATGTTAAAATCAGGGATGATATAAGACCAACAAAGATAGGTCAGATTTTACTCTATCGATTTGTTAACCCTGCTGGTTTACAAGCGGTGGGAAACAATTTATTCAAAGAAACTGTTGCAAGTGGTCCAGAAATAGAAGGAATACCTGGAAGAGAAGGTTTTGGTAGTCTTTTGCAAGGATTTTTGGAAATGTCTAACGTAAAAATCGTGGAAGAAATGGTCAATATGATTGTTGCTCAAAGAGCATATGAATCAAACTCTAAAGCAATCATTACTTCTGATAATATGTTAGGAACAGCAATCGCGATGAAGCGATGATTTATGGATTATCTTAAAAAAATCGATTCTTTAATTATATTTTATTTATTAATAAATATTGTAATATCTTTTTATTATTATGGTTTTTTTAGCTATGTTTTGATGGCTGAAGATCTTTGGAATGGGATAAGTTTATACTCCGATTCTACTAAAAATTATAAAACAGGAGATATCATCTTAGTGAATTTTAAAGAGTCGATAAAATTTAACGTAGACCTTGATAATAACAACGATAAAAAATTAGTCATAAAATTAATTCCCGACAAACTTTTATTCGATTATTTACCGAACATCGATGATACACGTTCTTCACAAAAATATCATAAATATAAAAATAAAGATCAGGTTGGATTACAAACAAAATTACCTTTAAAAATTATATCTATTGATAATAACAATATTACTTTGGAAGGAAGAAGACAATTTCAGTTTAACAATCAAATTTATGTAATCAATATTCGAGCAGAAACTGTTCCAGATTATATTAAAAACAATCAAATTGATTCTATTTATTTGGCAGACCTCTTAATACAAGTAGAAACCCAAGAAATTCCCAATCAAAACCTACAATTAGAACAAGATAAAATTGAAATAAACGACGAAACTAAACGAAAAATCTTTTTAGAATATTTAAAAAAGATATTAGAGGAACAAAACATTAATGTACCATAAATTGATTCTATTTTTACTTTTAATTTTAAACGTATCCCTTTGGGGCCAAGAAACACAAAATGTAAACATAACTTATAACAATAGTTATAATTATAAACTAAAAGATGTTGTAAGAATCTTAGGTTTTAAAAATAATCAATTAGTAGGTTATGGAATTGTTGTTGGATTAAACGGAACAGGCGATACAAAACATCATATTAGTAGACAAATATTGAACAAAATATTGAATAAATTTAATGTTAACATCAATTTAGAGAATTACGAAACAAAAAACATTGCTAGTGTTTTGGTGACTGCAGAAATTCCTCCCTTTTCCAAAAAAGGGGATCGAATCACTTGTTATGTATCTTCTATTGGAGATGCAAAATCGATTCAAGATGGAATTTTAATTCAAACCCCTTTGTATGGTGCTAATGGAAATGTTTATGCATTAGCACAAGGAAAAATTTTGATTAATAAATCAGAAAATCGTTTTTTTACTAAAAATAATGGATACATACCACAAGGTGCAATTATAGAAAAGGATTTACAAGAATTAGAATTCAACAATAAAATTAAAATACAACTTATTGAATTCGATTACGAACAATTGAATCTAATTTATATAAAATTAAAACAAAAATATAGTGATTTAAATATAGAAATAGAAGGGGGAAGTATTGTAATCAACTTTAAAGAAGAGAAAGATTTGATTCAACAATTGACAGACATATTAAATTTGGAGGTGGAACTTCCTCTAAAAAACAAGATTATTATTAATCAAGAAAATAAAACGATATTAATAACTGGCAATATAAGTGTAAAACCTTTTGCTGTTGGAAGATTATGGAAACCAGAACAATACAGTAAAATTCAACGTGAAGCATATCAAGGAATCTATATTTATACACCATCCCAGGAGCAACAAAAGAATTTAATCTATTTTAAAGTAAATTCTATGGAAGAGTTAATAAAAGAATTCCAGAGGTATCATTTTACCATAGAAGAGTTGATTACAATTTTTGAATCGTTAATAGAAAGTGGTATGTTTCAGGCTCAGTTAATTCTAAGATAAGCCCGAATAATCGGGCTTAATTATTATGCGTTTGTTTCGGTATTTTCTTTTTTGAATTGTTTTGCTAATTCATTGATTTTTGTTTGGATAGATGCATTTAATTCATCTAACTTCGCTTTGAATTGATCTAGTTGTTCTTTGGGAACTAATTTTTCGATTTCTTGTGCTATTTTTTGATAATTTTCGTTAATTTGTTTAGAAACTTCTTCGAAAGTTTGATTTGCTTTAGAATTTAGATCTTCGACTTGTTTTACTATATCATCTAAACTTTTTCTTAGGTTTACGACTAATTCGCTGTTTTCCGCAGCACCTTTTTGTTTAAGTTCGTCGTATACTTTTTCGATTTCGCTTAAAGCTTTTTTTACATTTTCTTCGCTTGCTCTAAAAAACCCAATTCCTGCATTGAGTAAATCGTGTAATGTTTTTTGTAAGTTTTCCATAGGAACCTCCAAGGTATTTTATTGTGCAATGCACAATACCAACTTTATGCACTGCACTATTTTGGCAATCATTTTTTATGCTTTTTTGTTTATTTTATGAAAAAATTTTCTTAAAATTTAGGGGATAGCTTTATCTAAGATTATGAATGTTTATAAATAAAAAAAGTATTCATTTAAAAAAAGACAATTCTCTCTAAATAAGAAAAGGAAATTTTTCAAATCATAAAAAGATATAATAAAATTTATTTATCAAAATTCTAATATTACTCTAAGTTCATGCCGCTGGACACGAAAACCAACTTAAAACCTCTAAATTAGCATGATTGATTTTGTGTTTCGAAGAATAATTATTCCCCGACTGGATTTGGCGATGTTCTGCTTGATCTTCATCATCTAATGGGGGAAGAACAATCAAGGGAGTAATAGGAATCTCTTGTTCTTGCATCTCCCAGTCTAGCATTATACGAATCAAAAAACTCATGGAATATCCTAAAAAAAACCGTAGTTCATAAAGCTTCCCCCAATATGTAGGCTGTATGCTGATTTTTCGTATAATATATTCTTTAGTTCTTGGCTGGTAAGATGCTGTTAAAGTTCTTTTTTCTTGGGATATACTAATCTTATAAAGAAACGCAAGGTATTTTCTTAAAAGGTAACTGATTGCAAACGTTAGATTTCCCCCAAATCTGGTATTTGTTAAATGCATCAAGTATCTATAATGAAAAGGTGTAATATTTATAGAGGTTACACATACCTCTTGGGTAAAAAAATGATGTCGCCTCATATCTATTATAATACCGATTTTGTAAATTTTCTATCAAAATTTTTTGGAAGATTTTATTAAATTATAAGTTGCTTAGTAATTTCTATATTTTTTTAATCCCCACTTGTATACTAAAATATATTAAAAAAAACTTGTTGAATTTTTGTATAATCTTTGCTAAAAATTAATCAAACTACCAACACATCTAAAAAGTCCCCTTAATTTCGAATAGGTATACAAAAAAAATAAAACAAAAGATGTTATCGATTATGCCAAAAATATATAAATTCAAAATAAATGGATTTGATTTTTTGCGTTTTTGTTTGTTTGATATTCGAAAAATCGAAATTTTACTCTACGTAAAAAGCTTTTTATTAGTATATTTTTTAAAAAATTGATCTATTTGTTTTTTCTTTTATTAAGATTTCGATACTCCAATAGTCCCTATATCTTTTTTGTTTTGGATATCTTTACCATAAAGTTGAATTCGATTTCTCTGTTACCTTTAAAATCAGATTTTTTTTATAATAGTTTTGAATTATTTTCTAAAAGGAACGGCAAATCTTTATAAACTCTATCTTCGAGAATATAACCGACATTATGGGACTACCCTTTTCTTTTTATATTCTGAATAATTTTTTTTAGTTTTTATTTTTGAGCTTCGATTAATTCTTGAACGATGGTCGAGCTTAGAGAGTCTAATAGCTAAATTTTTTTGTTTTTCTGATAGTTAAACAAGTATTAATTTACAATCGATTACTTTTACTAAATGATTCTTAAATCAATTCTTATAAATAGATTTTTTTTATTAAGTAAGTTTTCTTTGATTTTTTTCGTAATTTTAGCTAACTTGAATTATATAATTATAGCCTACAAAAAAATATCAAGAACTTTTTATTATACTCCAAAACAAAGATTTGTGTTATATTTTAGGTAGTATCTTGTTAATTTTTTTGATTCTACATAATATTTTGCAAAAATAGTTAATCTCTTTTATTTAATATTTAAATTTATCGCTGTTTATTTAAAGTCTTTTCTATTGTTATAACCTCAATTGCTTTCGCATTTTACATATTAGTTTTAATTTCATAGAAGTCATTTTTTTATCTTGTTAAAAGAAACATTTTTTTAAACAGATACAATTATTATGACACTTTTTAGTTTTATAAGCAGCGAAAAAGAATTTTCGTATATTAATTCTAAGCAAACATTTAAATTAAGATTTAATAATCATCAATGTTCTATTCGATAATTTAAATAAATTTATTTATTTGAATTTTTTTAAAAAATAATAGTGTCGTTTATTAAAGATCAAATAATAAGATATCAATGAATAAAAAAATTGCCCGCAAGGGGCAATAGGCTAAAAGCTAAAATTGATCATTTAGTGTAGAACAAGATACATAATCAGGATTTCCGTCATTATTATAGACATCTAAGTCTCCATATCCACAATAACCAGTAACAACTAAATTTTTTGTTGTGCTGCAAGAAGATGTTGGGCTCCCACCAGGGTGTTGTAAAGAACATGTGTTTTGGAATTTTTCAGCGATTTTAGATTCAACAGCATTCTTACAACTTGCTTCGTTGTTAAAAGTTCCCCAACTAGAAAACTTATGTAATTCACTTAGTGAAAGAAATTCTTTAAATTGTTCTGGTGTTGCAAATTGCAAATCCGATATATTTAGATTTTTTGCGATGATCACATTTTTAAGTTCTTCTAGTGCACTTCCTTGTATAAAAGAAGTTTTTGTATAAACAATGTAGCTTAAAGGATCA
>Ga0197142_1004653_pt1 | contig 11033 bp, 10 predicted proteins | sample GBS60_MetaG_FD_148614 | JGI IMG/M metagenome (GOLD analysis project Ga0197142, IMG submission 148614) | Sediment microbial communities from Great Boiling Springs, Gerlach, Nevada, United States - GBS 60_MetaG | ecosystem: Environmental > Aquatic > Thermal springs > Hot (42-90C) > Sediment... | reverse complement strand
GTGTCGAGTTGCCTATCCGATGATGTGAATAATGCCGTCAACATAGTTGGTTACCCCTTACTCTCCGGCACCGCCGAAGCTGAACGAGGCCGAGAGCACAATCGTATCACTGGCACCCTCGCCGACGATCAAGTTGTTCTGCAGCCAGGCGAAGTCCACGCCCAGCGTGCCCAGCACCAGTCCCGCGCCCACGGTGAGCGCGAACTGCTCGGTGCCCGCCGGACGGACCGCCCCCGCGCGCACGGCCAAGGGGCCAATTCCCCTAAACTCCGCGCCGGCACGGATCGCCAGCTCCCCGCCAGCGTAGAGATCCACTCCCGCCGCTAACGTGAAGTCCTCCGAGATCGCAAACCCAAAGCCGACCCGGAAGAGCTGATCTACGATCCCGGTCGAGCCCGTGGACCAGGTGACCCGCGTGCCGCCGATGTCGTACGCGGCCGCGCCGATGGTCAGCCCCGGAACGAGCCCATCTATCAAGAGACCGCCGTCGAAGCCAAAGCCGGTGGCCGTCTCGTCGAGCAGCGTCTGGCTGTAATATTTCCCAGCCCCGCCGACGATGACGCTCAGCCCATTGAGGGGCACAGGGAACGCCCCACAGAAGGCGCCGAGCAGCTCGGTGTCGCTGCCCATCGTGCCATCAGGGAGCGGGATGTCCGTGATCGAGACGAGCGAGACGCTCAGCCCCCAGGGCAGCCCAAAGAGCGTCCACGTGGCCCCGGCGAAGCTGTAGTTGATGCCCGCTCCAAAGAGATTCGTATTCATGCCGCCGACTTTGATGGACTGGTCGGCAGCGGCCTTGGCGACGCCCGCGGCGTTCCAGTAGCAACTGGAGTATCCGTCGGAGATGCCGACGAAGGCTCCGCCCATCGCGAGCGCGCGCGCGTCCACGCCGTTCTTGAAGACTGGGTTGGCTCCCGTGGGCTCCTGGGCTGCAGCCATCAGGCCGGCCACAAGGACGAGCGCCAACGCCAGGATCGAAGTTCGGTTCATCGTTTGCTTAACCTCCTTATGCATTCGTAATTCTCCATTTGGGTTTCCGTAGGGGCACGGCATGCCGTGCCCCTACGGAGCGATTCCTCAGCGCAGGACCACGAGCTTGAGGACCTTGCTCGTCTTGCTCTGGCCCTTGCCCGATGCCGTCATGACGAAGAGATAGACGCCGTTGCCCACGTCCGCGACGGACCACTCCAGCGACGCGCCGGCCTTGCTGCCGGAGAAGACGAGCTTCCCCGACAGATCATAGACGCTCACGGCGGTGCGCTCGATCCCTGAGCCGATCACCGAGAAGGTGACTCTTGTGGTGGCCGGGATCGGCGAGGCCTTGAACTCGCGCACCTCGAACTTGGCCGAGAAGAGCGAGGCCGTGGCTGGATCGGCGCCGGCGTACTCGGCCTTGAGGGTATCGCCGTCTTGGGCCTCGATCGTCGCGCCGCTGCCAGGTTCGCCCGTGTCGATCGGATCGCTGCGGAAGACGCCCTTCTGCGCCGTCTCCTTCACGGTGATCTTCCAGGTCTTGACGACCTGGTCACCGCGCAGCTGCGTCAGCGTGACGGCGTCGGTGAGCGTCCCGCTGCGATTGGGATCGGTCACCTCGATGACGAAGGTCTTGCCGATCTCGATCGTAGCCGGGTCGAACTTCACGGTCGGTCTGGCCGGGGCGACCGGCGGCTCAAAGAGCGGGATGATCCCGATGGAGGTCGCCGCGTAGTCTTGGGGGTTATCGGCGGCCTGGAAGTGCGCCTCGATATTGTCGCGATCCTGCATCTGCAGGATGCCGTCGCCGAGGCTGATGTCGCTGGGCAGGCCGCGGCGCAGCGGCAACCCCTGCTGGTTCATGAAGATGCCCGTATTCGGGCCGGTCTCCTGCAGGGTGACGCACTCCCTGTCGCCCGTATGGCGATCGAGGACGATCACCGGGACCTGCTCCACCAAGTCCGAGCTGAAGTTGAGCGTGGGGTCTTCGAGCTGGACGAAGACGTCCATGCCCACCTTGTACTCGGAGATGGGCCGGCCGGCGTCGTCCACGAAGCGCAGCTTCTTGTCGAACTGATCGAACGCGTAGGACTTGATCGTCGCGGTGATGGCGATGACGTCGTAGGCATCGAGGGCGCGCTTGATCTCATCAATGCTCTCGATGATCGCCACCTCATCGTCGAAGTACTTGGCGTAGATGACCTCATCGCGGGCGACCGCGAGCTTGCCGTCGTTCTGCTCGTCCACTATTTCCGTGAAGACGATCTCCGGGCCCTTGCCGAAGACGGTCAAGTCATCGGGGACAGGGCAGGAGGCCACCGCCCTGGGGACGATCTTCAACGGGCCAGGATTGCGGAAGACGCCCGTGTTGACCCCAGTCTCGGTGAGCACCACAAGCTCGTTGCCGCCGGTGGCACCGAAGAGCTGCACGACGACGCGCTCGACGCGATCGGAGTCGGCGTTCTGGTCGCGGTCTTCAACTTGGACGAAGACGTCCTGGCCGATGCGCAGCTCGGTAATTTCCCGGCCTGTGGCATCCACGAAGGAGATGCGCGCCGGGTTGCGATGGGCGACTTTGACTTGGGCCACCGCAAAGTCATAGGGATCGTTGATGTCCCCTATGCCCGGCATCACTGCGGGGACCGCGCCGACGGTGAAGCTCGAGCTGATGGTCACGGGGGCTTGGGCGCCCGCGGCAGTGACCGGGGTAACCGTGCCGGTGATGGTCACCGGGCCCTGCGGGCAGACGAGCTTATATTGATGCTCGAAGGACTGTCCTGGATTGAGCGGGGTGATCGTGCCCGCGCGGCTGACGGTGCCGCCGGCGAGCGTGCAGCCATCAACGTTATCGTTGATGAGCAGGGCGCGCAGCGCCTGCTTGGCCGTGACCTTCACCTTGACGGTGAACTCCTTGTCCGCGGCCACGACATCGGGGATGTCGCGGCTGACGGTCACCAAGGGCGACTCCACGGTAGTGACCTTCAGCTCGGCGAAGGCGCTCGCTCCTGAAGCCGCGGCCACTTGGATGTTCGACGTGACGGTGATCGTATCACCGACGCCAGCGGCGGTCGCCGGGGTGCACGTCCCCGTGATGGAGAACGTTCCCGGCGCGGCGCCCGCGCGGACTCTATATTTGATCTCGAACTTTTGGTTTGGAGCCAGCGGGCTGATCGTGCCGCCGCGGGTGTCGCCGATGACGGTGAACGCCGGATCGGGCCGATCGCTGATGATCGCGGCGGTCAACGGCTGCTTGGCGATGATCCGCACCGTGATCTCGGCCTCTTGTCCGGGGTTCAAGCTCACGGGGACGACGCGCTCACAGACCGCAAGAGGGCTCTCGGCCCTGTCGGTGCGCGTGCCCACCGGCGGCGGAGGCGGCGGCGTCACTCCGCCCTGGAGAGGGTGAGGCCTCTGATAGTACGCGAGAATCGTGTCTTTATCTAGCGCCTCAAACTCCGAAGCGCCCAGCGACCGACCCATGTTCTTGAAGTCCACCAAGATGACGCCATCAACGTTGCGGAAGACGCCCGTATCGGGGCCGGTCTCGACCAACGTCAGCTCAAGCGCCTGCTTGGTGCGGGCGTTGACTAAAGTTGCTTTGACCGTCTCGATGGTGGTGGGGCTGGTGTTCTCATCCGCGTCGGTGACCGTGACGAAGATCGTGCGACCGATGTCCGTCACGCTAACCGGGTTCCCACCAGCATCAGTAATAGAGATGATAGCACGAGCGCGAGTGCCCGGCACAGTGCCGGTATAAATCTTGCCCAGATAGATGCTGATATCGTTGGGGTTGGTGGGGTCCTGATAGCGTACAAAGAGCGTATCGGTATCGAAGACTTCCAACTGCAGATCGCCGGTGTTGGGCGCTCGACCGAGCATCGCCTTGGTGATGAGGATGCCGGTCTGGCTGCGGAAGACCCCGGTGTTCACCCCGGTCTCCTGCAGGACCAACCCGTCCAGGCTGCTGACGAAGTCCCCCGAGACCATTCCCGGGTAGTCCGGACACGGTCCGGCGCACACCTGCACCACGGGGACATCGTCGCCCAACTGGGTCTTGAGGCTCCCAGTGAGAAACTCCACCTCGTCCGAATCACGGTTCTCATCGGGATCGATCACCGTGATGAACATCGTCTCGCCCACGCGCCAATATTGCTTGGGCGTCCCGTTGATGTCCGTGAGAAGAACCTGGCCCTTACTGGCCAGTGCTGCTGGAGCCATCGCGGTGATCCCCACAATAAAGGCGATCACGGCGATCAGGCTCGCCAACTGTACTCTGCTCTTCTTCACTTGTGTACCTCCTTCTGATTAGGGTCTAGAATATGCCGACATGCTCAAAGACGCGCGCACCGCTTGCGAACGCGTGCCGAACGATCCGTTTCTTCCGTGTGGCGACCACCTCCCGATCGAAAAAACATTCGTCCTCATATATGACTTACCGTGCAGACCGCAAGACGCACTCCTAGATAGGGGATTTTCGCCCTTATTATAGCGCCCACTCTCCCCTCGGTCAAATCGCGTCTCCATTGCGACTACTTTTCCCCCTGTTCCCCGCCAAACTCGTGCGAGCTTGGCGCTGCTGGTCCACGTCGCTTTCCTCCCTGGGAAAACTTGGCCATAGTTTACCATATGCCGGGCCTCCCTGTCAAGCGGGGCCTGAGGCTCGCCATAGACTCTACTACACCCGCGTCGTTCCATAGGCTTTGGCTAGGAGTCTAGCGAAGATCCCTCCCCACCCCAAGGACATGCGTCCCTATGGTAGTATGATCTCGGTGCGCTCCGGAGTGTTATGGGCATTATAGTGATCGCGATCACCTTGAGCGGGCAAGAACGCGTCGTGCGGCTTCCGCGATCTTTTCTGGAGTCAGCCCGTAGTGGGCGAGGAGCTGCTCAGGCTTGCCCGACTGCCCAAATGTATCTGGGATCCCCACGCGCACGAGGGGAATGGCGTGCTCGCAGAGGGCCTCCGCCAGCGCCCCCCCCAAGCCCCCAATGATTGAATGCTCTTCGACGCTCACGGCGCAGCCCGTTATCTTCGCGTACGTGATCACATTGGGGTCGAGGGGCTTGATCGTGGAGACGTTGACGACCTGGGCGGAGATCCCCTCGCGCTCCAGAAGCTCTGCAGCCCTGAGACTGTAAAAGAGCATCAACCCGCAGGCGAAGATCGTCACGTCGGTGCCCGCGCGCACGACGCGCGCCCGCCCCAGCTCAAAAGAATACTCTTCATCGAAGACGACGGGGAAGGCCGCGCGCGCCAAGCGCACATAGCAGGGCCCAGGGTGATGAGAGATCGCATAGATAGCCTTCTTCGTCTCGTAGTAGTCCGCGGGGACGATCACCGTCATATTGGGCAGGGCTCGCATCACCGCGATGTCCTCGACGGTCTGGTGGGACGCGCCATCTTCACCGACCGTAATCCCCCCATGAGTCGCGACGATCTTGACGGGGAGATTATTATACGCGATCGTCTGGCGGATCTGCTCGAAGGCTTTCTCCACGAAGATCGCAAACGTAGAGACGAAGGGCTTCTTGCCCGAGAGGGCCAGGCCCGCGGCGGCGCTCATCATGTTCGCTTCGGCGACGCCAAAGTCGAAGAATCTCTCAGGGAATTTTTCTTTGAACCAACTTAAGCGCGTCGAGCCGGGCAGATCGGCCGTGAGCGCGACTATGTCTTTGTCTTTGGCGGCTAATTCTACGAGGGCCTCGCCGAAGGCGTTGCGGGTCTCTAAGAACCTAACCCCCTCACCCCTCCTCCCCTCTCCCTCTGAGGGGAGAGGGGACGGGGGTGAGGGTGGATTAGGGGTCTTCATACTCATGGGGCTTCCTCCTTGGGAACGCACTGGCGCACCATCTCGACGACCTCGCCAGCAAGCTGCACGGCTTCATCGGCTTGCTCCAGCCAGCGCTGCCCCTCCTCAGCTGGGCCTCTCATAGATGATCCGCCCTCCCTCCAGCGCCCTCCGCAAGAACCCCCACTGACGCGCTTGAGCAAACTCCTCCGGGGTGTACGTGAGCATATCTATATCTACGTCGAGCGTCAGCAGCGACGCGACCCGCTCATAGAGCCGCGCGGTGCGCGTCGGCGGATCGTCCGTCGAGCGCAGCACCACGATCAGATCAATATCCGTGAACAGATCGCGCCGTCCCCGCGCCGCTGACCCCACCAGCCAGACCCGCTCGACTTCTTGCAGCGTGGCAAAGACCTGGGGCAGCGCCCGCAGGACCCGCTCGAGGGCCTCGCTATAGCGAAGCCGCTCGCTCTCGAGGCTCGTTACTCTCCCCTCTCCGTGTCGGGGAGGGGCCGGGGGAGGGGTCCTCATCGCTGCAGCTTCTCCCAGTCCTTGAGAAATTGCGCCAGCCCCACGTCCGTCAACGGATGCTCAAAGAGCTTCTCGAAGACCGCGTAGGGCATGGTCGCGATATCCGCGCCCATCAGAGCCGCTTCGACCACGTGCATCGGATGGCGAATGCTCGCCACGATCACTTCCGTCTCAAACCCGTAATTGTCAAAGATCTGGATGATCTTGGAGACGAGCTCCATGCCATCTTCGCTGCGGTCGTCGAGCCGCCCCACAAAGGGGCTGACGTAGTCCGCCCCGGCCTTGGCGGCGATGAGCGCTTGGCTTGGGGAAAAGACGAGCGTCACGTTCGTGGGGATGCCCTCCTCAGAGAGCCTTCGGACGGCCTTCATGCCCTCGCGGGTCATGGGGATCTTGACGACGATATTGTCGCTCAGCTCGGCCCAGCGCCGCGCCTCCTTGAGCATCCCCTCGAAGTCGGTGCTGATCACCTCAGCGTTGACCGGGCCGTCCACGATCTTGCAGATCTCTTTGAGGACTTGGACGGGGTCGCGGCCCTCTTTCGCTAACAGAGTTGGGTTGGTGGTCACCCCGTCGAGCACGCCCATCTCCACCGCTTGCTCGATCTCTTTGACGTTGGCCGTGTCGAGAAAGAATTTCATGATCGCTCCCTCTCAGCCGGCCCCTCCCCTAAAGTGGGAGGGGAGTTCGCCCCTTCCCTTTAGGGAAGGGGACGGGGTTAGGTCCCTCAATCATACCGTAAGGAGCGCACGCGCGCCAAGTTCGTGGGGTCCGACTGCTCGTCGTCCTTGGGGGTCTCTAAGATGAAGGGCTTGTGGCGCAGCGCTGGGTGATTGACGACGAGCCGGAAGCCCTCCAGCCCGATATGCCCTTGGCCGATGTGCTCATGGCGGTCGCGGCGCGACCCCAGCGGGAACTTCGAGTCATTGAGATGAATAAGCTCAACCCGCTCCAGCCCCACGTGGCGATCGAGCTCGTCGAGGGTCTTCTCCAGCCCTTGGGGCGTGGTGAGCTCATAGCCCGCGCAGAACGCATGGCAGGTGTCTATGCAGACCCCGACCCGACTCTTATCTTTTATATTATTGAGCACCATCCCCAGCTCGGCGAACGAGGCTCCCAGCTCTGTGCCCTCGCCCGCGGAGTTCTCTAAGAGAATCTTGACGTCGGGGGCGTTTTTCGCTTGCGGGCTGGCCAGCACAGTATCTAACGCCTCGACGATGCGTTCTAAGCCCTTCTCGATCCCCTGGCCCATGTGCGCCCCAATGTGGGTGTTGACGTGGGGGATGCGCAGCTCGCCGGCGCGTTGGAGTTCGTCCTTGAGGGCTTGCACCGACAGCCCGAAGATTTTTTTATCTGGGGAGGCGAGGTTGATGAGATAGATCGTATGGATGACAGTATACTGAACATGAGCGCGCTGGCGGCGCTCAAGGAATCTTTTAGCGTCGTCGGGGGAGAGCGGGCTCATCTTCCAGCTGCGGGCGTTATGGGAGAAGATCTGCAGCGCGTTGATGTTGAGCTGCTCCGCGCGAGCGATCGCCTGATCGAGCCCGCCGGAGATCGAGAGATGACATCCTAAGATCATCGTTATGGCACTCCCAGCTGAAGCTCGAAGACTTGGACGAGGCGCTTCTCGATCTCACTCAGATCTGCTACAGTGAGTGCGCCGAGCTTCTTTCGTATTAAAGCTCGGTGCACGGTGAGAAGCTTCCCTACGCGGACAACGGAAGGACCCAGCAAACCAGCGCTCTGCCAATCTTGAAGAGGATAATCCGTAAAAAGACTAGCCCTCTGGCTCGTAATTGCCGCTATGATCACATCTTGACTACTCTGATGGAAGCGATCACCGCTGAGCACAACAGCCGGTCTTTGACGTTGGGCACTCAAATCTGTGAATGGGAAGGGCACAAGGACAACGTCGCCGCGGTTATAGCTGGTCATAGCGTGCGTCTTCAGGGTTGTCCCAAAACTCAAAAGCAGGCTCAGCTACTTGCAACCATCCAAGCTCCTCCGCTGAACACAAGATCACTGCCGGCAGCCGCTCCAGAAGTTGGCGCTGTTCCTCCGGCTCTAGATGCGCAATCTGCTGCAGAATCTCATCTACCCGATGCCCTTGTGCCATAGACCTCACCAAGTCGATTATAATCCTACATCCCAGCCCCGTCAAAGCCCAAAGAGCTCTTGAGTGTTCCGCGTCGTCGCCTGGGCGATCTCTTCGAGGGAGAGTCTTTTGAGCTGCGCAACTGTTTGAGCGACATAGCGCACAAAACCCGGCTCGTTGCGCTTCCCGCGCACGGGCACGGGGGCTAAATACGGGCAGTCCGTCTCGAGTAATAGTCTTTCAAGGGGGATCTTCGCTACCGTCTCGCGCAGCGCGTGCGACTTCTCAAACGTCACGATCCCGTTCACCGAAAGATACATCCCCAGATCGAGCAGCTCCTGAGCGAGCGCCCAGTCGCCCGTAAAACTGTGAACAACTCCGCGCACTCCAGGGTGCTCTTTGAGAATCTTGATGAGATCTTCGGCCGCGTCGCGTAGATGAATAACCACGGGCTTGTGAAGCTCTTGGGCGAGGGCCAGCTGCGCCCGAAATGCCCTCTGCTGGGCTGAGCGCGGCGCGTACTCTTTGAAGTAATCTAAGCCGGTCTCGCCGACGGCGACAACTTCGGGCTCGATGCACAGTCGGCGCAGCTGCGCCAGCGTCTCTTCTTCTGAGAACTGCTCAGCTTCGTGGGGATGGACCCCGACGGTGCAGCGCAGCTCGTACTTGCGCGCGATCTCGAGCGTCTTCCGACTCGATGCGACGTCCGTCGCGATAGAGATAATCTTAACGTCGGCTTCTAAGGCGCGCCGCACGACGTGCTCGCGATCGGGATCAAACTGAGGGCTGTCTAAGTGTGCGTGACTATCAATGAGCATTATTTCTGATGGCGCTTGCGGTAATCACGAATGATCGTGGGCAAGACGATAACAGTGACCACCAGGAACATCCCTATCAGAAAGCCCAAGAGCCAGAGTGCCGATGGGGACATCGCTCTATACCTCTCTTGGTCAAGAAGTAGCTCCAGACGTAAAGCCCGATGAAGATTAACAAGCCACCAATGAAGATCACCGGCTCGAATCGCTCGGCCACAAATTGCCCGATCACCAACGCACCGCCAATGATGTGCGCCAAGTCCACAGCCTTGTCCGCGTAGAACTCCTTCTGCTTGGGAGTCATAGCGCGTTCTCAGTATAGCAGAAAGCTCACTCAAACTCCCGCAGGGCCCACGGCAAGGCGCGCAGCACATCCGAAGCGATCATGCCGCGCTCGCCCAGGTCGCTCTTGAGAAGATCAGCAGCTCGCCCGTGCAGATACACGGCACAGACGCTTGCGGTTATGCTGTCAAGACCCTGAGCCAGTAAGCCCCCAAGACAGCCCGTCAGCACGTCGCCCGACCCGCCGCTGGCCAGGCCCGAATTCCCCGTAGAATTTATAAAGACTTCCCCATCGGGGGCCGCGGTCACCGTGGGGACGCCCTTGAGCACCAGCACGCTGTTGAGCTGTTGAGCTGTCTTGCAGGCAATGCCTACGCGGTCAGACTCGATCTCGTCTACAGTCTGAGCGATCAGCCGCGACAACTCCCCCGGATGGGGCGTGAGCACCGTGGGGGCAGCGCGCCGCGAGAGAATCTTCTCGGCTTGTGGGCCGAGGGCGTTGAGCCCGTCGGCATCGAGGACTAATGGTTTGTCAGCTTGGGCGACAAGCTGTCTCACTGTCGTGATGGTGTGCGGGTGGCGCCCCAGCCCCGGCCCCACGATCAGCACGTCTTTGTCTTCGAGCATCTCTAGGATTTTGGGGAGCGCCGAAGACGCGAGAGCGCCGTCCGAATCGGGCAAGCCCAGCTTAATGACCTCCGTGAGCTTGGCCTCCATCGCTCCTAAGAGACTTTCAGGCACGGCCAGATAGACCAATCCCGCCCCGGCGCGCAGGGCTGCTTCTGCACAGAGCGCCGCTGCGCCCGTGTACCCCCGCGAGCCGGCGATTACTAAGACTTTGCCATAGTCGCCCTTGTGGCTGTAGGGCTCGCGCTTGGGCAGGTGCTCGCGCACCCAGTCCGCATCCACCCATGTCATCGTGCTGGCATACTGTTCTATCAGTATCCTGGGATACCCGATGGGCTTGATCACCAGCTCGCCGACGTACTGGCGTCCAGGGTAGAGCAACAATCCCAGCTTGGGCAGCTCAAACGTCACCGTGAGATCGGCATAGACGGCCGGCCCCAGCACGTGCCCCGTGTCGGCCTCCACCCCTGAAGGGATATCGATCGCGCAGACGAAGGCCGAGCCCAGATTGATGAGCTCGATAGCCTCAGCAGGAAGCCCCTGGGCCGCGCCGCGAAACCCCGTGCCGAAGAGCCCATCGACGATAAGCTCAGCGTCTGCGAGAGCGCGCGCCAGCGCGCGCCTATCTTGGGGCTTGGTATGGTGCTCGAGGGTGTACCCAAGCTTGCTTAAAATTTCAGCTTGGTGGCGCGTCTCCTCGGAGAACTCTTTGGGGGCACAGAGCGCGTGGACTTCGACGGCCGCCCCCAGATCGAGTAGCCTCCGTGCCACGACCAAGCCGTCGCCGCCGTTGTTCCCCTTCCCAACGATAACTATGATCTTCTTGCGAGCGATATCGGGAAATCGCGTGCAGAGCTCTTCGGTGACGGCGCGCCCGGCCATCTCCATGAGTACTAAGCTGGGGATGCCAAGATTCTC
>Ga0197142_1004652_pt1 | contig 11036 bp, 8 predicted proteins | sample GBS60_MetaG_FD_148614 | JGI IMG/M metagenome (GOLD analysis project Ga0197142, IMG submission 148614) | Sediment microbial communities from Great Boiling Springs, Gerlach, Nevada, United States - GBS 60_MetaG | ecosystem: Environmental > Aquatic > Thermal springs > Hot (42-90C) > Sediment... | reverse complement strand
CCGGGAGTCGCCCTCGCTGATAGGGCACCGGCGCTGCGGGCTATAGCCGTCGCGCAGACCCTCCACCGAAAGCGACTCGAAATGGGAGAACCGTCCCAGGCGGAGCAGCATGCGCCCGCCGGCCCACCACTCACCACCGGGGAGCCATCGGGCGGCGCTCTCGCCCAAGAACGTAAACCGCCGGCGCTCCGCCTCCAGCCTCCCGAAACTGAAGTGATTGGCCGCCTGAACCAGAAAGTTCCAGTCGAGCGGCCGACCCAGGAGCCGCTTGACGCGCCGGTCTTCGGCTCGCCCGCGATCGATGCCGATTTCGAGCACAAACTGCGCCGCGCCACCGTCGGCTTTCGACAACAGGCGTTCGTAGTGAAGCTGAATCCCCCGCGTCGAGGCATTCCCGTCGCGCAACCGCACCTCGGCCCGGTCCACCCGCACCATCTCGGGCGCAACCGTCGCGTCGGCCACCCGCAGCATCGCCAACGGGTCGATCGGCTCGCCTTCGTCAGGCCGCCGAGTCAGCCCCAGCGCCTGCTCCTCCAAAAACTTCCAAACCTCGTTGGTGCGGCGCCAGCGCTCCCGGAGTCGGCTTTTGAGCTCCTCCAGCCTCTCGCCCAGCTCCCCCGCCCGCGCCTGGGCGCATGCATTGACGAACGCCGTCCGCAGCGCCCCCTTGACGGCCGAGCCGGGCACGATCGCCTGCCGGCGAGCCAGGTTCCAGTGCAAGGTGTAGACTTCCCCCCGGCGCCGGCTAGGGTCGAGATTCCGGCCGAGCTCGTCCCTTGAGCCCGCACCAACGGCGATCTCATACAGCCAGCTGTCGCGGTCGGCAGCCGCCCAAGTCCTCAGCCGAGTCCAGGCCTCCCCCAGATTGCCGGCGCGCAGCAGGTTCTCAAACTGCTCCCGTTCGCGCGGCGGCCGCCGGCGGAGCACCGCCTCCGGCCGAAAGCGCACCAGTCGCGACTCCCGTACGAAGTACTCCTCCGGCGCCATCGCCTTGCCCGTGCCGATGTGCACCGGCGTGAGCGCCGTTGCGCGAAATCGCCGCGTCTCGATCATCGATTCAGCCCTCCTCATCCTGCTCGTCGTAGGCCACCGCCAGATGCCAGGCGTTATGCCGCACAAAGGCCGCCGTCGGATGAACGCCCCGCAGCAGCTCGCCGAAGGGGCCCGCATCGGCCGGCTCGAAGGTCGCGCCCGGCCGCAAAAGCGTCAGCGGATATTTGAACGGGTTGGCGGCGGCCTCGGCGGCCGCCACCGGCCCGAGCTTGCCGAAGTGGGGCTCCAGTCGATAGCGCGGCCGCCGCATGTTGGCCGTGAGCGAGCCGTGCGACAGGCTCAGCAAGCGCCGGCCCGCCGCCCCGAAAAGGCCCTCCGGCGCCGGCTCGACTCGGACGCGGAAGCGGCCCCGGCCGAGCGTCGCATCCCGGCCGTAGCCCAACCGACCCACGGCCTCAAACAGGGCGGCCAGCTCGCCGGCGGAAAGCGACGCGCCGACATAGACGTCCCAATCGACGGCCTCGCCCGGCGGCGCGCACGGCCAAAGCTCGTCGACGAAATACAGGCCGCCCTCCTCGGGCGTCGTGCCCAGCCGGCGGTCGATGGTGTTGTGGGCGAGTCGATGCGATTTCAGCCGGAGCCGTTCCGGCCCGTCCGTGGCCGCCTTGGCCAGCGCCCGCGCCGACAGACGGCCGCGCATGGCGAGGAAATCCTCCAGGGACAGATACTGCCGCTTGCGGACCTGTTTCGCCTCGACGGCGCCGCGCACGGGCGCCAGAAGAGGCCGGGGGAGCATGCCGGCGGGCAAACCCGAGGAGAGCAGAAACGGCTCGCCCTGCTCAAGCGACGCCAGCCAGCGGCCGAGCGCCTCCTCGCCCTCCAGAAACCGGCGCGCCCAGCAGAGATGGCCGAACAGGGTGCCCGAATGGAGCGGCGTGCCGAGCGGAGCCTCCAGTTGCAGGCGCACGCGATAGTAGAGCACGGCCGTCCTCCTTCGCCTCAGCCGGAGAAGACGTCCAGCTCATCGGAGAAGCTGCGCAGCGCCTCGAACCGGCTCTGAATCGAGCGCGGCTCGCCGGGCGGCTCAATCGAACGCAGCGTGAGATCGAGCAGGCGCAGCCGGCCGTAGCCGCGAGAGCCGGAGCCGCCCAGGGCGTCCTGCTCGAGCAGCTTCATCGTCTTGACGAGCTCGCTCAGGCAGGCCCGATCCTGCCTGCCACCGTCCTGCTCGACGTCGAAGACCTTAAAGAGCATCTCCAGGCGGAAGCGCGCTCCGGCGGGCACCCGCTCCATGGTGCGCGGCCCCATGGCCGCCGCCTTGCCCTGGATGCGGTCGATGGTGACCTCGGTCTTCTCCTCCACAAGCGGCAGGCCGAGTCGGGTAACCTGCGTGACCCAATCCCGGAGGAGAAAGCTGTCGCGAACGATCAGGCGGCTGGGACCTCCCCTCCATTTCTTGGCCGAGACGCCGAAGATGCGCAGCAGCGGGTCGTCGGGGTCGTAGTCGGCCCTGGCGTCGACGCCGTAATAGGGCTGGTTGTCGGCCGCCGGCACCTTGTGGGTCGCCCATTCCATCAGCGAGCGCAACTTGCCCTTGAGGCTCGAGCCGGGGATGTAAGGTTCGCCGGTGTGCGGGTGTTTGACGACGGGTCCGTCGACGCCGCCGATCTCGATCGACTCCTTACCGGCGCCGATGTGCAGGCCGGTGAGCAGCTCGAGCGTGCCCGTCAGCTCAAAGAGTTCCATCAAGCGAATCTGCATGTTGCCCTGCTCCTTTCATCGCTCCTGCCGCTGGCAGTAAGCCTTATGAAACGCCATCACCGCCTCGAAGTGGCGGCAGAAGTCCTCGAAGTCCTCGACGGTCCTTACCGATGCCGTGTGATCGACGAAAAACTGGAGGGCTTGGCTCGTGAACTGGCGCTCGTTGCGCCGGTGGGCGTAGACGGCCCGGGCCTTGAGCATGAGAAACTCCGGCCGGAGCGCCTCAAAGACCTGCCTTCTCCTGTTGATGTCCAGACCGCCTTCCACGTCGAGACGGCGTTTTAGCCCCTGGACATGCTCATAGAAGCGGCGCATCTGCGACTCGGCGACGGAAGCCAATCTTTGACCCCAGGCATCGGCATCCTCGTTCACCAAGCGAAGATCGAAGCGACCCCCGGGTCGGTATGGCCTTGGCTGGGGCGCCGGCGGCGTCCAGTCGTTCTGCCGGCGGCCCTGGTCTCGATTGGGGTTTCCTGACGGCATAGCGGGTAGAGTTACCTCCTTGCTTCCGGTTTTCGGTTTCGATACAACGCGATGCTCGCCGCCGTGCGGGCCGTGGGCGGGCTGCCGTCCACACCCAGGATCCGGTCGAGCAGCGCCAGGATCTTGTCGCGTTCGGCCAGCTCCTGGCGGCCCTCCAGGTGCCGCGCGCGGAGATAGCGCCAGCGGGCGCGCCAGGCGGCGGCGTGGAGATCCATCTGACGCTCATCTTCCGCCCGGCGCCGCATGGCGTCGAGCGCCAGGATCTTGTAGACGAAAGCGGTGCTCAGGATTCCGTCGCGCAGCAGTCGATTCAGCTCTTCGGCGTCGGCCAGGGCGCAACGGAACCTCTCCCAGGACATCGGCAGGGGATCGATCGCCGAGATGGCGTTCCGCCCGGCATCCTTGGCATCATCCAGCCGCTCGTCGGCCGCGGGGGCGGCGCGGGTCAGCGGGTGGTGGGCTTTTGCGAGTTCAACGCCCGCCGACAGGGTCACATACGGATTGCCGCCGCACCAGCGTGTGAACTCTTGGCGCAGCAAGAGGGCGAGCCCGATCGTCTGGCGCCAGGGACCGATCAAAAGCAGGTCGTCGCCGCCGGCATACACCGTATAGGTGTCGGGAAAACGCTCGCGAACGCGCTTCATCAGTTGCGCCGAGAAGAAGAAGTCGAGCATGCGGGACAGCGTGGCGAAGCGAGCAAGCGACGGCGTGCCGAGACCGCGGCTGAACAGCTCGCCCAGGCGGTCGACGTCGGCTTTGAGCACGGCCAGCATGGCCTCGCCGACCAGCTCGGGCTCGCCGTCCACAACGAGCGACTCGACCGCATCGGCGGCGATCATCTCGAACAGCTTTGGCGATCCGGGCTCGGCCTCCTCCTTGAGGGTCTCCGGGCTCATCAGGCGCTGATACGCGTCCGTGAGCTCGCCGTCCCAGATCGGCACGTAGTTGGCGAGGAAGCGCAGGGGCAGGACCGGCTCGCCTCCTCTTTTCTGGTCTTCGTCCCAGAGGCGGAAGGCCGAGCGCCAGAGCTTCATGTCGCCCTCCCGGAAGCGCCCCCACTCCAGATGCAGTCCGCCGAAGAGGGCGATGCCTTGAGCGGGCGCTTCCGTAAAGCGGAAGACGTGGGTATGCGGCAGGTCGCCGCCCAGGCGCCGCTCCTCGTCGCACGGCCGGCAGTAGAGCGCGCCGTTGGCGGTCTCGGCGGGCCGGACGCCGCAGGCCGAGCAGGCCTCCCCGAGAGGAAACTGCTGCGGGTGAACGGCGCGGTAGGCCCGGCGCGCGGGCTCGAGCTTGGCGACGGCGGCGGCGTGGCGCACCGCACGTTGCACTTCCGAAAAGCCATCGAGCATCAGCGCCGCAGCCGGCAGAGGCTCGGTGAGGCCAAGGTTGAGCGTCACCTCGCCGAGGAAGCGCTCCATCATCCAGACGTCGATCGGGCCTCGCAGGGCCTCCAGGCGCTCCTCGAGCTCGGGCGTGTCCGGGGCGAGGATGAGGAAGCGGCCGCCGGCGGCCTGAAGGACGCTGAAGGGCGCCAGCTCGAGCTCGCGGCGACAGAGCAGGGCGCCGGCTTCGACGATCATGCTGAGCAGGAAGGAGCGGGCGCGCAGGATGCGGTTGGCGCCGCGCACGCGCTGGGCCGCCAGGCGAAACAGGCCGCTCTGAATGCCCGAAAGATCCCCCACAAGGAAGCGGAACTTCGCCGTCTGGCGATCCTGCATGCGGCGGACGTCGTCGAGCGAGGCGTCGGCCTCGTGCCAGCGGTAGAGCGCGCAGGCGATCGCGGCGACGGCGCGCTGGTGGTCGTGCAAGGGGATGTCCGGCTGATCGACGGTCGAGGAGGGGATGGCGAAGGTGTAACGCTCGGAAAGCGACAGGAGCGTTTCGGCGAACAGTTCGAAACCGGGAAGCTCCGCCGCCCGCGCGAACTCCTCAAGAAAGTCGGCCCAGAGGGTTTCGTACCTCTCCGGGTAGTTCTCAAGCGGGAGTTTTTCCCTTTCCACCGGAAAGATCTCGTCGCCCGGGGCGAGCTCGGTTAACGGCACGCAGGTCTTCTGCGGCGTTTTCTCGCCGAGGACGAGATTCGACAGCACGTTCTCAAGCGGCGTTCTGACGAAGTCGGCCCGGCCGCGCTCGCCCGCCTCGGCCTCCTGAGCTTCATCCCGCGGCTTGCGCTCCATGCCGGCGGCGAGCTGGTCGGCCACCTGCACGAGCGCAGTCAGCGGGTTCTGCTGTAAAGGCCGGTGGTGATAGCAGGCGAGCTCGCGCACCCTGGGAAGTGAGGCGCCGGGCAGCGCCAGCCGGCGCCGCTCGAGCTCGTCGAAGAAGGCCCAGCTCCAGAGGGCATGCCGGTGGGTGTAGCGGCCCGGCTCGCCCGGCAGCAGATCGGCCTCGAAGCGGCGGGCCTCGGCAGGCAGCCCGCCCCGAAGCGCACCCGCCCGCTGCATGAACTTGCCGATGTCGTGCAGAAAGGCGCCGAGCGCGACCTCTTCGAAACTGGCGTGGCTCATCGTGTAAAATCCTTCTCCCAGCGGCTAGGCCGGTAGTCGATCTGGTCGGGCTCCAGGTGCAGCCCGAACCGGGTTTCGGGCCGTTTGCCGAAGGCCTGAATCTTGTACGCCCAGGCGGAAGCTCCGAGAGCCTCCTCAAGCCGCCGGTTGACTCTTGACTTCCGCTCAAGGAAATAGCTCTTCTCCATGCCGTTTTTTAAGGCGTGCCGCGTGCGTTCTTTCGCGGTGGGGCCGGGATCGGCCAGCAGGTACTCGCGCAGGAACTCCTCGGCCAGGGCCGGCTCGGGCGCCCCCTCACTCGGACAGGGCACCGGCTCGCGGCCCTCCCGCTTGCGCCGCGCCATCCAGGCGTAGAAGGCGAAGTCGGAGGGAGCCAGCCGGACGGGGCGGCCGCCGGCGAGGATGGCGCGCTCGTCGACGTCGACGAGAAGGCGGGGCGCGCCGAGCGTCTCCTCGGTGGCGCGAACCAGCTCGGCGTAGCTCGCCTCGGCTGCCAGGAGTCGCTCGGGCAGCAGGCGGCGCAGCCGCACGAAGGGAATTTCGGCCAGCGTGACCTCGGCGGTGCGGGTATCGAGCGGTCGGCTGTCGGGCGGCGGCGTGTAGATGATGCGGCTTGCGCGGGTCGGGTAAAAGAACTCCGGGTGGGCTTCAAACGGCGCCGAGACGAGCACGTGGGACATGGCGTCCTGAGGCCGGCCGAAGAGGCTCAGCGCATAGCCGGCGTAGAAGCCGATGGTCTTGCGGCCGCCGGCGATCGAGACATGGAGCGCCGAGTCGGCATCCGAGGTCAGCTCGCGCACCAGCCTGGCGATCTGCGCGGCGGCCAGCTCGTTGTCCTCGCGGCTGCGGATGTCGGCGAGCGGCGTGTCGTTTTCGCCGATGAGAACGTGAATGTTCTCCTCCGGAAATGCGATCTCCCGAAGGCGATATTCACGACACAGGCGGGCAAACCAGCCCGGGCTGCGGCCGAGCAGAGTGAGCCTGGCGCGTCGCGCCCCTTCCTGCGTGGTGACGAGATGGACCTCGGTCGGCACCCAGGGAGGAGAGCGTTTGACGGCGAGGGCATAGACGGTCTCGGTGAGCACCTGCGGAGAGAGACCGCAGACGCCGAGAAGAATTCTTCGCCGAAAATGGACACCATCGGCCATAGCGCTTTCACCGAATTTTACGTGGAAAAACTCAACCGCGGAAAGCCCTGCAAGCTTGTCAGGCGAGCGTGTGGACGCTGTAGCGGCCGAGTCCCATGCTGGTGCCTTTGCCGGCATGCGTCCACTGGCCCAACCACAAATACGGCCAGAATTCCTCTTTCCCTTCGAGATTCAAAACGAGCGAGCCGATCAGCCCGCCCATCTTGAGTTTCGTCTCCTGGCGGGAGGAGTAGCGGGTCCAATCTCTCCAGCTCAGGCCGGCTTGTTCGAAGCGGACGAGACGGGCGCGCGCGGCAAGCCCTTTGAAATCGGTCTCCAGAGGCTCGTCCGTATGAAAGTAGCTGAGCAAGGAGATCCGGCGCAGCAGGTTCACAAAAAAGATGGAAAACTCCATGTGCTCGGCGCCGACGAGCTCGTTGCGGATGCGCAGGCGGAGCGGCGTATGCAGCTCGAGGCGAATGCGGCCCGGCGCCTCGGGCCAGACGGCGGGCGGGGTGGCGAGCGGCTGGAGGCCGCCCGCGGGATCGAGGATCGGCCGCCAGTCTGCCGAACCCGGCGAGCTCTCCTGCTCGACGGCGACCAGCGTCAACGGACCGGTGCGTTTTCGCAAACCTTGTCGGGCCCCATCGCGCAGCGCGTGCACCAGGTACGCCAGATAGCGGTTGGCCATGCCGAACAGGGTCAGGCCGAGCTCGACGGCGCCCTCGGCCGCCGCTCCGGGAATCAGGACGAACGGGTGCGGAGCGGCGACATAGCCGGGCAGTTTGACGGCGCCGGGCGGCGGAGGCGTGAGGAAGACGTAAGGGAAGATGCAGGAGCGGTAGAGGAAGCAGGGCGGGCACTCCTCGAGTCGGGTGATGCAGACCAGCCGTTTGAGCGAGCTGCCGAGCAGGCCCCGCCAGGCCGAGCCCCAGTAGCTGTCGCGATTCTCCAGGCGCTCTCCTTCGAAAACCAGACGGTAGCGTCCGATGGGAAGTCGCGGCAGAGGCGTGGTTCTCTCCTGCGCTCCGTTCATTTTGTGCGCCTACCAGCTTAGCAGCGGGCGCCGGGCGGCGCTCATGCCTTGAGGCGGAGCGCCGCCTCCGAGTGCGCGTCGTCCCGCGCCATCGTGGACCGACAAATGACGCGGTCGCGCCCGGCGCGTTTGGCCAGGTAGAGAGCACTATCGGCAAGATCGACGAGCTCGATCTCCGACTCAACCGCCTGTTGGGGCCAGGCAGCGACCCCGGCGCTCAGCGTGACGCTGAGGGAGGCAGAGCCGCACATCACCGCCGACGCCCGGACCGTTTCGCGGACCCGCTCGGCGGCTTTGGCCGCCTCCTCTTCGCCGGCGAAGGGGAGCACCGCGAGGAACTCCTCTCCGCCATAGCGGACCAGCACGTCGCCCTGACGCAACGAAAGCCGGATCTGTCGGGCCACCGAGGCGAGCACGCGGTCGCCCGCCAGATGGCCCCAGGTGTCGTTGATCGACTTGAAGTGGTCGATGTCGAAGACAACGACGGCCAGGGGAGCCTCCATTCGGCGGGCGCGCGCGAACTCCTCGCGCAATCGGCCGAGGCCGAACCGGCGGTTGTAGCAGCCGGTGAGCCCGTCGAGCGCCGCCACGCGCTCCATCTCTTCATAGGCGAGCGCATTGTAGACGGCCAGCGCCAGAGGACGGCTCAGCAGCCGCAGCCGACGCACCTCCTCGTCCCGGTAGGCCCGGTCGCTGGCCAGCAACACGACCCCGAGCGCACGGCCGTGGTGGCTGAGGCCTTCTAACAATACCGCCCGTGGCGGAAACTGCGCCAGCACCCGATCCAGGACAAGGCCGGCGGGAAGCTCGATGCGGGTCGCCGCCTGGCCCTCAAAGACACGACAGACTTCCGGATGGTTCGCCAGCGCCTCCGGGCAGGCGAGTCCGCGCGCTGCGGCCAGCTCGAGTCGCCCTTCGCGCGCGAGCAAGATCGCCCCACCGGAAGAGTCCGTGTGCTCGATCAACTCATCCAGGGCGGCTCGGGCCATCTCGTGCAGGCGCAACTGCTCGACCAGCCGCTCGGCGAGCCGGCGGACGGCGGTGTTGCTCCGCAGTGCATCTCCGAGCGTGCGGGCCATCTGGTTGAACGCCTCGCTCGTCTGGCCCAGCTCGTCGTCGGAGTCCACGGGAAGGAAGCAGTGCTCCGGGTCGCAGTCGGAGGGGTCGCCCTCCTGCTTGATTCGTTCCAACGTGGCGCGAACCTCCGCAAGACGGTTGGCGACAAGTCGGAGTCGCGAGCGCACGACCGAGCTGGCAATGAACATGTTCATGCCGGCTACAACCAGGCCCGCGACCAGGCAATAGATGTGGAAGCGCAAGCTGAGCACGTGCTCTTTCGGCACGCCCATGCGATGAACGGCGTAGGGGAACACGAGGCCCACCAGCAACCCGAACGCCATCATGACGAGGCCCAGATCCCGGAACACGCTTCGGGTGAGGCGGAGCGGAAGTCCGCAGAAGGCGACCCGCCGCATACACCTTAAATCGGCGCGCGCTGGCCGAATTCTTAGGGGCCTTCCCTCAAAGTTCGGCGGATGAGCAAGCGAGTTGACCCCTCCCGACGGCGACGTTTATCATCTACGCATTCCAGCGGAGTGAGCATGCGATTCGAAAACAAGACCGTTTTGATTACCGGCGCCGGCAACGGCATCGGCCGCGAAACGGCGCTGCGGTTCGCCCGAGAGGGAGCTCGCGTCATCTCGCTCGATGTCGATGAGGCGGGCAATGAGGAGACGGCGCGGCAGGCGCGCGAGGCCGGAGGGCGCTTCGAGGCAGTTACCGGAAGCGTCGCCTCGGCCGCCGACGTCGACCGCGCCTTCGCCGTTGCCGGCCCCCTCGACGTGCTGGTGAACAACGCGGCCGCCTGGGCGGGGGACGGCTGGCTCGATCAGGTGACGGAGGAAAGCTGGGACCATATCCTGGACGTCACCTTGAAGGGCGTTTTCCTCGTTACGCGGGCGGCGCTCAAGACGATGATCCCGCGCCGCAGCGGCGTCATCATCAACATCAGCTCGGTGAACGCGCTCTGCGGCATTCACTTGGCTGCCTACTCGGCCGCCAAGGGAGGCGTGATTTCCCTGACGCGCGTGCTGGCGATTCAATACGCCAAATATGGAATTCGCTCCAACGTGATCTGCCCGGGAACCATTCTGACGGAACACTCCCGTCTTTACTACGACCGGCACCCGGGCTCGGAAGCCGACCTGCTGGCGTTGTATCCGGGCGGGAGGTTCGGCGAGCCGGCCGACGTGGCCCACTGCGTCCTGTTTCTCGCCTCCGATGAGGCGAGGTTTATTAACGGAAGCGTCCTTACTGTCGACGGCGCCATGAGCGCCATCCAGCGTGTGCCGTCGCTGCTGCGCAGGGACGACCTCAAGGATTCGTGAAGAGAGTCGCGGGCGCGCCCCCGACCGCGCGCCCGCATGCCGCCGCCAGGTCCCGACTAAAACGCCAGTCGCAAGGCGAATTGAATCTGGCGATTCGCCCGGGCCGTCTGCGAGATGGTTCCCACGCCGGTGGCGCCGATGGTCGAGGCGGGCAGGGTGAACTGGGGCGTGTTGAATGCATTGAACAGCTCGGCCCGGAAGGTCAGGCTTCGCTGCTCCCCCAAGGGGAATCGCCGCGAAAGCGTGAAGTCGAAGTTATAAATCGGCGGGCCGGTGAGAATGTTGCGGCCGGCATTGCCCCAATTGAACGGCTGCGGGATGGCAAACGCCGCCGGATTGAACCACAGGTCCACCGAGCGGTTGTCCAGTTTGGGGTTGACCCCCGGCACGACGTCGGCCCGCGAGCCGGCGCCCGTGTTCGTGGGCGAACCGGTCGCCGTGACGGTGAAAGGCAGCCCGCTCTGAAGCACAGCGATGCCACCCAGCTCCCAGTTGGAAACCAGATGGCGCGCCGGCCCGGTGAGGTTGCCCGACGGCAGGCTCCAGTTCCAGGCCAGATTCACGCGATGGCGGACGTCGGAGTTTTGATTGCCCCAGTCGGCGCGCCGATTCCGGCGGTTTTGCGGAATCGGACCGTTGGCGCCGCCGTCGCCGCCGCAGTTGTCCAGCCCGTGCGACCAGGTCCAGTTGCCCAGGAAATACAGTCCGCGACCGAAACGCTTCTCGTAGTTCAACTGAAGCG
>Ga0197142_1004651_pt1 | contig 11038 bp, 10 predicted proteins | sample GBS60_MetaG_FD_148614 | JGI IMG/M metagenome (GOLD analysis project Ga0197142, IMG submission 148614) | Sediment microbial communities from Great Boiling Springs, Gerlach, Nevada, United States - GBS 60_MetaG | ecosystem: Environmental > Aquatic > Thermal springs > Hot (42-90C) > Sediment... | reverse complement strand
CGCGAAGAGAGCGACCGCATCGGCGGGATCGAACTCTTTATGCCCGCGCTCGTGCCTCAAGAGCTGCTGGACGAAACGGGGCGCAGCGGGCTGGACATCCTGTTCCGCCTGAAAGACCGCCACCAACGCCCGTTCACGCTCGGCTTTACGCACGAGGAGGTCATCACCGACATCATCCGCCACGCGGTCAGCTCCTACCGCCAGATGCCCCTACTGCTGTACCAGATTCAGACCAAGTTCCGCGACGAGCCGCGCCCGCGTGGAGGCGTCATCCGTGCCCGCGAGTTCATCATGTACGACGGCTACAGCTTCGACACCGACGAGAACGCACTGGAGACGATGTATCAGAAGCTGCGCGAGGCATACCTGCGCATGTTCCAGCGGATGGGGCTACCGACGCTGATTGTGGATGCCGAAGCGGGCGCAATCGGCGGCGGGCGCAACGAGGAGTTCATGATTCTCGCGCCTGGCGGCGAAGACCGCGTGCTGCAGTGCGACAAGAGCGGCTACGCCGCGAACGCCGAGCGGTGTGAGCTGCCTGACCCCAAGCTGACCCCGCCACCGATTGAAGGCATCCCACCTGCCGAGAAGGTCGCCACCCCGAACGCCCGCACCGTCGAGGAGGTGTGCGCGTTCCTGAACACGACGCCCGACCGCTTGGTCAAGACGCTGCTGATGCGCGTGGACGGCAAGCCCGTGGCGGCGCTGGTGCGGGGCGACCGCGAACTGAACCCCTACAAACTGATGCACGCTATGCACGGCGAGAGCGTCGAGATGCTCGACGCCGAAACAATCGAGCAACTCACAGGCGCGCCTGTCGGCTTCGCGGGACCTGTTGGACTGCCATCAGACCTGCCGATGTACGCGGATTACGAGATACGCGGACTGCAAGACTTCATCACGGGCGCGAACGAGGCGGACGCGCACCTCATCCATGTGTGCTGGGGGCGCGATTTCCCCGAACCCATCTGGGCGGACTTGCGCGTCGCGCAGGCAGGCGACCCGTCCCCGCGCCACCCCGAAGGCAGGCTGCAGGAGGTGCGCGGCATCGAGGTCGGACACATCTTCCAACTCGGCACGAAATATAGCCAAGCGATGGGTGCGCTATACACCGACGCCGAAGGCAACCAGAAGCCGATTATCATGGGCTGCTACGGGCTGGGCGTGAGCCGTTGTCTCGCCGCTATCGTAGAGGCACACCACGACGAAGACGGCATCTGCTTCCCCATCACCGTTGCGCCGTTCGAGGTGATTCTGATCTTGGTCAACCCCGAAGATGCGGCGCAGCGCGCCGCTGCCGAGCAACTGTACGAATCCCTGCAGGCGCACGGCGTGGAGGTGCTGTACGACGACCGCGACGAGCGCAGCGGTGTCAAATTCAAGGATGCCGACCTAATTGGCATCCCGATTCAGGTCGTGGTCGGGCGCGCGGTGCAAGACGGGCAGGTGGAGGTGCGCCTGCGCGCGGACAAAACGCCTGACAGACTGCCTCTGGAAACCGCCGCCGCGCAAATTGCCGAGCGCGTGCGGGCAATGAAAGCCGCGTATCAACCGAAATAATGTGCGGACGCTACGCGCTGTATGCAGACGGCGAGCAACTCGCGTGGCGGTTCGGGCTGCCCGTGCCGCACCCCGTGCCGCCGCGCTACAACATCGCGCCGAGCCAGCCTCTGCTTGCCCTGCGCTACAATTCCGACACGCACCAACGCGAATGGACGCACCTTGTGTGGGGACTCGTGCCGCGCTGGGCGAAAGACCCCACGATTGGCAACCGCATGATTAATGCCCGTGCGGAGACGCTGCACGAAAAGCCTGCCTTCCGCGACGCCTACCGCTACCGACGGTGCATCATCCCTGCGAGCGGCTTCTACGAGTGGCAGAAGGCAGGCGCACAGAAGCGTCCCTACTTCGTGCGGGCGCGCGACGACCTGCCGCTGGGGCTGGCAGGGCTGTGGGCGACTTGGCACAGCCCCGACGGGAGCGAACTGCACACCTGCACGATTATCACCACCGATGCGAACGCGACCGTGCGCCCGCTGCACGACCGCATGGCGGTAATCCTGCCGCCCGACGCCTACGCGATGTGGCTTGACCCTGACGCGCCTCTGTCGTCGCTGGCGCCGCTGTTGCGCCCCGCGCCCGATGATCTGCTGATTGCTTACCCTGTCAGCCCGCGGGTCAATAACCCCCACAACGACGACCCCAGCCTGATTGCACCCATCGACGCGCCACAACAGGGCACGCTCGAGTTATAGCGCAAAAACAACGCCGTCGGGTATAATACATTCCGCGCTCGTGGGGCGAAGGCTGTTTCACCAAGCCGTCCAACGACGGTTTCGTGAAGCGGCGTCGCCCCGAGCGCACAAAAACCCTTTCAAGGAGGTAGAGAGAACGCTATGGCGCTCACACCCGAAGAGAAACAGGCGATTATCAATGAGTACAAACGCCACGAGGGTGACACAGGCTCGCCCGAAGTGCAGATTGCGCTGCTCACCGCGCGCATCAACTATCTGACCGAGCATCTCAAGACCCATCGGAAGGACTACCACTCCCGCTATGGGCTGATTAAACTGGTTGGACAGCGACGCCAGCTGCTGAACTACCTCGCCAAAGAGGATATTCAGCGCTACCGCGCACTGGTCGAAAAGCTGGGACTTCGCTCGCAGCGGTAAGAAGGAGGATTTCATAACATGCGAGAACCCATCGTTGTATCCGCCGAGATTGGCGGAGACCTACTGTCGCTGGAAACAGGTGTTTTAGCGAATCAAGCGAATGCGGCAGTTGTGGTGCGCTATGGCGAGAGTGTGGTGCTGGTCACCGCGACGATGAGCCAGAAAGCGCGCGCCGATATCGACTTTTTCCCGCTGATTGTGGACTTCGAGGAGCGTAAATACGCCGTTGGGAAAATCCCTGGCGGCTTTGTTAAGCGCGGGGGACGCCCCTCCGACGAATCGATTGTGCAGGGACGCCTCGTAGACCGCTCGATTCGCCCACTGTTCCCGAAGGGCATGCGCAACGAAGTGCAGGTGATTGTGCTGCCGTTGTCGGTGGACTTCGACCATCCGCCTGCGGTGCTGGGTATTATCGGCGCGTCCGCCGCGCTTACCATCTCCGACATCCCGTGGAACGGACCGCTCGGCGCCGTGCGCGTCGGGTATGTGAACGGCGACTTCGTTATCAACCCCAACAGCGAAATCAGCGAACTCTCAGACTTGGAGTTAGTGGTCTCCAGTCGCCCTGACCATGTGATGATGATTGAAGCGGACGCCAACGAGGTGCCCGAAGCGGTGATGCAGCAAGCGATTGAACTGGCGCACTTGGAGAACCAGAAGGTGATTGCGCTGATTGAGGAGCTACGCGCCCGGGTGGGCAAGCCGAAAGCGGAAGTCCCCCTCTACCTCGTGTCGTCCGAAATCAAGGAGGCGGTCAAGGCGTTTGCGGGCGAGTCGCTCAAAGAGGCGATTCAGAACCCCGACAAGCTCGCACGCGAGGCGGGACTGAGCCAGCTCAAGGACGAAATCGTCGTGCAGATGAACACCCCGCCCGACCCCGACTCGCCGCCGCCCTACGCTGGACGCGAGCTGGAACTCAGCATGGCGGTCGATGAGGTCATCAAGGAGACTGTGCGCAAGTTGATACTGGATGAGGGTAAGCGTCCCGACGGGCGCGCGCCGAACGAAATCCGCGAAATCCGCTGCGCGGTCGGAATCCTGCCCCGCACGCACGGCAGCGGGCTGTTCCAGCGCGGGCAGACACAGGTGCTGACTACTTGCACGCTCGGCGCCCTGCAGGAGGCGCAAATCCTCGACGCGCTCAGCGAGGAAGAGACCAAGCGCTACATGCACTTTTACAACTTCCCGCCGTTCAGCGTCGGCGAAGTGCGCCCGCTGCGCGGACCTGGCAGGCGCGAGGTCGGACACGGCATGCTCGCTGAACGCGCCCTGATGCGCATGATCCCGCCCGAAGAGGAGTTCCCCTACGCCATCCTGCTCTACTCGGAGGTGCTGGAATCGAACGGCTCGACCTCGATGGCAAGCACTTGCGGCAGTACACTCGCGCTGATGGACGCAGGCGTGCCCATCAAAGCGCCCGTGGCAGGCATCGCTACAGGACTGGTCTACGAAAGCGACGACCGCTATGTCCTCCTAACCGACATTCAAGGCATGGAAGACGCCTGCGGCGACATGGACTTCAAGGTCGCAGGCACGGAAAGAGGTATCACCGCCATCCAGCTCGACCTGAAAATCCCTGGCTTGCCGATGCCGATTATCGAGGAGACTCTCGCACGCGCTCGCGAGTCGCGCCTGTATATCCTGCAGAAGATGCTGGAGGTCATCCCTGCGCCGCGTCCCGAAGTGTCGCCGCGCGCGCCGCGCATCTTCGTGATGGAGATTAACCCCGACAAAATCGGCGAGGTCATCGGACCAGGCGGTAAGACGGTCAAGAAAATCACTGCCGAGACGGGCGCGCAGATACAGATTGAGCAGACGGGCAAAATCTACATCGCCGCGCCTGACGGCGAGTCGGGCGAGCGGGCGCGCCAGATGATCGAAGCGCTAACCAAAGAGGTCGCCGTCGGCGAGGTCTACATAGGACGCGTGACGCGCCTAATGGCGCGCGGCGCGTTTGTGGAGGTGCTGCCAGGCAAAGAGGGACTGGTCGACCTGCGTGATCTAACCGATAAACGCATTAGACGCCCCGAAGAGGTCGTGAAGGTGGGCGACATGCTGCGCGTGCGCGTCAAGGAGATCGACCACATGGGGCGCATCAACCTCACCACGCGCGGGCTGGAGCAACCTGCCGAGTTCGGCGCGGTGAGCGCGGTAGCATCGCCAGTGAGCAGCGGCGCGCTGCGTGGCGACCGACGACCCGCGCCCCCGCGCAGCGACCGCCGACCCGACCGACCACAGCGACCCGAAAAAGCTGAACCCGCCGACGAGGACATCCCCAAGCCCCAGTTCCGCCCGAAGCGGTAGGCGAAGCCAGAAGGCTCGCCCTCACCCCACCCCCCTCGCCTACGCAGTGGGCGAGGGGAGCCACATATACCCTTCGGAGCGCGGAAGCGTAATCGCACGCGAGTGCAATCTAAATTGCCTAAATGAATCCATCAGCACTTGAAATTTCGAGTCCGCGTGGGGTACACTATAGACACTATGAAACCTATCGAAGCGTTGAAGCGGTATCGGGAGCAAGAGGGTTTCACCATCGAAGAACTCGTGGCTGTGGCGAATAGCCTGCTGGAGCAGTGGGCGCCGATTCAACCGCGCTATAAGGTGGTGCCGTTCCCTGATGTGCGCACGGTTCGGTTCTACACGGCGCATCGGCTGATTGACCCCCCGTCGCGCCGTCGCGGGAACCGAGTCATCTACGACTATCACCACCTGCTGCAGTTGGTGACGCTAAAGACTCTGCAGGCGCAGTATATTCCGCTGCGCGCCGTGCGTCGGATGATGGAAGGCAAGACCGATGAGCAGTTAGAACAGCTCATCAACTCGGTTTTAGAGCAGCGGTCGGAGGCAGCTCTTGCTAAGCAGATGGGCGAGGCGGCGCAAGCGCTGGTGGCGGAGAAGGCAGTTGCATATATGCCCGCTACGCAGGCTGCGCAGGGACCCTACCCAACGCCCACCGAGCTGCACCAGTTCACCCTCTCCAACTGGGCGGTTCTGATTGTCAATCCCGAGGCGGCGCGTCAAGCGAACATCACGGAGATCAACCGCATCTCCGACATGGTGCGTCTCAGCCTCCAGAAAGCCTACCACGAGCATAACGATGGTGAAGCGCAGCAGCCCGCTGCTACGAAAGGCAAAGCGCGGGCGCGTAATCGCTGATTTTGCATGAAGACAGCGATTATCGGTGGGACAGGAGTGCAGCGCCTGCCCGGCTGGACGCTTCAGGCAGAGCACGCCTATGATGACGGCGTGTATCTGTACGAAGGGAGCCTGCAAGAAGAGCCTGCGCTCCTGCTCCCGCGCCACTCAAAGGGGCATAAGCTACCGCCGCATCGCATCCCGCACGCACGCCATGTGCGCTTGTTGAAAGAGCAAGGTGTGCAAGCCGTGCTGGCGACCGCGGCAGTAGGATCGCTGCGCACGGATTGGACACCCGGTACGCTGGTCATCTTGAGCGACTTCCTGGACTTTATGCGCGAGGTCAACACGCTGTACCACGACACGGTGGTGCATACCGATTTCACTGAACCGTTCTCACCGCTGCTGCGCGACGCGCTGCTCAAAGCGGCGGACAGACAGGGGATCGCCGTGCAGCGGGAGGGGGTCTATGTGTGTGCGCCTGGACCGCGCTACGAGACGCCCGCCGAGATTCGAATGTTTCGCATGCTGGGCGGCGATGTGATTGGGATGACGGTCGTGCCGGAGGCGATTCTGTGTCGCGAGGCGGGCATCCACTACGCCGCTGTCGCCGTCGTCACGAATCTGGGCGCGGGGCTGAGCGGGCACCCGCTTACGCACGAGGAGGTCACCGAAGTGATGCAGGGCGCGACCGAAACGATCGCACGCCTGTTTGCCGAGACACTGCGCCTCTTGAAAGCCACCCCGCTGTAGTATAATCCCCTGACATGGGCAGTCTTTGGCACGCCGTAGACGCCGCGTTCCAGCGTTTGGAAACGCGTCCCGATTTCGAGCCGCGCCCCGTGCAGCGCCAGATGGCGCAGTTCGTGTGCGAGCAGTTGGAGCGCGGGCACTCGGCGATGGTGGAAGCGCCAACAGGGGTCGGTAAAAGCCTCGCGGTACTGCTCCCTGCAATCGCGTATAGCCTGCAGCACAACAAGCGCGTCGTCATCAGCACCTACACGGCGATGCTGGCAGAGCAGTATTGGCGCAAAGACTTGCCGCTGGCGTTGAGCCTGTTCCCGAACGCGCCCGAAGTCGCGCTGGCGATGGGACGCAGCCGCTATGCCTGCGTCGACACCATTCGGGGCAACAAGGTGGCGCGCGTGCGCCCCGAACTCGCACGCTTGCTCCAGCAGTGGGTAGGCCTTGCCGAAGAGGGCATAGAGTCGGAACTAAATGAGTTCCTGCGGCACAGGGGCGTCCCGTTTCGCTTCGCGCGCGGGCTGTGGGAAGCGATTGCCGTGCCAAGCGCATGCCGTGCGCACCTGTGCCCCTACTACCGCTCCTGCTTCTACTATCGGGCGCGGGAACGCGCCCGCACGGCGGGGATTGTCATCACCAATCACGCCTTCGTGTTGTCGGACGCCTTAGTGCGTCAAGCGACCAACAACGAGACATCGCTGCTGGACGACTACGATTACCTCATTCTCGACGAGGCGCACGACTTTCTCGACGCTGCCGCCAGCGCGCTGGAGTTCGATCTGGACAGCCAATTCATCGATCGGCTGATTGCGCACGCGGCGACGCTCAGCAATCAGATAGGTGACGCGCTTGCGAGTGAACACTCGCCGATGGGGTTTATCATGTCCGTGCAGCGGCTGGTGGAGGGCTTTGCGGGGCGTGTACGCGAGGCTTATGAGCAGATGGCGTTCTCCGACTTGCCGAAAGAGGGCGTCGCGACGCGCGTTGCGCCCGAAGTGCTGGCGCAGATGCCTGCGCTAAACGGCGCGTACCGCCCCGACTTGCACGCACAAGTCGCGCACACCGCGAATACCATCCGCAGGGAGATTGACGCGCTCTACAGGGAGCTACGCCAGACCGTTAAAGACTACAAGGGGCATCTTACGGACGCGCAGCAGGGCGCGGTTCACGAGTTGCTGCAACTGTTCCGCACCGATTTCGTGGCGGCTTACGAGGACTTGGGGCGACTGGTGGAGCCTGCCGAGGGCGTGAGCTGGGTGGAGCCTGATATGCCGCGCTGGAAAGCGTGCTACGAGCCGCTCGCACTGGGCGAATGGCTGCGCACGCATCTGTGGGGCAACCGTCCCGCGCTGCTGGTGAGCGCAACGCTTACGATCGATGGGCAATTCGACTTTTTCGCGGGGCAGCTGGGGTTCGAGGCACACGAGACGCTGCAACTGCCCTATGTGTTCGACTACCGTCGCCAGTGCGCGCTGTACCTACCTCGTGTGGGCGCGATTCCCCCGCCGCCGCCCAACGCTGAGGCGTCAGGCGCGGCTCACTACTATCAGTGTCTTGCTGACCAAATCAGTGCGCTGATACGCCTCACTCAGGGACGCGCACTGGTGCTGTTTGCCTCCGTCCACGAAATGCGCGCCGTGCGTGAGCGCGTGCAACTGGAGGGGCTACGCATCCTTGTGCAGGGGGAGGGCTCGGTCGCCGACCTTGCGAAGCAGTTCCGTGAGGATATGCATTCAGTGCTGTTTGGGGTGCGCTCGTTCTGGACGGGCTTCGACGCGCCTGGCGAGACGCTGGTGAACTTGATTCTCACGCGCATCCCCTTCGAAGTGCCCACCACGCCCGTACAGCGGGCGCGTCAGGCGTGGTTCGAATCTCAGGGGCAAGACCCCTTCCGCGTATGGACGCTGCCGATGGTCAAACTGCAGATGCGTCAGGGGTTCGGCAGGCTCATCCGCCGTGCCGACGACTGGGGGATTGTCGCAATATTAGACCCGCGCATGCGCACGAGAGCCTACGGGCGCGAAATCTTGCACAACCTCCCGTCAGGCATTCGCGTGTTCGACACGCTCCCAGCGCTGGCGGATTGGCTCCGCTCTCGTATCAATATCTCCTATCTTGGCGACAAAATCGGCTGAAATGGGGTATACTCTTATTGCGGCGGCGAAGTCGGAGGGCGTGCATGGCAAAGAAACTGTCCGAGGGATTGCAGCAGCGTAAGGTGAGGTCGCCCTTTGAGAGACTGCGCACGACGGGGTCGAGCGCGTACCGCCTGTACGCGCTGACCGCATTCTACACACGCTTGAAAAAGCCTCTCTTCGACGAGGAGGTCACCGCGCTCTTCGCGCAGGCGCTACCCGAAGTGTGTCAGAGCTATGAGTATGAGCTAATAGCCTACCGTGTGCTGGCGAATCAGGTACATCTACTGCTGGGCATCAAGCCGACCGACGCCGTCGCCGATGTGATTAGCAATATCAAGCGCAGCACGGCACATCGGCTGTTCGAGGGCATCCCCCGCTTGGAGCAGGAAATCGGCAAGCGCAACTTCTGGGCGGAAGGCTATTTTGCAGAGACGCTGGGACACGCCCAAATCGAGCAGACCCTCAAAGTCTGGCAACACCGTTCCAAAGATGAGGAGACGGTGCTGATGCAGATTGTGTATGACCTGGCGCAACCGCTGCATCCCAAGCAGATTGAGCGTGTGATGGACGAGCTGCTGCCTGCGGAACGGGTGGTCATGCGGTTGCTCTACGGGCTGCAAGGCGAGCAGGTACACTCGCTGGAGCAGGCGGCGGAGAAGCTCGGACTGAAGGCTGAAGAGGTGAATCAGATGGCGCAGGAAGCGATTCGCAAGATTCGCGCGTTGCTACGCGAGCGGCGCTTGGAACGCGCGGGGAGGTCGGTATGAGCGCGTGCCTGTTCTGCAAGTTCGTCAGCCGCGAAATCCCGACGCAGGTGGTCTACGAAGACGAACACGCGCTGGCGTTCCGCGACATCAACCCGCAAGCGCCGACGCATATCTTGGTTATCCCACGCCTGCACATCGAAAACCTGGCGGCGATGCAAACCGACCATGAGGCGCTACTGGGGCATCTGCTGTGGGTGTGCGCCGAGATTGCCCGTCAGGAAGGCATCGAGGCGGAGGGCTACCGCGTGGTGTTGAACACGAACCGCGCGGCGGGGCAGTCGGTGTACCACCTGCACTTCCACCTGCTGGGTGGGCGACAGATGGGCTGGCCTCCGGGCTAAGTGCGCCCGTTGCGACCAATCTGCCATAATTAGGGGTATGAACCGTTTGTCAATGATGCGAGCAGGGGGTTTGAACCTGCTGCTGGTTGGTCTTCTTTGGTCGCAGGGTGCGCAGCGGCAGCCGAACTTTCACACACCACCCCCCAAGCCTACCTCCGCCTACGATGAGCCACTCACAGGCTACGAGGTCGCGATTTTGACTGCCGAGTTCGTGGTGAATTTGGAGCGGGGACTGACCGAAGCGTTCCAAAAGCCGATTAGCCTCGCCTCGGCGGGCGAGGTGCGTCTGGAGGGCAGGCATCCTGCGTGGGTGCAGCCCGCGCTCAAGGAACTCAAGGCGCGCGGGGCAATCCCGCCGCGCTTCAGCGCGGGTAAACCGATGCCGCGCTATCAGGTCGGGCAGATGCTGGCGCAGTACGCGCAGCGACTGGACGCCCGCATGCGCGAGCAACTCGGCGCACCGCGCGGCATCACCCGATTCCGCACGCAGCCCACAATCCGTCTGGAACGCAAACACCCCGCCTACCGCGCGTTGGAATACCTCGCGCAAGGCGGCTGGATTGGTGCAGGCTCACCCCTCTACCAGCGACCGACCGAGCCAATTCGGGGCAAGGAACTGCCCGACATGCTGCGCGACATCGCCAAGCGCATCCTCGAACGCTACCGCGACGAACCCCACCTGGAGAACTGAATCGGGTATCCTATAGCGCAGGAGGCTATCCTTATGCCGTATGTTATCACGGAACCGTGTATTGGCGTGAAGGACAAGTCGTGTGTGGCGGTCTGCCCCGTGGACTGCATCTACGAGGGCGAAGACCAGCTATATATCAATCCCGACGAGTGCATCGACTGCGGGCTGTGCGAGCCCGAGTGCCCTGTGAACGCCATCTACGCCGACACCGAAGTGCCCCCCGAATGGCGACACTATATTGAGAAGAACGCGAACTTCTTCAAGCAGAAGAAGTGACGACTGGCTCTGGGCAGCGCTGGCGCTTGTGGTAGGGCTGCACCTGCTTGCGCTGCCCCAAGTGTTTTACGACGCTCCCCTGCGCACTGACAGCGACACAGCGGTGATGCTGGACGCCGTAAAGCAGCACGGCGCGCTACGCTGGCTTTTCGGCGACTGGCTGCTGGAAAACGGCTTCTACCGCCCGATTAGCAGCCTCTCCATCGCACTGGACTACGCGCTCTATGGTGAGGCAGGCTGGGGCTTCCGCCTGACGAACTGGCTGCTGATGATT
>Ga0197142_1004650_pt1 | contig 11040 bp, 9 predicted proteins | sample GBS60_MetaG_FD_148614 | JGI IMG/M metagenome (GOLD analysis project Ga0197142, IMG submission 148614) | Sediment microbial communities from Great Boiling Springs, Gerlach, Nevada, United States - GBS 60_MetaG | ecosystem: Environmental > Aquatic > Thermal springs > Hot (42-90C) > Sediment... | reverse complement strand
CTCATGGCTGTCACACGATGCGCAACACTGACACTCTACCGCAGCGGTCTGCACGCGCCTCCCCAGCGCAACTGTCCACCGCGCCGCCGTAAACAAACAGCGCAATGCCTATTACGCGTGGAACTAGAACTGCGGCCTCGCGAACCGAGGCGTCCTCCTACTTGGCCAAGAAAAGGGTGCTTTTGACCAATCGGACCCTTCCTTCTCACCCTTCGCCAAAGAAACGGATTGCGCCCACGAGCATTGCTACAAGGTGCCGAAGCGGGCATGACTGATGGCAGGTTCGCCAGCGAGGAGGCCTAACGTCAAGCCCAAGTCGCGCTCGCAACGCGAGTCGAAGCCGGACGGCCAGGAAAGTCGCCAAAATCTCGGCCAAACCCTCAACAAAGGAGGTTCAGATGACACTGCGGGAGGACGTCAACAAATTCGCCAAAACTGGCAGCAGTCCCAGGGCTTTCGGGCTACTGATGGCCATCGTCCTAGCGCTGGCGGTGGCATTTTTCGCCAATCCAGTTGCGATTGTTCCGGCAGGCCATGTGGGCGTCAAAGACTTTTTCGGCATGGTTTCTCCGAACGTTCTTTCGCCGGGGGTGCGGTTGGTGGTGCCATTTACTCGCGTAGTGAAGATGTCGGTCCGCACGCTCGAAATGAAGGAAGTCGCTGAAGTTCCCTCGCGCGAGGGGCTGATCATGAACCTCGAGGCTTCGTTGCTTTACCGGCTGGACCCCAACCGTGCCCCCGAAATTTATAAAACCGTCGGCACTGCCTACCCGGAGGTGGTTGTCGAACCACAGTTCCGCTCGGCCATCCGGGAAATCACCGCTTCTTACGAAGCCAAAGCGCTGTACTCCGCGGAGCGGGAACGCATCGCGGTGGAAATCTTCCAACTCTTTCGCAAGCTCACGGCCGAGCGTGGCATCATCGCCGAGCAAGTGCTGCTTCGGAAGATTGGCCTGCCCGCGATGGTTGCCAATGCCATCCAAGAGAAGCTGCGGCGCGAACAAGAAGCGGAGCAGATGAAATTCGTGCTCTTGAAAGAACAGCAGGAAGCCGAGCGCAAACGCATCGAAGCACAAGGAATCGCCGATTTTCAGCGCATCGTGAGCCAAGGCATTTCCCCGCAGCTCTTGGAGTGGAAGGGCATCGAGGCAACCGAGAAACTCGCCAACAGCCAGAACGCGAAGATCGTGATCATCGGCAACCCGAAAACCGGTTTGCCTGTGATTCTCAGCACAGAGCGGTAGGCACAGTTGCGAAGCCGCTCTTTTCGAGTCTGTTATCGCCAGCCCGGATCTGAGGCCCCGGAGGGATACTTCGATGCGACTACAAAACACTTGCGTTGTTCAGCTTCCCAACGAGCTCACCTCGGAGCGCCTGAGGCTGCAACGTCTGGCAGTTGCTGATCCCCACAGAACCGCCGCTGACGTTCTCTCTCCAAGTTCGCGATTCTAATCGCCACGAGATAGACGCGCCGAGCCATCAGGTTCACCATTCAAAAGATCTCAGCTGTTGTCTGGACGTGTCTGGACAGAGGTTGACACGCCCCAGTTTCCCGCTATTGTGACCACGCGAGGAAAACGGATCGTGGCGGAAGCGAAAAACAACAAGTCCAGCGCAAGCGGGGTGCACGATCTCCTGCCGCTTGCCACCGTGGCAAGGCTCACCGGACTGTCCCCCGACGTGATCCGGGTGTGGGAGCGCCGCTACGGCGTGGTGCATCCGATCCGTGGTCCCCGTGGAGCCCGGTTGTACCAGGCCGCCGACGTCGAACGCCTCCACCTCCTCGCGGCCGCAGTGAGCGCCGGGCGCTCGATCGGGGACGTTGCCCACTTGCGGCTCTCCGACCTGAAGGCACTGGTCACCACCGAAGTCCCAACTCCCGCAGCTGCGACCGTTTCGCAGCCGCCGGTACACGCAAACGGACAGGGCTCCGTCAACGCCGAGCTGCTGGCTGCTGTGGAGCGCTATGACGAGCGGCGAGTAGAAGAACTGCTAGGCGACACATTAATCGCCCTCGGTGTGCGGCCGCTTATCGATCGTGTGTTGGTGCCTTTGCTCCACGAGGTTGGGGAACGCTGGCTGCGAGGAGCGCTCACGGTCGCGCACGAGCACTTCTTGTCGGCAATTTTGCGCAATCTGCTCGCGCAGTTGCTGCGCGTCCGCCGCTCGCATGGGAACGTGCCGCAGTTTCTCCTAGCCACCCCAGAGGGCGAGCCGCACGAGTTCGGCATTCTCCTGGTAGCCTTGGTGTTGGCCGAGATCGGCGTTGGAATGCGATACCTCGGCACCAACGTACCCGCTCCGGAAATGGTCGAGGCAGCCCGAACCCTCGGGGTACGAGTGGTAGGGCTCAGTTTCGTACACAGCGCCAACCGCGGTCGAGCGGTCCCCTACCTACGCGCAGTTGCCGAGGCACTGCCGCCGCACGTGGACCTGTGGGCTGGCGGGCAGGAGGCTCCCACAGTGGTCGAACTCTCCGGCTGCCAGCGGTGCGTCGTGTTTTCTTCGCTCGACGCTGTTGCCGATCGCGCTCAAAGCCTGTCCGCTCTTCGGAGCTTTCGCAAACAATAAAATGCTCAAAGGAGACAACCATGTCAGGGATTCTCATCGACCCCGAACATCACGAGCTCAGGTTCCTCGAACATTGGCTCGCAAGCGGCGAGATCCTCCCGTCGCAAATGCCCACGAGTGCCTTCTGGAGTCCGGAAAAAAAACTTGCGGCCGCGGTCTTCGCTAGCGGCCTGGTCACCATTCGCAATCACGCACACGACCCGGCGCGAAGAAAGGAAGTTGCTGAGGACATTGCTTGGGTATTTTCCGACGACACCTCGTGGCCCTACTCCTTCTTGCGCCTCTGCGAGCTCTTCCGGCTCGACCCAGGCTACGTACGCCGCATCGTCAGAACATGGATCCAAGAAGCTTCCCCCCTGCGGCGCAAGATGTGTTCCACACACCGCCACGCGGCTTGAGCGTACAAGGAGTCAGCATGCGTATTGCAGTTGTTGGCGCCGGAGTGTCTGGCCTCGTCGCCGCGCATTTTCTCAGCAAAGAGCACGAGGTGTTCGTGTTCGAGAAGGAATCGTGGGCTGGTGGCCATGCCTGTACGGTCACTGCGCACGACGAAGCAGGCCAAGAGGTTCCCGTGGACATCGGGTTTCTCGTGTACAACGAAACGACCTATCCGGTGTTCACAAAGATCTTGCGGGCGATCGAGGCTCCCACGCGTCCGAGCGAAATGTCCTTGAGTGTCCGGTGCTCAAGGTGCCAACTGCAGTACGCGAGTCACAACTTGACCACGGTGCTGGGCCTCCCCCATCGTTTCCCGTCCTGGCAGCACACCCAAATGCTGCTGGAAATTCTTCGCTTCCATCGACTTGCCAGTGCTTATCGCAATCGCGCTCAAGCGGGAGAAACTCTGGGCGACTTCTTCCATACTTACCGTCTTTCCGACGCCCTTTTACGCCATTACGTCGGCCCAATGACCGCCGCAATCTGGTCTGCGCCTCCTGGAGCTGTCCGTCACTTCCCCCTAGCCTTGTTCCTGGAATTCATGCACAATCACGGCTTGCTTCGCGTGTACGGACAGCCCCGGTGGCGTACGATCGATGGCGGTAGTCGGGAGTATGTGCGCCGCCTAATACGGCCGTTTGGAGAGCGGCTGTATCTCAACGCACCGGTTCGGCAGGTGGTCCGGCGCCCCTGGGGCGTCGAGCTTCATGTAAACGGTACGACCGTCCGGGCAGACAAAGTTGTCTTGGCGCTCCACGCGGACCAAGCACTCCGCATTCTGGCGGATGCCAGCTCCGAGGAACGCAGGGCTCTTGAGTCGATCAAGTACCAGGCAAACGAAATCGTGCTGCACACCGACACCCGCATGCTTCCGAACAGCCGAGCCCTGTGGGCCTCTTGGAATTACCACACGCAAGACTGCCAAGACGAGTCGAAACCGCTGGCAATCACGTACAATCTCAATCGCTTGCAACGCCTCCGCACGAACACCACGTTCTGCGTTACCCTCAATTGCGCCGACCGCATCGACCCTCAGCGGATCATCGGGCGGTGGACGTTCGATCACCCACAGTACACACCGCAGGTGCCACACGCCCAGAACGAACTACGCGCTTTGCGCGGCGAGCGACACACATACTTTTGCGGTGCTTATCTCGGCTACGGATTCCACGAAGATGGAGCTCGCTCGGGCTTCGAGGTGGCACACTTGGTTACCCGCGAACGGGCAGCAGCATGAACTCTTGCTTGTACGTTGGCGAAGTCCAACACGTACGGCACATCCCACGCCGACACCTCCTGCGCTACCGAGTTGCATATTTTTTTCTCGACCTTACGGAAATCCCCCGCTTGACGACGGAACTACGACTGTTCCGGGTGAACCGGCGCGGCCTGTTTTCGTGGTGGGAAAACGACCATCTGGATGGGAGAGGACCCACCGCAGGACGCCTCCTGCATTTTCTGGCTCAGCATGGCATTCCCACTGAGCGCGTCAGGCGCATCTGCTTACTCACTCATGCCCGCCAATGGAACTATGTGTTCAACCCCGTGTCGTTCTTTTACTGCTTCGGCTCCGACGACCAGCTTCTTCTTGTGGTAGCGGAAGTGAACAACACGTTCGGAGAGCGACACCACTATATCCTCCCGGCCGATTCGTCAGCGCACAACCGGGACATCGTTCTGGCCACTGCGCCCAAGCACATGCACGTTTCCCCATTCACCAGCCGAGAGGCTGGTCGTTATTTGTTCCGTATTCGCTATCCGAGCGACCGGTTGACGGTGGCAATCCGGCTGGAGGAGGGTACGCAGCCCGTGATTGACGCTGTCGTTTGGGCTCGGCGGGTACCGTTGTCGGATGGACAACTTTTGTGGCTTGCACTCCGGCATCCGTGGCTTACCGCAAAGGTCACGACGGCCATTCACTGGGAAGCGCTTCGGTTGTATCTAAAGGGCATCCCCTTTTTCCACCAACCTGCACCATCCGAAGCCCAAAAAGCTCAGGCCACCTTGTGGCAGAAATTATGACACACTCCTGAATCCAGGGAGGGACAAGCAATGCAACATGTGTCCTCGGTCTCACGACTCCCGCTTGCCGGCTCGTGGTTCGACCAACAAGCAGCCCAGGTACTTTTCGAGAGTCTGGCGCGGGCAAAGTTGACCCGCACCCTGGAGATTCAACTCCCGGATGGCTCGTCCACTATGTTCGGCCCTCAACCCACGGAAAATCCTATACGGCTAGCCGTTCGTCGCTGGGAGGTCTTCCGACGAGTGTTATGGGAACAAGACATCGGCGCTGGCGAAACGTATGGCGAGGGTTGGTGGGAAACGAACGACCTCGTCGGGCTGTGCCGTATGTTGCTTCGGTCGCAAGAACTCTGGACCGCACCCTCTTGGGCTCGTGCGCTTTTTCGGCTGGTTCATTGGGTCCGATGGAAAAGCCAGCGCAACTCGCTCCGCGGTAGCCAAAGAAACATTGCGTATCACTACGACCTCAGCAACGAGTTTTACCGCCTGTTCCTCGACGAAACCCTTACTTACAGTTGTGCGTGGTTCCACGACGAAGAGACATCGCTTGCCGAGGCGCAACGAGCAAAGCTCGATTATGCATGCCAGCAGCTCCAGCTCCAACCTGGTCAACGCGTGCTCGAAATTGGTTGCGGTTGGGGTTCCTTCGCTTTGCACGCCGCAACCCACTACGGCGTCGAGGTGCATGGAATCTCCTTGTCTCGAAAACAACTCGAACTGGCGCGGGAGCGCGCCGCGGAGGCCGGGCTCGGTGACCGTTGCCGCTTCGACTACCTGGACTATCGCAATGTCCAAGGCACCTACGATCACGTGGTTTCCATCGAAATGTTAGAGGCCGTAGGACATGAGTATTACCGTCACTTTTTCGAAGCCGTCGACCGGTGTTTGCGGCCCGGAGGGCGGTTTTTTCTGCAAACGATCACCATTCCCGACCAACGCTACGACCGCTACCGGAAGGAGTTCGATTTCATCAAGAAACACATTTTCCCGGGCGGGCTCCTGGCTTCGCTGGCACGCATCCTCGAAACAACCAAGCAGCACACCCAGTTGCGGCTGTTGGCGATGCGTGACATTGGCACCCACTACGCGCGCACACTGCACGAATGGCGCCAACGGTTTCTCGCTGCACTGCCGCAAGTGCGCGCCCTCGGCTTCGATGCACGGTTTGCTCGCCTCTGGGAGTTCTATCTCGCCAGTTGCGAAGCGGCGTTTGCCGAACGGCACATCGGCGATGCGCAGTTGCTGTTCGAACGCCAGTCTTAGCCAACGTTCGGCCAGCACTACCGGCTGCAGGCAACGGGAACGCCGACGCCACGAGTCCCTTGCCTCCGCGGTAGGGAACATGGTTGGGTGCAAGCCGACATGGAAGTTTTTGGCACGTGCGATGCTCGGTTCGAACGAGTACGCGAAGCATTTCGCGAGAATTTCCTTTTCCGGGGAGAAGTCGGCGCCGCCCTCCACGTGATCGTGGATGGTCGCGCTGTGGTGGATTTGTGGGGCGGCACGGCCGACTACCACACGGGAGCCCCTTGGCGCGAAGACACGCTTGTACTGGTCTTTTCCTCCACCAAAGGCGCTACTGCTGCGTGCGCGCACGCGCTGCACGCTCGCGGCCAATTGGACTTCGACGCTCCCGTGGCGCGCTATTGGCCCGAGTTCGCGAGGAATGGCAAGGAAAACATTCCGGTACGCTTCCTTCTGACGCACCAGGCTGGACTTGCTGCCATCGACGAGCCCTTGCCTGCCGAGGCATTGTACGATTGGAAGCGCATCACCGACGCACTCGCAGGCCAGGCTCCTTTGTGGCCGCCAGGGGAAGGGCACGGTTACCATGCGGTCACTTTCGGATTCCTCGTAGGCGAAGTCGTCCGCCGCGTAACCGGCCGAACCATCGGGCAGTTTTTCCGTGACGAAATTTCGGGCCCGCTCGGGCTCGACTTTTGGATTGGGCTGCCACCCGAACACGAACATCGGGTCGCCCGCGTGCGCATGCCTCCACTGCGCACCCAACCAACCCCGTTTTTCCGCGCCCTCATGCAACGTGGCTCGCTCACCTGGAAGGCTTTTATGAACCCCCCGAGCATCACCAGCGGCCGCCAAGCCAACAGCCGAGCCATGCACGCCGCCGAAATTCCAGCGAGCAATGGCATCACGAACGCGCGCGGCCTGGCCGGGCTCTACGCGGCGATGCTCCGTCGCCAAACGGGTAGCCCGCGTTTGTTCGACGAAGTCGCACAGCCTCTAAGGGAACGCACAGTGGTAGACGGGATCGACCGCGTGCTTCTTGTGCGCACCCGCTTTAGTCACGGGTTTATGAAAAGCGTTGCCGACGACCCAGTCGATCGTGTCCAGTTTGGCCCGAACGATTCCTCTTTCGGCCACGTCGGCGCTGGGGGCTCCTTTGGCATGGCAGATCCAACCGCGGGCGTGGCCATTGGGTACGTGATGAATCAGCTCGGCCACGGGCTGTTTCTCAACGACCGCGGCCAGTCGCTGATCGACGCCGTCTACGCGTGCCTCGAGGGCTAGCACCCCTGTTGGCTCTACACCTGAACTTGGCGTAAATACACGCCATGCTCGACCTTGTCATTCGTGGCGCAGAAATTTGCGATGGCTCCGGGGCGCCGTGCTACCGCGGCGATGTCGGGATTCGCGGCGGCCGCATTGTCGCGATCGGGAACGTTGGTAATGGTGCATCCCGCTGCCTCGACGCTGCCGGCTTGGTGTTGGCTCCCGGATTCATCGACGTACACACCCACTACGATTGCCAAATCTCCTGGGACCCGTTCCTGACCCCTTCGGGCTGGCACGGGATCACCACCGTGGTAGCCGGCAACTGCGGGTTTACGATCGCACCTTGTCACGCTGCCGACCGCGAGTTGTTGATGAGGATGCTACTTTTTGTCGAAGGCATGCCCACCGAGGCGTTAGCCGCCGGGATCCGTTGGGAATGGGAGACCTTTCCCGACTACCTTGCCGCTCTCGAACGCTGGCAACCCGCACTCAATGTTGCCGTCTTTATCGGACACTCGGCGCTCCGGTACTACGTCATGCGGGATGCGGCGACCCAACGCTCCGCAACACCGGAGGAACTCGATCGCATGGCTGCTCTGGTGAGAGAAGCCATTGCCGCCGGAGCCTGGGGATTCTCGAGTTCCGAATCGCCCACCCACTTCTTTGGCGATGGCACCCCTGTGCCCAGCCGTGTGGCCCCGAGAGAAGAACTTCTCGTGATCGCCAGAGCGTTGCGAGACTCTTCCCGCGGTGTGGTGGAAATCGCACCGCGCAATCTCTTAGGAACGGCTGAGGACAAGATCCAAGACCAGCAGTTTTACGCCCAGATCGCGGAGGCCAGCGGCAAACTCGTGAGCTGGGCGCCGCTGCTGCACAATCCGTTCGAACCCGAAGGGGCGTTACGCGTGATCGACGACGCAGCCGCGCTGCAGAAACGCGGGCTCCTCGTGGTTCCCCAAGTCGGTTGCCGGCCTCTCGAAGTTCGCGTCAGCTTCGGCAGCAGCAGCATCGCGACGGAAAACAACCCCTTTTGGCGGCCAATTCTCGCAAAACCCAAGCACGAACGGCGTGCGCTCTTCGCTAGCCAGGAGTTCCGGGAAGAATTGCGCTCTATGTCTCGTGGCGGCGGATGGGTTGCAGCGCTCGGACCCTCGTGGAACCAGATTTTTCTGCGCTGGTCGCCGCTCGATGCCCACAGTGCCTGGATCGACCTCAGCGTGGCGGACATCGCCAAAGCGCGTCAAAATGACGAGGTCGACGCCTTGCTGGATCTCTCGCTGGATAGCGATCTCTCTTGCCAGTGGGGCATTCCGATCATGAACACCGACGAGAGCATCGTGGCTCAACTCCTTCGGCACCCGGCCGGGCTGCTGGCTTTGTCCGACGCTGGCGCACACGTGGATACCCTGGCCGACCACAGCTTCTCTACCCATTTGCTCGGGCATTGGGTCCGAGAACGCCAAGAACTGAAGTTGGAGGAAGCGGTGCGGCTACTTACCGAGGTCCCCGCTCGCCTGTACGGGATCCCCGACCGTGGCCGCATTCGAGAAGGGGCGGTGGCTGACTTGGTGTTATTCGATCCCAGTAGGGTCGGTCCTACACGCACGGAACTCCAGCACGACCTCCCCGGCGGAGCTGCGCGCCTGGTCCAAGGTGCCCGAGGCGTTGAATACGTGTTCGTCAACGGTGTCGCCATTGTGGAAGCGGGTCAACCTACCGGCAAACGCCCAGGCACCGTGCTCGGCCGCTCCGGAAATGGCCACCCCCACTAAGACCGACAAACCTACGCCCACGAAGCCGCTACCAGCGGCCCTTGCGGAGGCCGCTGCAATGCATTCGACCGCACCCGCTCTTCTAGGTAGCGCGGGAACACAGACCTTCACTTCACTCGCCAAGGCAAGCCACTCCTTCGCCTCCGCGCTGGCTGCCCTGGGAGTCAACAAAGGTACGCACGTCGGCATCCTGTTGCCAAATCAACCGTCTTGGCTCGTTACGGCTTGGGCAGTCTGGCGTCTCGGTGGAACAATCGTTCCTTTGAATACGTTGTGGACAGCCCCCGAACTACAAGCTGCCCTCGATTGGGCCGACGTACATCTGCTGGTCGCCATCCCCCGTTTCCTCAAACACGACTATGTCGCTGCCTTGCGTTCCTTCGGAGTCGAACCGCACCGCCGCAAAACACGCGCCTCCACCCTCCCCTGCTTGCATACCGTCGTGTGGACCGACCCCGACGGCAGCGTACAAGGCCGATGCGAGTCGGCGTCGACGTTAACCACGGGCGCACCAAGCCCCGCCTGGCTGGCTGCCCAAGAACACGCTGTGCAGGCTACCGACGTCGCTGCCATTTTCTTTACCTCCGGAAGCGAGGGAACTCCGAAAGCCGTCGTGCATACGCATCGAAGCATCCTTGCCGCAGCGCAGGGGATTTCCGAGCGCCTCGGGCTGGATCCAACCGATCGCGTCTGGGCTTACCTTCCTTGGTTTTTCGCGGGCGGGCTCGTTGCGGGAGTGCTCGCTCCGTGGCTGGCCGGGGCAGGCGTGATCTACCAACCAACTTTCGACCCGGGCGAGGCAATTGGGCTCATGGAGCGCTTCCAAGCAACCGCGTTTTTTGCGTGGCCTCACCAAGCTCAAGCCATCGTGAACCATCCGACGTTTTCACGGCAACGTTTACGCCTGCACAAGGGACCTGGCGCACAAGCCGATTGGGCCAAGGCTCTATATGGAGAGGATCACAAGGCGGTGAGTTCGTGGGGCATGACGGAAACCGGGCCGATGGCGGCAACCACGGCTTGGTCCGATCCCTTCGAGCGTCGCTGCTCCACCCATGGCCGGCCGCTGCCGGGAGTCGAAATGCGGGTGGTGGATCCAACCACCGGAGCCAACCTACCCGCGGGGCGAGAGGGAGAGTTGCTCGTGCGCGGGACCACCGTAATGGCCAGCTACTACAAAAAGCGGCCGCGCGACTGCTTCGATACGGATGGCTTTTTTCACACGGGCGACCGCGCGCTCCTCGACAGCGACGGCTACTTGCACTTTCTCGGCCGACTGCGCGACGTAATCAAAGTTGCAGGCGCGAATGTATCGCCAGCCGAGGTGGAGCAGGTACTGCACGCTTATCCCGGTGCTCGCAGTGCCGCAGTCGTCGGCATCCCCCATCCCGAACGGGGAGAAACGATCGTTGCGTTTCTGGTACCCAAGCCGGACCAGCACCTAGACCAGGACCAACTTGGAGCCTTTTGCCGGCAGCATCTCGCTGCATACAAGGTGCCTCGCCACTTTTTCATCCTGACTCCGGAGGAATGGCCAGTGCTTGGAAGTGGCAAAGTGGACAAGTCGGTGCTGCGCCAACGAGCACGCCGCCTGCTTGGCCTGGTTTGAAGTACCTCTCCCTCCCCAAAATGCACTCGGTGCCCGTTCGCCCCGCCTAAAGGGCTTATTGAGGAAGTGATTCCCGGAGAAGCACCCAGGATCGAGCGTAGGCGCGAAGAATCC
>Ga0197142_1004649_pt1 | contig 11040 bp, 10 predicted proteins | sample GBS60_MetaG_FD_148614 | JGI IMG/M metagenome (GOLD analysis project Ga0197142, IMG submission 148614) | Sediment microbial communities from Great Boiling Springs, Gerlach, Nevada, United States - GBS 60_MetaG | ecosystem: Environmental > Aquatic > Thermal springs > Hot (42-90C) > Sediment... | reverse complement strand
GGAGGAGGCGAAGGGGAGTTTGCCGAGCGTCGCAAGCCCGACCGCCACCCCCACCATGTTCTGTTCGGCGATAAAGCACTCCACATATCGTGCTGGGAAGGCGTGGGCAAACTTCTCGGCGAAGGTGGAGTTCTTCACATCGCCGTCCAGCACATAGAGGTGCGGATACACCTTCCCCAACGCCACCAGCGCGTCGCCATATGCCTCGCGCGTGGCGACCATTTGCCCCAGGGTGTAGGTGGGGAGGGCGATGGAAGCATCGTGCCCGTCGGCATCGTGGCGCTTCTCGAACCCATCCGAGTGCGGTGGAAGAGGGCGCAGATGCGCGGCACGAGCCATCTGTTCAGGCGTGGGCATCAAGTCGGCGATGGCTTGCTCGGCTAATTCGGGTGGCAATGGCTTCCCGTGCCAGCCATCCTTGTCCTCGACCGCCGTGGCGCCTTTGCCTTTGATGGTGCGTGCTAAGATGACCGTCGGCTTGTCTGCCTGTTGCGCTTGCTCAAGCGCATCGATGATCTGGAAGTAGTCGTGCCCATCGATGGGGATGACCGCCCAGCCGAAGGCAGCGAAGCGTCGTGCATAGGCGTCCACATCGTGCTGAAGCATCGTGTGTTGGCTCTGTCCGAGCCGATTGATGTCCACGATGGCGATGAGATTGTCCAATCGGTAATAGGCGGCGAAGGCAGCGGCTTCCCACACCGCGCCTTCGGCGGTTTCGCCGTCGCCCATTAAGCAATAAACTCGCGCCGGGTTGCCCTCCTGTTTCAGCCCCAGCGCCATCCCTGCCGCAATAGACAGCCCCTGTCCAAGCGAACCGGTCGCCACCGGATGCCAAGCGAAGCGCGGTGTCGGATGTCCCTCTAAATCGCTCTCAAATTCGCGCAGGGTGTCCAGATGCTCTATGGGGAACGCGCCCGCTTCTGCCCAAGCAGCATAAAGCAGCGGCGCGGCGTGCCCTTTGGAGAACACCACGCGATCGTTGAGCGGGTGCTGCGGCTGGGTCGGGTCCGCTCGCAGCCCATAAAAAAACAGCCCTGCCACCAAATCAGCTGCCGAAAGGCAGGTGGTGGGATGCCCCGAGCCAGCTTTGGTGGTGGTTCGAATCGAATGGATGCGCAAAAGGTTCGCCTTTGTTCGCAGTGCCTCCATCAACTCTGCATTCACCGTGCCCATCGATACGCTCCCTACGCGTTGATTATACCTGAGGAGATTTGGCGAAGGGGGAAGCAGCCAGTGCGGAGGCAGCGCGCCTGTATAGTCATGCGCACCCCGATTTTCAAACATCCTCCCGAAATCGGTGGGAAGGAACGCAAAAAGAGGTAAACTTCTGCTGGATGGAGAGTATCGTCCTAATTATGCTGGTGTGGCTGCTGGCGGCGATTTGGGTGTTCGCACTGGTGATGATGGGCATTACGGGCGATATAACCCCCGCCGAATCGATTCTGGGGTCTGTGGTAGCGGTTTTGTTAGCGTTTGCTTCGGCGCGTCAAGCGTTCCCCTATGCGACCCTGTTCGGGCTGCTCACGCTCAGTATTGGCGCGTTCGCCTTGCCGATGATGCGCCATTATCTGAATCGCCAAGCGCACGCGCAGATGGATGCCGAGCTGATGGAGCAAGCGTGCTATGCCGTCGAGTTCGACCCAAAAAATTGGGGCGCGCTCATCCAGCTGGCAACTTTCTGCTACCGCCACGACCTGATGGAACACGCTGTCCATTATCTGGAGCGAGCGGTGCAGATGGCGCCACTCTATACCTACTCGGAGAAGCGCATGCTGCGCGACTGGCAGCACGAGCTGCAGCACTTTGGGCGACGCATGGGCTTCACGCCTTGCCTAAACTGCGGCGCGCGCAATCCGATAGGTCCTTTGCGTTGTGCCCAATGCGGCGTATTGCTGCTGCCGATGCTGGTGCGGGGGCGATGGATTCCGAAGCGACTGCTTCAGAAGGTGGTGCGCGTGTGGGGCATCAGCACGCTGGGGATTGGAACGATGCTTCTCATCGCAGGCTCTCTGCCAGGCAGCACCGCGCTTGTGTTGATTCCGCTCGTGATTCTGCTGACAGGGGGGGCGATTGTGTGGGGGCTGCGAAAGTGATGAGCCGGTGGCTGATGACGATGCCACCACTCACGCGCATGGATCGCTACCTGTTGCGTGAGATGCTGGTGCCGTTGGGTATCGGCACAGGCGCCGTCACCCTGATGCTCATCGGCAATCTGCTTTTCAACTATGCTCAACTCTTTTTCAGTTATGGCATCCCGTTGACCGCGGTTGCACAGATGGTGATTTACTACACACCTTACCTGCTGGTGTTGAGCTTGCCCGTGGGCACAGCAGTCGCTGTTTCGCTTACGGTCAATCGCCTCACGCGCGACAACGAAATCACCGTGATGCGGATGGCGGGCATCAGCTTGCGTCGCATCTTCCTGCCGCTACTCATGATGGGTGCGTTGCTTTCAGGTGTCAACTACTGGCTGAACGAGCGGGTGGTGCCGCCCGCTATGCGCGAGTTCTATCGGCTGCGCAATCGCATGTTCCTGCTGGCGCCCGTGCCCAACATCACCAGTAATGCGGTGCTGAAGGTGCAAAACTATGCGGTGGTGATAGGCACGGCGCAAGAGATGAGTGGGCGCGTGCTGATGGAAGATGTGATTCTGTTTGAGCAGCGGGCACGGGGCGAGTGGCTGATTATCCACGCGCCGCGTGGCACTTATCAGAACGGCATCTGGCGACTGGAGCAGCCACAGGTGCATTACTATCGCGCCGACGGCACGGTGATGGATGTGCAGTCTCCAAGCACCCTCACCTTGAACCTGCAGGTCGCCCTGCAAGACTTCTTCGCCACACCCGAGCCAGAGGAGCAGACCCGTGCGCAGCTGGGCGAGCAGATCGAGCGCAATCGCCAGATGGGCTATCGTAACCTGCGCTTGGAAGTGAGCTATCACATGAAACTGGCGGTGCCGGTGGCGTGCCTGGTGCTGGCGATTTGCAGCCCGATGTTGAGCCTATGGCTGGCGCGAGCGGGCAGCTTCGTGGGCGTGCTGCTGGCAATCGTGCTGGTGTTCGTGTTCTGGAACACGCTGCTGCTGTTTCAGATACTGGGCAATCAGGGACTTCTCCCCCCGATGCTGGCAGCGTGGATGCCCAACCTCCTCTTCGGACTGGGCGGCACCTACCTGCTTTGGCGCTCTGAATAGCCCAAAATGCATCCACGATGGGAGGAGAACCATGATAAAGAGTCCCTTGCGCTTTCCTGGTGGTAAGTCGCGCGGGATAGCGCAAATGCTGCCGCTTATTCCTGAATTCGAAGAGTATCGCGAGCCGATGGTGGGCGGCGGCTCACTTTTTTTGACGCTTAAGCAGAAGTTCCCCTCCAGGCGCTACTGGATTAACGATATCAACTACGATTTGTACTGCTTTTGGAAGGTCGCGCAGGAGTGCGCCGATGTGCTCGCCGATGCCGTACACCGCATACGCTGTGAGGCAACCGATGGGCGAAGCTTGTTTTACCGCATGTTGGAGCGATACGGACAGGGCAGCGAGTTTGAGCGTGCCGTGCGATTCTTCGTACTCAACCGAATCACCTTCTCTGGCACCGTCGATTCGGGAGGCTACTCCGAACATGCGTTTCACGGGAGATTTACGCACTCGGCCATTGAGCGGATACGATTGCTCGCCGACCTTCTGCGCGGCGTGAAAATCACCTGCGAGGACTACGAGCCTGTCGTAAGCACAGGGGGAGAGGGGGTGTTTATCTATCTTGACCCGCCCTACTACTCCGCCACCGAATCCCGACTCTATGGCAAGCGTGGCGAGCTGCACCTTCGATTCGATCACGAGCGTTTGAGTCGAGTGCTACGCCAAATTCCCCATAAGTGGCTGCTTACCTACGACGATTGTGATTACATCCGCCAGCTGTATGCCGATTTTATGCAGCTGCGCTGGACGCTCCAGTATGGGATGAATAACTACAAGCAACCGCAGGCGCGCCCTGGCAGGGAGTTATTTATTGCAAACTATATCGAGAGCCAATCTCCCGCCCAACTGGTGCTGGTTTTCGAGAAAGGCGGTGTGATGTACGATGTGGTGCCACGCCCGATCGATTGGGCAGATGCCAAAAGTAGACCCGCTGATGCCTCCAAAGGTTCGGCTCTATTATAACCCCATTTCGCATTTCCCAACCGCCCGACTTTTGCTGGTTTGATCGGTTTTCAGCGTTTCTGGACGGCAAGCAGCACCTCCAGTAGCAACCGAGTGGCAACAAGTCCGCTGTTTCCCGTTGGGTCAAGCATCGGGTTGAGTTCCACCAGGTCGGCGCCGACGAGGGTGTTGTGTTGCGCCACATGCTGAATAATCTGGGCAACCTCACCGAAGCGCAGCCCCTCGGGTTCCGGGCTGCTGGTGGCGGGTAAGATGGCGGGGTCGAGCGCGTCCACATCGAGGGAGAGATAGACCGATTTGCCCTGCGGGAGCGCGTCGAAGGGGCGGTTGGCACGCCATTCGTCGCAGAAGAGCAGGGTATGCCCGCGTGCCTGTGCCGCTTGAACCGCCTCCGGGTCGAAGCGCACGCCACGCAGCCCAATCGTGGTGATATGGCGCAGGTTGGGCAGTGCTTCGACTGCGCGTCGGAACGGGCTGGAGTTGGTGTAGCGACAGTCGTTGCGCTCGTCGCTGAAATCGAGATGCGCATCGAGCTGCACCACATACAACTCAGGCACATCCGCAAAGGCGAGCAGCAGCGGATAGGTGATGCTATGGTCGCCCCCCACGAAAAGCGGCAGTTTCACCCGCTGGCGCAGCGATTTGGCAGCATGGGTGATGCGCTCAAAGGCAAGCTCGTAATGGAGGGCGGGGAGGTCTACATCGCCTGCGTCAACCAGCGATAACCCTTGCAGTCGCCAGCCGTGTTGAGGATGATAATAGCCGTCGGGTGGCAGTGCGTAGCGCAGGCTCGCTTGCCGAATCGCTTGGGGAGCGAACCGTGCCCCCGGTCGGTAGCCGACCGTCAGATCGAACGGCACGCCCAGAAAGCCCACCTCCGCCTGCCACGATTCGGTCAGCGGACGATGGGGCGCCCGCAAAAAGGTCGCAATGCCTGCAAACGGTAGCATTTAGATGATTATATCCTCTGGGCTAGGGGAGTTGAAGGGTATTATTTGATGGGTGGTGAGCTACTCATGGAGCCAGTGGCAAAAGTGGATGAGCTGTACGAGCAGCACATTCGCCGGCTAACGCCTCAGCAGAAATGGCAACTGATGGAGAAGATTGCCCGGGATCTGGCGACCCTGAAGCCCAGTCAGGTGGAACCAACCCCCAGCTTGCTTGATTTAGCCGGGCTGGGGGCAGAAGTCTGGCAGGGAGTGGATGCCCAACAATATGTGGAGAACCTGCGCGCAGAATGAGACCGTGCATTTTCAGCCGATGATGTCTTCAATCACGCGCCCGGCGACATCGGTCAGGCGGAAGTTGCGCCCCTGATACCAGTAGGTGAGGCGGGTGTGGTCGAGACCCATCAAGTGTAGGATGGTGGCGTGCAGGTCATGCACATGCACGGGGTTCTCTACCACATGGTAGCCCAGCTCATCGGTGGCGCCGTAGGTGATGCCCGGCTTGACGCCGCCGCCAGCCATCCAGATGGTGAAGGCGCGTGGGTGGTGGTCGCGTCCCATGTAGGTGGAGCCGCCGCGCCCCTCTTTCATCGGCGTTCGCCCGAATTCGCCACCCCAGATGACCAGCGTCTCGTCCAGCAGTCCCCGCTGCTTGAGGTCAATAATGAGAGCAGCGCTGGCACGATCCACCTCGCTACAGAGGCGGGGCAGCGCCTTAGAGATGCTATCGCCCTCCGATGTGCCATGATGATCCCAGCCGCGATGATAGAGCTGCACGAAGCGCACCCCGCGCTCCACCAGTCGGCGCGCCAGCAGGCAGTTGTTGGCAAATGAGGGCTTGCCCGGTGTCGTGCCGTACAGCTGGTGGATATGCTCTGGCTCCTTGCTGATGTCCATCAGTTCGGGCACGCTGGTCTGCATGCGGTATGCCAGCTCGTAGGCGTTGATGCGCGTTTCAATTTCGGGATCGCCCACCGATTCGAGCTTCATCTGGTTGAGATCGCGAATGGCTTCGACGGTCTCGCGGCGGGTGTCGGGGTCGATGCCCTCTGGGTTCGACACATACAGCACTGGGTCGCCTTTGCTCCGGAACTCCACACCTTGATAGACGGTGGGTAGGAAGCCGCTGCTCCAGCAGGCGTGCCCGCCATCGGGTCGGTTCGCCCCCGAAATCAGCACCACGAAGCCGGGCAGGTCGCGGTTCTCCGTACCCAGCCCGTAGGTGAGCCACGCCCCCATGCTGGGGCGACCGGGCAACTGATGCCCCGTGTTCATATAAATCTGGGCAGGTGCATGATTAAATTGGTCGGTCTGCATCGAGCGGATGATACAAATCTCGTCGGCGACGCTGGCGATATGGGGCAGCAGCTCCGAGATTTCCTGCCCCGATTTGCCGTGCTTGCGGAACTGATAGGGTGAGCCAAGCAGAATGGGACGCCCTTTGATGAAAGCGAACCGCTCACCATGGATCAGGCTCTCGGGGCATGGTTGCCCGTCATAACGCTGCAGCGTCGGCTTGTAATCGAACAGGTCAATCTGCGAAGGTGCGCCTGCCATGAAGAGAAAGATGATATGCTTGGCACGCGGCTTAAAGTGAGGCGGTTTGGGTGCAAGGGGGTCTATCGCAGCGAACAGCTTCTCGTTCAGCAGGGCGTTCAGCGCGAGCGCGCCTATCCCATAGCCGCACATCCTGAAAAAGTGGCGGCGCGTAATCGCTTTCAAAGTTTCCTGGTCCAGCTTTTTCTGTGAGCGCATCGCTGCCTCCTGTATCTCTATTATACACCAGATGGGCTTTTATTCCTGCCTTTTAGCGCGTGTTCAGCAATTGTCAAACAGGCATCCTGCCCCACATAGCGAGCAACCTTGGTAGCGACGAGCGGTTCCGACGGCGCCTTGTTGTCTGCCTTGCTGATCGACAAGGAGTTGGAGAGGTTGTTCAGCCTATCGGAAGCCTTGAATCAGGGCGTGGGTCAGCACGCTCCAGCCATTGGCAAGGGTGAACACCAGCAACTTGGCGGGCATCGAGACCACTACTGGCGGCAGCATCATCATGCCCATCGAAAGCAAGATACTGGCGACCACCAAATCGATCACAAGGAAGGGGATATAGATATAGAAGCCGATGAGGAAGGCGGTTTTAAGTTCGCTCAGGATAAAAGCGGGGATTAGCACGGTGAGAGGCACCTCATCGGGCGTGCGGGGTGGAGGCTGTTTGCGCAAACGCAAAAAGAGATTCAGCTCCTCGGTGTAGGTCTGGCGTAGCATAAAGTGGCGGAGAGGCTTTTGGGCGCGATGGAGCGCCTGCTCAAAGGTAATCTGCTTCTGCATATACGGCTGGAGCGCGTCGCGATGCATCTGCTCCAGCGTGGGCGCCATCACATAAAAGGTCAGGAAAAGGCTCAAGCCAATGATGACGGGTGTCGGCGGGATGTTGGGCGTGCCAAGCGCACTTTTCAGAAACGACAGCACAATCACAATCCGAGTGAAGGCGGTCATCATCAGCAGGATGGAGGGCGCAACCGAGAGCAGGGTAAGCATCGCCAGAATCTGCAACGAGGTGGAGACCTCTTGCGGATTGCGCGCCGAGTCCACACCAATCGTGATACGCGGCACAGGGAGACTTTCCTGCGCCGCCAAGAGGAGCGGCATGAATCCTATCCATGCAATTAGCAGCCAGCGCGTCCACCCGAAATTTTTTCTCCAAGTCTCAGCCCTTCGGCAATCCTGCCCTGTTTTTGTGCCTGTGCCAGGCGATGTGCGACCCATCTTACACCTCCCGCTGCTGCGCGAACCGCGCGAGGTGGGCACGCGCCTGCTCGATTCGGGTCTGGAGCGCAAGCGCAATCTCGTCTTGCCAATCATAGGGCATAGGACGCACCCCAGCTCTCTCTTCCCGTGTCGCTCGACTCAGTGCCTGCTCAAACTCGCCTATTCCTGCCCGTTCCTTTTTGGGCGGGGTGCTATTTTCGGTGAGATCGGCGAGCAGCTGCATGCCCTGTGGGGTGGCGCCAATCAGCAGGAGCCGATCCCGCGCTTTGACCAAGAGGAGACTGCCACCTGGCACGGCACGGCTCTCCAGGATGCGAATCTCGCCATCGAGTCGAGAGCCAATGCCCGCCTTGCCTGCCCAGCCAATCAAGCGTGGCAAGCCATAGCGCAAGCCCACTGCCACCAAAAGCAGAGCGAGTGTCATCTGTAGCCAAGCATACTGGCTACCAGAGGGCGTGACGGTGCGCAAGGGTGTGCCACCTCGTGTGCCCAGCGCGCCCGGCGGCAAATCATCCGCTTGCGACCACCCACTGCATCCCAACAGCATGACCAGCACCATTGCGTACAGTCGCATCGTTAGGCTCCCAATTTCTGAACGCGTTCCATCGGGGAGATAATCTCGGTGATGCGCACGGCGAAGTTATCTTCCACGACCACCACCTCGCCTCGCGCAATGAGTCGCCCGTTCACCAGCACCTCGACCGGCTCGCCCGCCACCTTCTTCAGTTCCACGATGGAGCCGGTGCCTATCTCCAGCAGTTCGCTCACCAGCATTGTGACGCGCCCTAACTCCACCGAGACCTCCAGCGGGATGTCCATCAACAAATCCAGATTGCGTGGAGTGCTTTCCACGGCGCCGCTCAGTGGGTCGAAGGAGATCGGAGGTGTGGTGGAGGGAGCGGGCGCCGGCGACTCAGTTGGCATTTGCTCGAATGCCAGCGAGGCTAAGGGGTCGGTCGCCTGCACCTGCATTCCCAGCAGCTGAGCGGTCAGATCGCCAGTTAAAAGCCATGTGAGCGGGATTGGCTCCCGCTCCGGGATCTGGAGGGTCAAGCGTACCGCCACCACCTCGTCCACATTCAGAAAGTTCGGCGGCAAGACCACGGCGTCGCGCTTGACTTCCACCTCGCTGGGAGTGAAAGTGGCGTTGCGTAAATTGCCTAAGGCTATCGCCAGCCCCTGCATAATCTGGACAAAAAAGTCGCGCAGCGCGTTTAGCCCCACCTCATCAAGCGTTTCGGGTGTGCTGCCCAGCACGGCTTCATAGAGTGCCTTTTCGGCGCTCTGACGCTCGGCAGGCGATTCGCCCACGATAAACAGGGATGGCTCATCGCTCACCTCTATAAAACTGCTTTGCGCATGCAGCACCGTGTCGACGCTCAGGCTGCTCAGCTCCCCAATCGGCACCGATACGACGGTGGGGACAGGGATTTCGACCGCCACCCCTGTTTGCTCCGCCAGATAGAGGGCGACGCTCTGCCAAATCTGCCCCTGCTTGATGACAAAGTTGGTCAACACCTCGGGCGCAACCTCTTGCATGCTATTCCTCCCGAATCACTTCGGTAATGCTCAGCACGAGTTTGCGATGGCGGATAGCGGGTCTCCCACGAAACTTGCGCCGCCCCTCGACCAGGAAGTCGATGGCTCCGTGGGCGGGGGTGTCCAAGACGATTAGATCGCCCTCCTTGAGCTGAAGCAGCTCGCGCAGGCGTAGGGTGGCACAGCCCAGTCGGGCGACGCAAGTAAGCGGGGAGCGGCGCAGATGCTGGGTGATGGCTTGACGCATAAGAGGCGTGGTGCGCTTGCCCGCGGAGGCGACCCAATTTTGGGAGCTAAGGCGAGGCGTGATGGGCTTGATGACCATGTGAGGCACGCATAGACTCATCGCATCGCGTCGCTCGCCCACCCGCGCCTCCATCAACACCGCAATCACTATATCGCTGGGCGGCGCAATCTGCACAAACTGCGCGCTGGTCTCCATCCCCTCGATATGCGGATCCAACTGCAGCACGCTCTCCCATGCGCTTTTGAACGCCAGCATCAGCCGCTCGCCCAGCGCCAGCACCAGCGGACGCTCAATCTCGGTGAAATTGGCACGCTCCACCGGGCGACCGGGACCACCCAGCAACCGATCCAGCAGCGTGAACACCAGCGAGAACTCCATCTCCACCACCGCTTCACCCGAAAGCGGCGGGGCACTGAAAATAATAAACGCCGACTGGCGTAGGGAACGCAGGTAATCCTCAAAGGGGATTTGCTCCACCGAGATGAGCTCGATATGCACAGGCACGCGCAGATAGGTCGCCAGATTGGTGGCGCACAAGCGGGCAAAGGTTTCAAAAATCATCTGCAGCGTGCGCAGCTGGTCGCGCGAGAACTTGTCGGGACGGCGGAAGTCATAGACCTCGTAAGCCACGGAGCGCTTCGAGCGTTTGGCGAGTGGGCTAATCGGCTCCTCCGTTTCAGCCTCACCCGCAGGTGCATCAGCAGCCAGCGACGCCAGCAACGCCTCGATCTCCGCCTGCGACAGAATCTCGCTCATGCTACGCAACCGATTATCGGCAAGCAAGCGAGGCTTTTGCAGGCTCATCGAGGGCTTGTCGGTAGCGGTGGGCAGCCGCTTCGACATCGGGCGCCTCGGCGATGCCCGAGACCACCGCCACGCCGCACGCGCCCGCTTGCAGGCATTCCGCTACCCGTTCCGGCGTGATGCCGCCTATCGCGATAAGTGGGAGGGCAACGGCGTGGTGTATCGCCTGAAGCATCGCCAGCCCCTCTGGGGGCTTTTCAGGGTGGCTGCGCGTCGGATACATCGTGCCGACCAGCAGGTAATGGCAGCCTTCCGCCGCCGCTTGCCGTGCCACCTCGACGCTATGCACCGAGCGTCCAAGCAGCGCGCCCGCCGGCGGTGGGTGATAGGGTGCATGTTCAGGCAGATGCAGCGCGTCCGCACCGCTCCACTCCGCCAGCGCAGGAAAGGGATTGACACCGAACAAGGCGTTGTGCTGGCGAGTAAGGCGACGCAGCTCCAGCGCCAGATCGAGACAGAAAGCGGCAGGCAAGTTGCGCACTCGCAACATCAACCAATTAACGCCACCCCGCAGCGACGACTCGGCTATCTGCACCAGATGGGCGGGATCGCAACCCGGTTGATAGTTCAGGATCAG
>Ga0197142_1004648_pt1 | contig 11041 bp, 4 predicted proteins | sample GBS60_MetaG_FD_148614 | JGI IMG/M metagenome (GOLD analysis project Ga0197142, IMG submission 148614) | Sediment microbial communities from Great Boiling Springs, Gerlach, Nevada, United States - GBS 60_MetaG | ecosystem: Environmental > Aquatic > Thermal springs > Hot (42-90C) > Sediment... | reverse complement strand
GGACATTAGCGAGGAAGCGATTTCTGAGTTGCTCTATCGGGTTCGCAACTTCTTTCCGTCTGAACGGGTCATCCAACCTGCCCCTGATGATTTGCGATTTGACCATCCGTCTTTGCTGGCTTATGCTGAGAGGATGTGGTTCGTCTTCTCATTGGAAGGTGGTGCTTTTGTTGCCATCAACGCTCCAGAGACAGACTTTTTCCGCCGTGAACTTCCAAGCCACTTGCGCAACGAATACTTTCTGCTCTTCCTTCTGACCTTGCACCAACGGTTCGCCTTGATGAGCCTTTCTCAGCAAGTTTCCGAACATTGGCTGCGTGGTGATGAAGGGGAGCGGGCAAAAGCCTTTGAGCGCATTCGGGACACACTTTTGGAGTTCACGGCACGAGGTTATTTCTCACAAGCGATGCAACGGGAACATCACCACCGGGTTTATCAGCGCTGGCAAGAAATCTTCCAATTAGAGCGACTTTACCAAGAAGTGAGCGATGAGGTTCGGGAGATGCACGAGTTTTTGCAGATGCGCCAAAGCAAAAAGTTGGAAGAACGCCTAAACTTTTTGACCTTCGTTATCGGCATCCCTGCCCTTCTCTTCGGCTTTTTGAGCATCAACCTTTACCGCATCACCGCCAAAGAAGAAGGGTTGTCAATTTGGTGGGCTTTAGTGCTTGCTGCTTCTGCCTTCTTCGTAGGGTTGATTTTCTGGCGATGGATGCTTCGTAGGTGAGAACGACAGCGAACGGCGATTAGCGAATGGCGATTGGTGAAAGAATGGGAGGGCGAGGCTCCTGCCGAGCCAAAAACGGCAGCGACTGGCGAATGGCGATTGGTGAAAGGCAGCGAATAGCAAAATGGCGAGATGAGAAGATGGGTGTGTTAAAATTTCTGACAAGTTTTCGGCAAGCGAAAGGGGGAACGACGATGGCTCATCGTTGCCCCAAGTGCGGGAAGGAAATGGCGAGACACGGTAAATTTTGGTTTTGCGGTGAGCACACCGAACCCGTCTTCATCCCGATAGAACATCCCTTCTCCGACCTTTGCGCTGTCTTACCTACCCCCCATCGCTTTCGTGCTGGACGAATTCTTTCGGGAGAGCAACCCTTTCATTGCCCTTTGGCGAATGGTGGACGCTGCCGAAATCATCACCCGCTTCTTCACCATCACCGTGCTAAGCGACATCTTGCGACAGAAAGGTGAATTCCCGCAACCCGTCAAAATTGCCCTGACAGAAAAACTGGAAAGACCTACCTTCGGTGCATGGAAGGATTTGCTCGTTGTCGCCATAGACAACCTGCCAAAGGAAAAAGGACAAACTCGCTGCTTCGCCTTTGAATTGCCATCCTTTGTGCGGGACAAGTGGCTACCTGCTTTGGGAAGCGGTGAAGACAAACCTGAAGAGAAACTCATCGCCTTGCGCAATTTCATCGCCCACGCCGGTCGCTTGCCTGACGAGAAAGCCCAAGAGTTGCTGAGTGCCCATCGTCAACGCTTTGAATCGCTTGTCAAAGAACTCTCCTTCCTTGCCAACTATGACCTTATCGCTTGCACGAAGGAGGGACAAATCTTCTGGCTGAAAGGCTTGCCAAGTGCCGACGGCACTTTTCCTAACTACGAGCATCCCTTGTCCTTCGTTCCCGAATTGGAGCGGGTCTATTTGGTGCATGGTGATGAGTGGCTTGACCTTTTCCCGCTCCATACCTTCACCGACATCCTGCAATGGCGGGAGGAACTCTATGACTTTGAACGGCTTGAAGAAGTTGCCCCGCAAATTTACTTCCGCCTGAGCGAACGGGGCTACTTGGAATGCATATCCTTCAGCACTAAAGCAGTTTTCAGCCATCTGGGCAAAGACGCCTATCAACGCTTTCGGGAAATCTTCCGACTGGAAGAGTGGCGGGCGCAGCGAAAGTTGGAAGCCGAAGCCCAAGGCATCCAAAAACTTTGGGACGAATTGGTCAACGAGTTGACGGAAGTGTTCGTCGGTCGGGAAGAGCATGTAAGGCAAGTCAAAGAAGCCATCAAAAGAACGAGCAAAGGTTTCCTTTGGATTTCGGGCAAACCTGGCGTTGGCAAATCGGCATTGATGGCGAAACTCATGAAGGACTACATCGGTCAAACCCAACACTACATCGTCATCCCCTACTTCTTCCGTTTCGGTCAAGCAGGTCTCTCTGTGATGGATTTTCTGGCGACTGCTCTCAAACGGTTGCAAGTGGAGTTGAAGCGGACGATAGAGCCAGCGCCCAACCTCCCCGACCGTCAACAACAATTGGTGGAAGCATTGGAAGAGGCGGTGAGCAAGACAGGCAAAAAAGTGCTCTTTCTGGTGGACGGATTGGACGAGATTTATCGGCAGGAGCGAGAGTTCCTGAATGTGCCCTTCATGACAGTGAGGGAAAGCGTCCTTTGGGTCTGTGCGGGACGAAGCGAGGGCGATTTGGAAGAAGCATTGAAAAGCCGAGGGGCAGAATGGATTTTTCCAGAGGGACTACCGCCTTTGGACGAACAAGCCGTTCGGGCAATGCTTGTTGAGCATTTGGGAAGGCTCAAGTATGCTTTGTTTGAGCGGGATGAAGGTCAGCGCAATCGCTTCGTTGAAGCCGTTACCCGCAAATCTGAAGGGTTGCCCCTGTATGTGCGGATGGTCATTGAGGACTTGAAAGCAGGGCAATTGACCGTCTGGGAAGAAGAGAAGTTGCCTGAAGGGTTGGTGGCTTACTATGAGAGGTTGCTGGAACGGATGAGGGTGAGCGATGTTGGGACGGTGTTGACGCCACTGTTTTGCCTTTTGGCGTGGGCAAAAGAACCCGTCACTGAAGGGACGATGAAATTCCTTTTGCAAACCCACCACCTTGCTCGTTCTCCCAGATGGAGTGAATTGTTCCGAAGGGCGTTGGAGCATGGGCACTTGATGCTTCAACAGCGACCTACACCTGATGGTGAAGTTGGTTGGACGATTTACCACGATTCCTTCCGCCAACACTTGCTGGAAAGCAAAACAGTTAGCGACAATCGGGAATGGGCGCAAGAAAGATGGCTGGAGGTTTGCAGGGATTGGAAAGCATTGGCTTCCCAAGAACCATCCCTGCACCGTTACATCCTTCGCCACTATGCTGACCACCTTCACGAACGATGGCAAATGACCTATGCCCAACCCCAAATCCCTGATGCCCAGCACCTTTACTCTGCCTTGTGCCAACTTGCCCTTGACACTGAATTTGCCCAAGCCCAAACAGAACACCTTCCCAACGAACCAAACCTTCCTTTGAAAACTGTCCAACTTGCCCTTGATGCTGCTATCAAGCGGGAAGATGCGCCGATGATGGCGAAGTTGGTGATAGAACACGCCAAGCGGGCGCAAAGTGAGGAAGAGACGCCTTTGCAGGCATGGCGGAAAGGTCATTGGGAACGGGCTTTGAAGACGGCGACGGAGATTATCTTTGAGCGAGACCACAAGTTGGGAACACTTTGGGGATTGTTGTTGGCTTGGGAGGCGGAAAGCAAAGGTGAAAGGGATTGGGCAAAGCGTTGCTTGAACGAAATTCGGAAGCGTTGGGAAGGGAAAAAGTTGACGAAGTTGGAAGATTGGCAAGATGAAATGGCAGAGTTTTTGCTGAGTGAGTTGTGGCAAGTGGAAGGGGCGATAGAAGTGGCAGGATTGGTGCTGGATGATGAGGGCAAAAGAGATTTGGCAACAAATTGGGCATCAAAAGGACTTTTTGAACAAGCATTGAAAGTGGCGGAAGGGATTGAATATGCAAGGTTTCGGGCAAGGGCATTGAGTGAGATTGCAGAAGAGATGGCAAAAGCAGGGATGTTTGAAAAAGCCATGAAAGTGGCGGAAGGGATTGAATATGCAAGGTTTCGGGCAAGGGCATTGAGAGGGATTGCGGAAGAGATGGCAAAGGCAGGGATGGTTGAAAAAGCGAAGGAAGTTTTTGAAAAAGCGATGGAAACAGCGGAAAGGATTGAGTATGCAGGGTTGCGGGCAGAGACATTGAGAGAGATTGCGGAAGAAATGGCGAAGGCAGGGATGTTTGAACAAGCAATGGAAATAGCGGAAAGGATTGAGGATGCATGGAAGCGGGCAAGGGCATTGAGAGAGATTGCAGAAGAGATGGCGAAGGTAGGGATGTTTGAAAAAGCGAAAGAAGTTTTTGAACAAGCAGTGAAAACAGCGGAAAGGATTGAAGATGCAAGTTTGCGGGCATGGGCATTGATAGAGATTTCAGAAGAAATGGAGAAGGTAGGGATGTTTGAAAAAGCGAAGGAAGTTTTTGAACAAGCAATGAAAACAGCGGAAAGGATTGAGGATGCAGGGGAACGGGTAGAGGCATTGAGAGAGATTGCAGAAGAGATGGCGAAGGTAGAGATGGTTGAAAAAGCAAGGGAAGTTTTTGAACAAGCGATGAAAACAGCAGAAAGGATTGAGGATGCAGGGAAGCGGACATGGGCATTGAGAGAGATTGCGGTAGGGATGGCGAAGGCAGGGGAAGTGGAAGGTGCGGTTGGCATAGTAGAGCGAGAGGCAGGGATGAGAACGAATATGTTGTCGTCCGTCCTTCCAATCTTGGCAGAACGGGCGAGGGAAGAGGATGGGAAGAGCAAGGAAGGTTTCCTTAGGTTGCTTCCCTTGTGCGGTTGGTCATTAGGTTTAGCCTACGAAGCCTGTGGGTTGCTGGCTTGGTTGTATCCTGAGCAGGTGGAAGGGATTGCAAGGGTAGTGATTGGCGAGTAGCGGAACGGCAGCGAGTGGCAAAACGGCAGCGAGTAGCGAGTGGCGAATGGCGAGTGGCGGAAAGGCAGCGAATAGCGAATAGCGAGTGGCGATTGGTGAACGGCAGAGAATAGTGAGGCTTTGACCACCCACCCGAGGTGGGTGGCTACGAATTCAAAGCAGGCTAAAGCCTGCTAATCGGGTTGAGGGTTACGAGTTGAGACGAGTTAGGTTTTTCCCTGAACGCTCAACACGCAACTCGCAACTTTTTAAAGTTAGCCTGCTTTAGCAGGCTTCATCTTTGTAGCCACCGACTTAGAGTCGGTGGGAAAGATGTAGGAGGGCGAGGCTCCTGCCGAGCCAAACTTATTGGCAAATCGTGAGATAGGCAAATCGGCAGGTCGGAAAGGATGGGCTCACCAGAGGTTCGCCCTCCCAACAGAACTCAAAACTGAAAGGTCGGTGAAGGCGATGAAGTGGCAAAGGATTGCTTTGGCAGTTTTTGTCGTAGCCTTTTTGGCACTGGCTGGGCGAAGTTGCATACAGAGGACAAAAGTTTTCACCACCGAACCATCAACCGTCATCAGAAACCCAGACAGGTTCAGCAACAAAACGGTGATTTTGAGCGGTCAGGTCATCAGCGCCTTGAGCATTGGCGGTGTCGGCTTTTACCTTCTTCAGGACGAGAAAGGTTCAGCCATAACAGTAGCGACACAAAGGGAAACTCCCGATGTGGGAGCGATTTTGAGGGTGAAAGGAAGGGTCAGGAAAGCCTTGCAGATTGGTGCTGCAAGCGTCATCGGAGTTGAGGAGTGGGAGAGAAAGCAAATCGGATTTGATGAGGTCAAAAAGCCGATAAAGGTTTTGTCAATAGGTCAAATCAGGGACGAAGCCATGAAATACAACGGTCAACCCGTTTTGGTTCAGGGCAAAGTTGTGGAGGGTGCTGACATTTTGGGTGCAGGTTACTTCATCATCACTGACGGCAAAGAAGTTCTCACAATCATCACATCTTCAGGCTCACCACGAATTGGCTCACTCGTCCAAGTTTTCGGCGTTTACAACCGACTCGCCTTCATGCAAGGTCAAACCATTGACTGCTTGATTGAGATAGAGAGGAAGGCAAAGGACTGGGAGGAAAGAGCACCAAGCCAGCAAATGTGAAGGTGAAACTTGTGGTGAAGTTCAGTGAGTGAACCGAATGTCTGCGGGGTGAGTAGAATGTCAATGCTTAGTGTTCCAGCAAAAGAGTTGGGTTGGTTGGTTCGTGACGATTTTTGCCCAAGATGTTTTTGGCTTCTCCAAAAACACAAAATCCCAGAGGGCACTCTCTACGAAACCCGCTTCATCCGTTTCATCAACCAGTTTGACCGATTCGTGAAAGGTGTCATATCAAACTCGGTTCATCAGGACAAGGAGTTGCCTGACTGGCTGTATAACCCATTGAGGCAGGTTTTGCCCAACTTGCCACAAGTTCAGGAGGTGATTGAGCCAAGTTTGTGGGAAGCAGAAGTTAGGGGCTTTGGGCTAACAGGTCGTGCCGATAGTCTTTGGCAACTTTCTGACGGAACTTTCATTATCGCCGACTACAAACTGAGCCAACCTGGCGGGAGTTTCCAAAAATTTTACGAAGCCCAACTGAACGCTTACGCTTTTCTCGCTTCAAGGCAAAATCCGCCAATCAAAGTCAGTCACCTGCTGCTGATTTACTTTTAACTTGACGAGCAAGGTTATGTGCCGATTTGGGGGAGCGCTAACTTCCCTTTTCAATGCTCCGTTGTCTCGGTGGACATTTGGGATTATCGGGAAGTTGAGGAATTAGTTGAGCGTGCAGGTCAAATACTTTCCCAGCCTTCACCGCCAAACCCAGCAATGAATTGCAACAGGTGCGGGGAGAACTTAACAATTTGGGCGCAGCAACTGGTCGCTTACTTGGAAACTCTGGATTAGAACCTTGACCAATCAAGCGCAATAATTGACTTGGGGTGAAGCCCGATGGAAGGGTTGGTCAGTTTGGTGGATAAAGTTTTGGGTTGGTTTTATCACCGCGTCTGGCGATGGAGGGAGTTGAGAGGTTTTTACGAAAAGGCAGTTAGGGAAGCGAAAGGTGACAAGGCAATCAAACAGGCAGCGTTGGAAATCGTTTGCTCCGATTTCTTCGGTGATTTCATTCAAAGGCGAACTGTCACACCAGAGCAGGAGTTTTCCGAATTTCTCAGGCGGTTGAAAGAAAAATGCCCTAAAGCCGACGATTTCGCTATCACCGAGTTCCTTGAGGATGTTTACGCTCGTGTGGCAGACCAAATGGAAGGGCACGAAACTTGGGGCAAACGAGGTGACGAAATCGCTGAGTTTTTGAGGCAACGGAGACAACCTATTGGAGAGACTGTTTTTGAGAGAGTTCCCGAGCAACGAATCTATCCCAACCATTTCTCCCACATCCCAAAGGCTTCCAACTTCCTTGACCGAGAGGAAGAGTTGAAGAGGCTGAAGGAGTGGCTTAAGGACGAGGAACAGACCGTTGGTGCTTTGGTTGGGGTTGGTGGGCAAGGAAAAACTTACCTTGCTGCCAAGTTCGCCGAAGAGTGCTTGCAAAACGGTTGGCAAGTCAGGTGGGCTGACTTTCCATTCACCGTTGAGCATTTTCTCCTTTCCATCGCTTCCGAAATGCAAAACTGTGGCGACCAATATGCTTCCATCGTCGGTGACCCGCAACAAAAATTTGAAGTTCGCATTGACAATGCAATCAGGTTCCTTGAAAGCCAACAGCAACCTTGGCTTATTGTTCTGGATGACTTCCACAAGGCTACTGATGAGGACGAGTGGCAGGAGGTCATCGCCTTATTTGACCAACACTGCCATAGGACGAAAATTCTGCTAACGACACGAAGAGAGCCTGAAGTCTTTGAGGAAGTGAAGTTGCCGACGGGAGCACACAAAGTCTTGGATGTCCCAAAGTTGCCGAAGGAAGTGGCGAAAGACTATTTGCAAGCACTGGGGTTGTCCGTTGATGATGATAGGGCGGAACGAATATGGGAGAAGTGTAGCGGTAATCCCGTCGCCATGAAGTTGTTCGCACAAGCAGCAAGGAGAAGGTCTGTTGGAAAGTTGCTCCAAATGCCTTTGCCCGAATGGTCAGAAAACGCTCAAAAATGGATGGACGAACTTTTGGGCGACTTGAGCGAACTTGCAAAAGAGGCTGCGAAACGACTCTCTATCTTTGATGAGCCAGTTGAGCATGATTTGCTCCTTGCTATCGGTGCGACGGAAGAAGGCTTGTTTGATTTGCAGGACTATAGGCTCGCTGAGAAAACCATTGATGAGCGATGGCAGGAACATGACCTGCTTCGGCAGTATTGGAAGGCTAAGTTGAGCGAAGAAGAAAGAGCCAGTTGGCATCGCTTGGCTGGTGAGTGGCTGAAAGGGCAAGCAGAAAGGATAAAAGCAGAGCAAAAGGGACGCAAGTTTGAGGAATGGTCATTGGAGTTGCAGCAAACATGGGCAAATTACTTGCGCCGTGCCTTCTGGCATTTCGCTTCCGCAGAAGCAGTGAAGGAAGCACTTAAAGCGGCTTCTCCCATCACGAAACTCCTTGACCGTTGGGGCGAATGGGATGAAAACTTAAGGCTTTGCCAGAAGGCTTTAGAATTGGCACGAAAAAGCAAAGATGAAATAACAATCGCCTATTGGACATACCAATTGGCAATAAGACACTATAAACAAGGTAACTGCAAAGTGGCAGAAAGGCTATATTATGAGAGCCTTGAAATGATAGAGAGACTCGGTAACTTGCAGGGGAAAGCAGCAATGCTGCATAACTTGGGCGTGTTGGCTCATGACCGAGGTGATTACGAAGAAGCAGAAAGGCTGTATCGTGAAAGTCTTGAGATCAAAAAGAGGCTTGGTAATTTGCAAGGTAAGGCAGCAACGCTACACCAATTGGGGATTTTGGCACATGACCAAGGTAACTTAGAAGAAGCGGAAAGGTTGTATCGTGAGAGCCTTGAGATAGAAGAGGGGCTTGGAGACTTGCAAGGGAAAGCAGCAACACTGCATGCACTTGGTGTGTTGGCTTATAACCGAAGTGACTATGAAAAGGCGGAAAGGCTGTATCATGAAAGTCTTGAGATAGAAGAGAGACTTGGTAACTTGAAAGGTAAGGCGGAAACGCTGCATGAACTTGGCGTGTTGGCTCATGTCCGAGGCAACTTTGAAGAAGCAGAAAGGCTGTATCGTGAAAGTCTTGAGATCAAAGAGAGGCTTGGTAATTTGCAAGGTAAGGCAGCAACGCTTCGGGCATTAGGCTTGTTGCGCAAGGCACAGGGGCGGAAGGATGAGGCGAGAGATTTGTTAATGCGGGCGTTGGAAATTTTTGAGCGGATGGGGCATCGTTATGCTGAAGATGTGCGGAAGGATTTAGAGGCGCTAAGGAAAGAGGAACAGGGAAGCACGGAAAGCAGTTGATGAGAGGTGATTTTATGGCACTGAAATATGCGCCGACGATGGTTATCGGGTTGAGAGATGGTGGCGATAAAAAGGGTGGCAGCGATGAATTGAGTAAAATGTTGGAGAATGCTCGCTCTTGGCTCTCCGAATACTACCCGCAAGTTTGCCCTATAGTCAAGTTCGGGATGGCAGATGAACAGCAATTGACTGACTTAACGGAGAGGGTAGGCGAGAGCGTCAAAAGCAACCTAAATGACGGGTTGAGGCGATGGTTGGAAGCCATTGCGGAAGTTGGGCGTTTGGAGGAAGTTCGTAGAAGCGGCTTTGAGATTGTGGGCGTTGAGCGATTGAACAGGAGGGTCATTTTGCTGCTGCCACCAAATTGCCTTGAACAACCTGCCTTGACGGTTTTGAAGGCGTTGAGCGAGGCGTCAAAGTATTTGGATGCTGGCGTTCAAGTTCTGTCTATGGTCATCACAAGAGGCGAGCGACCCAAAATTTCTTCCCTTCCCTTGCGGGAATGGCAAGAGGCAGCAAAGGGTTTGAGTTTCGCTAACATCATCCTTGTGCACCGATACCGAAGCGACGGGAGCACTGTAAGAGAAGGGGATTTGCCCGTTGTGCTCCAATTCCTTCTGCTCGCCGCTTTAGCGCCTTACGAGGCAAATGAGCACTGGCTCTTCTCCCTTTACGGTGACCAACCTAACTTGAGCACTGTCGGCATTGGTTTGGTTTATGTTCCGCTGACGAAAATTTCTGAGGCTGCAGGCTGTTACCTTGCCTATCAACTCTCAAGCCAAGCAGTAGGTAAGCAACCCCACCCAAGGCATAGTGAATGGGAACAGAGGTTGGTCAAGATTTTTGACGAAAAGGCTTTCTGGCAAAGTTTGTTTGCTGGCATTGAGGAAATCGCTGAGGCGAAATTTGAAAGGGACGAACTTCCAGAAAAAGTTTTTCAGGTGGCTTTGAAGACCGGTCTTGTTCGGATGGATTTAAGCGGTGTGCCTTGGTGGCGGTGGCGTGACAAGTTGGCTGACTATGAAATGATGTGGGGGCTTTTGCTTCGTGACTTTTGGTTGCCGAAAATGCAATCAAATGCCAGAGCAAAGCAAAGGGAAGCAGCGAAAGCGTTTGAAAGCGTGTTGGACGAAATCGTTAGGGACGGAAGGAATGTTTTTGAGACGGTGGAGAAACTGATGGAGCAAATGGTTAAGCACTTACAAGGTTGGAGGTGCGATGACCCGCAAATTCCCAGAGGCATTGAAAGGGCGGAAGTTGAGAAGGCTTACGAGGCATTGGAGCAAGCGTTGATGGAAGTCCCGCACCCAAATGCCATTTTGGCTCGGTTGCTGCTTTCTGGTGCTGTCATCGCATATGTGACCTTCGCTTTGGCAAGGTGGAGTTTTCTTTCAGGCTTTTTAGCCAACTGGCTGAAAAATTTCTTCCCGTTCGTTGAGCCTTGGCACATCCCTGCTGTTATCGGTGCGATGGGTTTTCTCGCTTTCCTTAGGGTCGCTATAGGCGGCTTCAACATTTTGAGGGAAGCCCACGAAAGGGTTGAGGAAGCGAAAGACAAAGTCCTTGAAGCCATTCAGCGAGAAATTAACTCCATCCTTCGTGAGTTGGGTCTGCAATTGCTTCAAGGTATTCAGCGCAACTTCTTGGCAAAGGTTAGTGAAATAGCGGAGATGAACCGAAAAGCCAGCGAAGGGATGGAAAGGTTGAGGGGAAACTGGAAAGCGAAAGCCGAAAATTTCAGCGCTGAAGATAACCCGATGACGAGGGCTGTCATCCGTTCGTGGTCAGAACTGAAGCCAATCATTGACGAGAGGATGAAAGGGCAAGACTGGGTGGAAATGTGGCAGCAAGTTCTGAAGG
>Ga0197142_1004647_pt1 | contig 11044 bp, 10 predicted proteins | sample GBS60_MetaG_FD_148614 | JGI IMG/M metagenome (GOLD analysis project Ga0197142, IMG submission 148614) | Sediment microbial communities from Great Boiling Springs, Gerlach, Nevada, United States - GBS 60_MetaG | ecosystem: Environmental > Aquatic > Thermal springs > Hot (42-90C) > Sediment... | reverse complement strand
TCGATCTGGGCGATCAAACTTTCCACTTCGGCAATGGCTGCTTCGTAGCGCCAGGGATCCTCACGTTTGCGGCGGCTCATGGCTCTCCTCCACTCGGGCCCATAGGCTTCCCGAGGCCAGTTGGATCCGCAGCCGGGTCTGGGGCGGCAGGCGGTGGGTGCGGATCAGGGATCCCCGCTCGTCGCGCACCAGGGCGTAGCCCCGCTTGAGGACAGCGGCGGGGTCAAGAGCTTGCAGGTGAGCGTGCAGAGCCTGTTGGCGCTGTTGCTGGCGCTGGAGACAGTGGCGCACAGCCTGGATCAGGCGCTGCTGCCGTTGGGCTAGGCGCTCCTGGGCCTGTTGCAGCAGCCGCTCCGGATGCACCTGGGCTAGGCGGTGCTGGGCGTGGTGCCAACGCTGCTCGGCCCTTTCCAGAGCGTGCAGGGTGCGCTCGATGAGCCGCTGGCGCAACTGGGATCCCTGGCGTTGCAATTCCCCCAGATCGGGCACGATCCGCTCGGCCGCCGCCGTGGGGGTGTGGGCGGCGTAGTCGGCCGCGTAGTCCGCCAAGGTCTCGTCTCGCTGGTGGCCGATCCCGGTCACCACTGGAATGGAGCACTCGGCAATGGCCCGCACCACCCGTTCATCGTTAAAGCAGGCCAAATCCTCGCCCGATCCGCCCCCCCGGGCAATCAGCAGCACCTCCGCCCGCCCATCCCGTTCCACCCGGCGAATGGCTCGCACAATCGACTCTGGGGCCGCTTCCCCTTGCACTTGAGCTGGCGAAAACAGCACCCGCAGCCCCGGGTAGCGCTGGTTGAGGGTGCGGCGGATATCCCCCCAGCCGGCGGCGTCGGGAGAGCTGACGACGGCAATGCACTGAGGGTGGGTGGGCAGGGGCCGCTGGTTGTCGAACAGGCCTTCGGCGGCAAGGCGGGCCTTGAGCTGCTGAAAGCGCCACGCCAACAGTCCTTCGCCTGCCGGCAGCAGTTGCCAGATAACAAGGCGGTAGTAGCTGCCGCCGCTGTAGATGCCAACTTGCCCCAGCGCCAGCACCTGTTGACCCACTTCCGGCCAGAAGCTGAGCCGGGCAGTCTGGCTTTGCCACACAACCCCCTTGAGGACATCGCCGCTTTCTGGATCCACCAGGGTCAGAAACAGGTGGCCGTTGCGGTTGCGCTGGCAACTGGAGACTTCCCCCACCACCCACAACCTGGTCAAGTAGGGATCCCCGCTCAGCAGCGACTTGAGATAACGGGACACTCCCCCCACCGAGAGGAGGGGGACTTCCTCGGCCAGCAGGGCCTCCTCCAGGTCGCTGGGGTTACCCAGAGCCCTTGCTTGAGGATCTGGATTCGGCATACGCAGCTCCCGAATACTGCTGGGAACGCCCGGGATCCCATCTAGAATAGGCGACGACGAACCAAGGGAGGAGGTGGGCTGCGGTGACCTTCGCCCAGTGGCTGGGGCTGGGAGCGTTGCTGGGCCTGCTGGTTCTGCTCTGGCAGATCCGGCAGATCCTGCTGTTGGTGTTTGCAGCCATCGTCTTGGCAGTAGCCTTGGACACCCTGGCCCAGATCCCGCAGCGCTACGGCTTTCGCCGCGGCCCCTCGCTCCTCATCACCGGCTTGACCGTCCTGGTGGGCGCGATTCTGGTGGGGTTGATTGTGGTGCCCCCCCTGGCGGATCAGTTGCGGCGGCTGTTTACCGATGGGGTGCCTGCCGGGATCGTGCAGGCGCAGCGGCTGTTCGAGAGCCTCATCCTCTCTTTGCCGACGGATATCGAGCTGCCGACGCTGCGGGAGTTGGCCAATAGCCTCGTGCCCCAGGCCACCGAGTTGGTGCGCCAGGTGCGGGACTTTTTCTCCGAGTCCTTCACCGCCTTTTTCGCCACCCTGCTCAACCTCTTGTTTGTGATCATCCTCACCATCCTGTTGTTGGTGGATCCTCAAGCCTATAGCCGCGCCTTTGTCTCAGTTTTCCCGGCCTTTTACCGCCCCCGCGTCCGCTACATTCTCAAGCGCTGTGAGCTGGCGCTGCGAGGGTGGCTGATGGGGATCCTGGTCACCAGCAGCTTGGTGATGCTGCTGAGCGGCATTGGGCTGTGGATTTTGGGCGTGCCCCTGAGCCTGGCCAATGCGGTGCTGGCTGGTCTGTTTAATTTCATTCCCAATATCGGCCCCACCCTGAGCGTGGTCGCCCCCATGCTGGTGGCCCTCACCGATGCCCCCTGGAAATCGCTGGCGGTGCTGGGGCTATACATCCTCATCCAGCAGCTTGAAAGCAGCGTCTTCACCCCCATCGTCATGTCGCGGCAGGTGTCGCTTTTGCCCGCCCTGACGCTGATAGCTCAGATCACCTCGGCCTTTTTCTTCGGGGTGCTGGGCCTATTTCTGGCCGTGCCCTTGGCGGCCATCCTGCAGGTGTGGATCCAGGAGGTGCTGATTCGGGATGTTTTGGATCCCTGGCAGGGATCCCGGTCCGGCACCTTGCCTCTGGCCAAGGGAGATGGGATCCCGGCTCCCCAGGAGAAGCCGAAGCCTCTGCAGCCGGAGAACGAGAACGCCATCCCGCTGCCGTGAGGGTGGAGAAGTTGCGGGAGCCGCGGGAAACGTAATCCTCCTTCACATTTCTTCCACAACTGCAGAGGCGCTTCTATAGTGAGGATCCCGTCTCCATCCGTCCAAGGATCGGAACCGCCATGTCCCACTTCACCACCTTGCAAGTGCAAATCAAGGATGCCGACCTGCTGGAAGAGACCCTCAAGGAATTGGGCTACACCGTGGAGCGGAACGCCAGCCTGCGCGGCTACCTCTGGAACCGCACCCGCGCCGACTTGGTGATCCGGCAAAAGAACGGCTTTGACATCGGCTTTCGCCGCAACGGGGATCACTACGAGCTTGTGGTGGATCTGTGGGGGGCGGGCATCGATCCCCAGGCTTTCCTAGAGCCAATTTTGCAGCGCTACGCCCACAAGAGCTTGCTGCGCTCTGCCCGGCAACAGGGCTTCGCCATCGAGGCGGAGGAACGTCTAGAGGATGGCACCATCCGCGTAGTGGTGGGGCGCTGGGTATAGCCGGGCCCATTGGCATCCGCTCATGCTCGGCAACTCCCGACCCTCGGTGGGCACAGGTGAGGGATCCCGGCCCCGCCCTTGGGATCTGGTGCTGGGGGGACAAGTGGCAGCCGGCGGTGCCCCAGTCCACGCCCTAGTCTTGGGGGGGCTTGAGGGGGCGCGGCGACGGCTCACCCAGGGCGACGAGGCGGTGCGTCTGGCCACCTTGCCCCAGTTGCTGCAGTACGGGTCGGCGGGCCTGGCCGAACTGATTACAGCGCTGGCCGGCAACAGCTCTTGGGCGGTGCGCCTGGCGGCTTGGCGACTGTTGTCGCAGCTCGAGCAGCCGGAGGCAGAGGAAGCCTGTCGGACCTACAGCCCCTTTCGGCCGGTGGGAGGTGCCCAGGGGGTAATTGTGGCCTATCGGCGCGGGGAGCGGGACTTTGCCTACGCCGACTTGGAGGGAGTGGATCTGCAAGAGGCGCGGCTGGGGGGTGCCAACTTCTACGAAGCTAATTTGAGAAAGGCCAACCTGCGCCTTTGCAACTTCAACGGCGCCCACCTGCGCCAGGCGGATCTGCGCCAGGCCAATTTGCAAGGGGCCAAGCTGAGCGGCGCCCTCCTGGAGGGAGCGGATCTGCGCGGAGCCGACCTGAGGGGGGCGAAAGTCAGCGGCACCAGCCTGCGGGGATCCCAGCTTTCAGAGGCAACCCAGCTGGAGGAGCGGCTGCGCCACATCTGGCAGTTGCAGAACTGGGGAGGAGAGGGCCAAGATCTGGTCGGCCAAGACTTGAGCAAGGCCGACTTGCGGGGGCTGGTGCTGCGCCAGATCCGGCTGCGGAGCGCCGACCTCAATCGCGTCGATCTGCGGGGATCTGACCTGGAGGGAGCAGACTTGCGGGGGGCCAAGCTGCGGCGGGCGGATCTGCGGGGAGCCAAGCTGCACAATGCCGACCTCGAAGGTGCCGACCTCAGCGGCGCCGAGCTGCGCCAGGCCCAGTTGCAGGGAGCTAACTTGCGCCGCGCCGACCTCAGCGGGGCCAACTTGGAGCAAGCCAACCTAGAAGGGGCCCAGATCGAGGGCCTCAAGCACAGCGGAGCCCGGATCGCTGGTCTAATCTTCCCCGACGGCACCCCCCTCAAGCCCTGGTGGTGGTAACAGATACCCGCCACTTGAGAAAGGCTGACCCAACGCCGGATGACGCCAACTTTTGCTCAACGCTTCCTTGCCGCTGAGGAATCTCCATGGGCTTATTTAACAATAGGTTTGTCACGTCGATCCCTAACTCCCCTCTCCCTCAGGGAGAGGGGTTGGGGGTGAGGGGTGCCCCTCAGGGAGAGTATCTAATAGTCATGGGCAAAATGCTGCAGCTCTACCTAGGCCCGCCCTTGTCAACCCTCACCCCATCTCCCAAATCCAAAGGAATCCCAAGATCCCTGCGCCTCTCTCCCAACCTGGCTCACCATGGGAGTAGAGATACCTAGGGGGCAAAGCTATGGTTTTGGCAGAACAGCTCTCGAGAAAGCCGCTCACCGACGACGAACTGCGCAAGATGGACGCCTACTGGCGGGCTGCCAACTACTTGTCGGTGGGGCAGATTTACCTAATGGACAACCCGCTGCTGCGGGAGCCCCTCAAGCTAGAGCATGTGAAGCCGCGCCTGCTGGGCCACTGGGGCACGACGCCAGGGCTGAATTTTATCTACGTGCATCTCAACCGCATCATCAAGCGGGAAAACCTCAACATCCTCTACATCACCGGCCCCGGCCACGGCGGCCCTGCCCTGGTGGCCAACACCTACCTGGAGGGCACCTACAGCGAGATATACCCCAACATCGGCCAAGACGCCGAGGGCATGCGCAAGCTCTTCAAGCAGTTCTCCTTCCCCGGCGGCGTGCCCAGCCATGTGGCCCCAGAAACCCCCGGCTCCATCCATGAGGGAGGGGAGCTGGGCTATGCTCTGGCCCACGCCTTTGGGGCGGCCTTCGACAACCCCGATCTGCTGGTGGCCTGTGTAGTCGGGGATGGAGAAGCCGAGACCGGCCCCCTGGCCGCCTCCTGGCACTCCAACAAGTTCCTCAACCCCATCCACGACGGGGCGGTGCTGCCGATTCTGCACCTCAACGGCTACAAGATCGCCAACCCGACGATCCTGGCCCGCCTCAGCCGTGAAGAGCTGCAAAGCCTGTTTGTAGGCTACGGCTACAAGCCTTACTTCGTGGAAGGCTCCGATCCGGCCCAGATGCACCAGTTGATGGCCGCCACTTTGGACACCGTAATCCACGAGATCCAGGAAATCCAGCAGCATGCTCGCAGCAAGGGGGATCCCAGCCGTCCCCAGTGGCCGATGATCATCCTGCGCACCCCCAAAGGCTGGACAGGCCCCAAAGAGGTGGACGGCAAAAAGGTGGAGGATTTCTGGCGCTCCCACCAGGTGCCACTGGCGGATCTGGCCAAGAACCCGGAGCACCTCAAGCTCCTGGAAGAGTGGATGCGCAGCTACAAGCCAGAAGAGCTCTTCGACGAAAACGGCCGTTTGCGGCCCGAGCTGCAGGAGCTGGCCCCCAAAGGGGAGAAGCGCATGGGCGCCCTGCCCCACGCCAACGGCGGCCTGCTGACGCGGGAGCTGAAAATGCCGGATTTCCGCCGCTACGCCGTGGACGTCCTGCACCCCGGCACCCTCGAAGCCGAAGCCACCAAGGTGCTGGGGCAATTTTTGCGGGACGTGATGAAGCTCAATCCCCACAACTTCCGCCTCTTTGGCCCCGACGAGACCGCTTCCAACCGCCTGGATGCTGTGTTCGAGGCCAGCGACCGCACCTGGGTGGCCCCCACCTATGACTACGACGAGCACCTCTCCCCCGATGGACGGGTCATGGAGATCCTGAGCGAGCACGTCTGTCAGGGCTGGCTGGAGGGCTACCTGCTGACGGGCCGCCACGGCTTCTTCTCCTGCTACGAGGCCTTCATCCACCTGGTGGACTCCATGTTCAACCAGCACGCCAAGTGGCTGAAAACCACCCGGCACATCCCCTGGCGACGGCCTATCCCCTCCCTGAACTACCTGCTCACCTCCCACGTGTGGCGGCAGGATCACAACGGCTTCAGCCATCAGGATCCCGGCTTTTTGGATCACGTGGTCAACAAAAAAGCCGAAATCATCCGCGTCTATCTGCCCCCGGATGCCAACACCCTGCTCTCGGTGGCCGACCACTGCCTGCGCAGCCGCCACTACGTGAATGTCATCGTGGCGGGCAAACAGCCGGCCCTGCAGTATCTGGACATGGATGCCGCCATCAAGCACTGCACTCAGGGCCTGGGGATTTGGGAGTGGGCCAGCAACGATCAGGGCTCGGAGCCGGATGTGGTCATGGCCTGCTGCGGCGATGTGCCGACGATGGAAACCCTGGCGGCGGTGGACTTTTTGCGGCAGAACCTGCCGGACATCAAGATCCGGGTGGTGAACGTGGTGAACCTGATGAAGCTGCAGCCGCCCAGCGAACACCCCCACGGCATTAGCGACAAGGAGTTTGTCAGCATCTTCACCCCTGACAAGCCTATCGTGTTCGCTTTCCACGGCTATCCTTGGCTCATCCACCGCCTCACCTACCGCCGTCCCAACCACCACAACTTGCACGTGCGCGGCTACAAGGAGGAAGGCACCACTACCACCCCCTTTGACATGTGCGTTCTCAACCAGGTGGATCGCTTTAACCTGGCCAACGACGTGTTGGAGCGGGTGGAGCGCTTCAAATACCGGCGGGATCACGTCCAGCAGTTGATTCGGGACAAGCTGGTGGAGCACAAACAGTACATCCGCGAACACGGGGAAGATCTGCCGGAAGTGCGCAACTGGAAGTGGCCCTACTAGGGGATCCTTCGCCTCTGAGCCGCTGGCAGGGTAGAGTTTTCTTGGGCTCTCCTGCCGGAGCTTTTTGAGGAGTTGGGCTGGAGGTTGAGGGGGTGAGGAGTTCAGAAAGGGCGGAGGCGGATACGCTTCCCGATCTGGAAGAGGCGGACTGGGGAGGGATGGCCCTCTCCTTGGTTCTGGGCCTGGCCCTCTCGGCGTTGGTCATCGGGATCCGGCCCCAGGTGGCCGTTCCCTTTGGATTGAGCGTGCTGGGATCGGCTATGCTGGGATCCCTGCTCCTCCCTATCTTGCGGCGCTGGAAGGCGGGGCAGGTTATCCGCGAAGAGGGGCCCCAGTCCCACTACAAAAAAGCGGGCACGCCAACCATGGGCGGCCTTAGCTTTTTGCCGGTGGGGCTGCTGGTGGCCGGGATCGGGAGCGACTGGGATCCCCAGTGGCTGGCAGTGGCGCTGCTGACCCTGGCCTACACCTGGGTTGGCTGGCTGGACGATTGGCTGGTCATCCGGCAGCGCTCCAACAAGGGGCTGTCCCCCCAGTCCAAGCTGTTGCTCCAGGTCGGGATCGGCCTGGTTTTCTGTGGCTACCTGGCCTGGCAAGGGATCCCAACGGTTCTGACCCTGCCGGGGCTAGGCACTTTCTCGCTAGGCGGGCTGTTTTGGCCGCTGGCGTTGTTTGTCCTGGTGGGCACCAACAACGCCGTCAACCTTGCTGACGGCATGGACGGCCTGGCGGCAGGAGTGGTGGCCCTTGTCCTGGCAGGGCTGGGGCTGACCGCCCCCGCTCCGGAGTTAGCCTTGTTGGCCTTTGCCCTCAGCGGTGCCTGTCTGGGCTTTCTGGTGCACAACCACCACCGAGCCCGCCTGTTTATGGGGGATACCGGATCCCTGGGCTTGGGGGGCGCTCTGGCGGGGCTGGCCCTGCTGGGGGATCAGCTCTGGGCCCTGGCCTGGATGGGCGGGATCTTGGTGGTGGAGGCCCTCTCAGTAATCCTGCAGGTGGGCTATTTTCAGTACACCAAGCGCAAAACCGGACAAGGCAAACGGCTGCTGCGCATGTCTCCCCTACACCACCATCTGGAGCTGGGGGGCTGGTCGGAGGTGCAGGTGGTGGGGTGCTTCTATGGGCTAACGGCGCTATTGGTGGGGCTGGGCTGGGCCTGGTGGCACTGGGCCGGAGGTTGAGAGGCAGAGGATCCCGGCGGACTGCAGCTCCCACTTCCCGCCCAGGAGCCGAGTTTGGGACTACCTTCTTGGGGCTTGAAAGGCCGTCAGCTTCTCTAGTCTCCGGCGCCCCCTGAGGAGCCAGGGTGCGATGGCTGTAACTTTTTTGAACTCTCTTAAAAAGTTTGAAAAGGCATTTGAGCCGCCCGCCCGGCTGCCTAAGGCTGCAAGATCATCGACCAAAAGCCACTCTCTTCATTCCAAAAGGGCGCTAGCGACTCTCCTACCACGTTCGGCCCCCAGTAGCGAGCAGTTCCATCTAAGGTGAAAGCCACCACAATATCTCCGGGGCCGATCTGCAATGGCTCCTCGCCTAAACTCAGCACCAACCCCTCGCTGCCCCCTTCTCCGGGCGCAAAATCCCAGTGGGCCGTTTCTGGGTTGAGCAGCCGTCCGCCGCTGCGCATCAAGATCACCAGTCGAATCGGGTGAGGGGTGCGATTGCCGACTCGAAAGAGTCCTGTGCGGGTGGAGGTGGGGAAGGCAGATTCTGAGGGCAGGACAGGAGCTGTATTCCCCTCAAAGGAGCCTTGTGGGGATTTTAACATCGGCTGGGCTGCCGGCCCCCGAACCGGAGCCAGACCCCAAACCAAAGCGGCAGCCAACCCCAGGGATCCCTGGCGCAGCTTGCCCCGCAAAGACCTCTTCGGCGGTGGCCCGCCAGCAAAAAGAGCGGCAACAGCTCGAGTGATACAGGCAGGAAATGAGCGGATGGAAACAGCCATCAGATTACCGCAATCAGGAGTGCTACATGCCGGATTGAGAAAGAAGCTGAACGACCACAACTTCACCATCGGTGAGCAGGTACAGCCAGCAGGCGGCGCCGCGCTGCAGAAGCAGAATAGGACGGTTGTTCAGCCACGTTAACACGTCTATCCTTGTCTGTTCTTCAATATTCATTGAACATTCTGTCGGAAGGCGATGGGGAAAACGGCTCCCCTGTCCCACCTGCAGTCGGCTGGGATCCCTTCTAGGGATTGACCGCTCGGCGTTGCCATCCCTGCGGGCTGCGCTCGTAGACGGTTCGCAATTGGGGGTAGGTTGCATCTCCCTTGAGCTGGAGGTGATCCACCTCCGTTGGATCCAACAGCAGTAGGACAAATGTCGGCGGTGGCAAAGATGCCTTTTCGGGGGGCAGCTCTTCAACAAAAGCCTCTGGTGGGGCAAGAGGGCCTTTGGGTTCCGGCCAAAACCAGAGCAGCCGTCCTTTTTCCGAGATTTGCTGCCATACCTGTTGCCGCTGCTGCTGTGCCTGGGGATCCGGGTGGTCGGCGGTGATGGCCTCGAGAGTGCCCGCAATGCGAAATTGCTCGCGAGTTTTACAGAAGTACCAGCAGATCTGGGCCAGCGGGCAGTGGGCGATCTGGCAGATCTTCTCGCTGCGGCTGTCCACCGCCAACTGGATGCGGTCGGTATCCCCCAAAAATCCCCGGAAGACCACCGTGCGGTTGCGCGGGTGCCCCCAAGGATCTACTGTAGCCAACTGCAAATAGCGCACACCCGGGTCGCTGCGGTTGCGGTGCAAGGCAGCCTGGAGCAATGCTCGCCAGGAGGGATCCCTGGCCGGGTTATCCTTCAACTCGTTCATAGAGGTTCGCAGGTGCCAGCCGAGACTTTAACCGGGAGGGGGAGGAGCCTCCGATTGCGAGTCCCTGGCCTGTCCTGGTGAGGATTCCGGCCGAACGGAATGGGGATCCAGCCCAGTTGGGTGGAGGGAATGAAAGTGGTGCTCCAGCCAGCCCTCCGTTGCCCCCTCAAACCGCTCCGGCACCGGCTGCTTCACCGGCAATTTTTCGAATACTAGACTGAGATACTCGCTGTACCATGGGGAGCGGGCTTCCCGCACCTTGTGCCACACCGAGCGCGACATCAACAGCGTCCGCTCCACATCCCGGGCTCCCAGCTTGAGCAAAAATTCCTCCCGTTCCGGCTGGTAATCGGTGGAAGCCAAGGCCAAAGCCTGCGGCGGATAGGCTTGGGTGAGCTGGGCCATCTTGGCCATGAGCTCAGGATAGAGCCAGGTGTAGGCTGGGTGAACCGTGAGCTTGGCCACATGGGGCTGCTGCCCAGTACGATCCAGCTTCAAGTTGAAATAGCCGATGGCGGTTTTCCGCTCGGGCTCATAGACACACATCTCCACCCGTTCCGTTTGGCTGATGACGCATTTGGCCTGCTCCAAGAGCCAATCCAGCGGGCTGGTGCGAAAATCGCTCACGTCGCGGTCGTACACCTGGCGCACAGTGGCCGGCATGGATCCCGTATCCAGTTGGTAGATGGCGTAGGCATCCCGGTTGGTCACCGGCACCAAGTTGGGCAGCTTGGGCTCGTGCTGGCTGAGAGCGGCAAGGATCTCGGGTGGAATCGACCAGTAGGTAATCTGAGCCAGGGGCTGGAAGCCATTGTGTCGGTAGAGGGCCATCGCCCCCTTGTTGTGGATGTTCACCTCCAAGATCCAGGTGCGAGCCTCGCGAAAGTGCTCCAGGCAGTGCTTGAGCAGCCGGGATCCCACCCCTTGCCGCCGGGCAGAGGGCACCACGGCAATGTGATCCACCCGCCAGGTGCTGCGGGAATGGTTAAAGGGAGAAACTTGAATAACCCCCTGAATTCTGCCTTCCAGCTCCGCCACATGCACCGTGAACATGTGCTGAAAACGGTTGGGAAACAGGCTCAAAGTTTTCAGGGGGCCATACCACTGCCGTAGCCGCCGCACTTGGCGACGAATGTCCACCGAGCGGCTGCTGTACTCTTCATCAAAGGCTTGCGCCAGGATCTCCTCCACAACCTCCAGATCCCCCAGTTGAGCGGGGCGGAGAATCAGTTCGGGAGCATCACCGGGGGCTTCGGAATCTGGATTGGGTTTTACCGTAGTCCTGTCCATGCCAAAGTGCTGGGGGGAGAGTATTCAAAGCATAGCTCAG
>Ga0197142_1004646_pt1 | contig 11045 bp, 6 predicted proteins | sample GBS60_MetaG_FD_148614 | JGI IMG/M metagenome (GOLD analysis project Ga0197142, IMG submission 148614) | Sediment microbial communities from Great Boiling Springs, Gerlach, Nevada, United States - GBS 60_MetaG | ecosystem: Environmental > Aquatic > Thermal springs > Hot (42-90C) > Sediment... | reverse complement strand
GTATCGCTGGGGCGCATCGCGTTCCGACGATCCCGCATGGTGGGCGGCGCGCCTCGATGCTGCGGAGCTGGAACGACTGGTTGACCTGGTGTGGGCGGCGTCGGATGAAACCGCAGGACGATGCGTTCCCGTCCTGCCGGCGGCGTGCGTTCGCGATGCGTCCAGGATGTCGCACGCCATGATCGGCGCCGTGCTCTCCGCGTTCGCTGCGGCGCCGCCTGTCGCCCGTCAGCGGCACGCTGCGCTGATTCGGCGACTGATGCGGCGGACGTCCCATGGGAATCTCCGCGCGATCGTGCAGCTGGCGTGCGCCACGGAGTCACACGCGCTGTGGAAGCGCGTCGTCGATATCCTGCGCTCCGACCCCGATGCGGCCGACGTCGTCGTGATCGACGCTCCGTGGGAGCGCCTTCCCCGGCGGGTCCGCACGATGGTCGTGGATCTCGCCGCGCAATCCGAATCGTGCGCCGCCATTGCCGCCGCTCGTGGGCGAATCGACGCAGCGACGCTCACCCCCTTCGGGAAGACGACCGCCTTCTTCGCGGCGCTCGACCCCGACGTCTGGGAATCGCTGCCCCCCGACGTCCAGCGGCAATGGGTGTGCTCGCTGGAAGACCACAACGCCCATCTCGCCATCCGATCCATCGGTCCGCGAACGGACATCCTGGCGCGTGCGCTGATGAGCGATGCGTGCGTGCGTGCGGTGCGCGCGCACATCGCCGACCTGCATGCCGTACGCCGCACGCTGCTGCCGGTTGCCATGCGTGTCGCGCCGCTTTCGTCTGTTCCAACGCTGATGGACGCATGCCCCGATCCGCCGGACGACGCCGGTGCGTTCCTCCGAATCGCAAGCGCGTGCGTCTTTGCCGTTCCGATGGAATCATCATGCGAATCGCTCCTCCGCACGCCTGCCGACCTTGCTGCGGCCATCGTGATCCGTCGGGTCGCCTCATACGACGGCGCGCTCCCGGATCGCTGCGATGCGCTGCGATCCGCCTTTCGCATGCGAACGCGAGAGGAGCGGGATCGGCTCCTCTCCCTGCTGCCTTCCCGCGTTCGTGTGACCATTCTGCCAGACCCGCAGACGATCATCAGGAGTCTGGCGCATCCAGACCGGCGGGACGCGATGCGTCACGCGTTGGACCGCATCCACGATCTGCCGTCGCATATCGCCGTTCCCGCCCTGCATGCGATACAATCGCTTCATTCGCCATATCGCATGTGGGCGCTTGAGGCGCTTGCGTCGACGTTGCGCACGCATGGCGCGCTTGTTGCGGATATCATCGCCGCATGCGCCGATGCCGTCCGCAACGACCTTTTTCCGCCGCCTGGTTCTCCTGCGCTGACGACGGCGCTGTGGGACGCGCTCGCCGCCGATCCGCTGGTCGCCCATCGTCTGGCGCGTGCCATCCGGGATCGTTCCTGGCGGCATATCCGCAGCGCCTTATGCGCCCTTCCCCCTGTCCACGCGGATTCCGTTGCGGCGGCGCTGCCGGACGATATCCGGTCGTCGCTGTTGGATGGCGCCGCCGCATGCATCACGGACATGATCACCGACCATGCCCACATCGATGCGATGCGATCGCTCCTGCGCCGCTTCGCCGCAACGAACATGGTGGCGTCGCTGGCGCTGGCGTCGCTGACCTCCGATGACCCGGACGAACACGCGCGGGGGAGGGACGTGCTGCGTGCGTTCCCGCAGTTCGCCCGGCTCTTCCTGCCGCTGCTCCGCCCAGATGTTCAGGCGACGTTGCGCTCCTGCGTCGACCTGCGCGTGTTCGTCGCCGATCTCCACGATGACGGAGCGTCGCATGCCGGGCTCCCGCAGGTTCGACCCCGCCAACGATTCCGTTCATAAGTCCCGCATCCGTGGCGCAGCGCCGGATGGTCGATGGGAAAGGCGCCGCCCCGCGCCGGGAGGAGTGTGCACGGAGCAGCGCGTCGGCTTCGTGCATCGCTGTTCGCATGGCGTGGAATGCATGTGGTCGCACCGTCCCCGGACGCGCTTGCCGAACGAAGCGATGCGCTGCTTCTCATGGCGTTCCGCCCGGACGCGGTCATCGCCGCCATGCACGCCATGGCATACGACTCCGGCGTCGGCGCATCTCCGATCGTTCCGTCCGTCGCCGCGCCGACGCCGATGGATTCGGATGCGGCGCTCCATTGCGCTGCGCTGCGACAGACGCTTGTGCGCTTCTCGTCGCGCATGATCCGCAGCCATTGGACGTCATGGTCGGGGATGTGCATACGGCGGGATCATGGCGCCATGGGACGGTCGATCGGGAATGCGTCATCGTCGATCATCGCGCCGCACGGGCTTTCCCGTCGTCAACCGCCGCCGCCGACTCCGACGTCGGGCGCGATCACGGGACGTGGGGGACGGCTATCATGAGGACACACCCAACGGAGTCGCATCTGAACGGAGTCGTTATGCCCTTCCCATCCCTCGCTCTGTCCGCCGCCATCCGCGTCCTGCGCGGTGAACTCGACCTGGATGCCGCGCGTCCGGCGCTCGGCGATGTGCGTCTGGCGCGGATCATCGCGCTGGCGCCGGACGTGCATGCGGTTGTGCGCGCCGTCGCCGCCCTGTGCGGAGGATGCCCATCCCTGCTCGACCCGGCGATGATCGACGATCCCGCGCTTCACGACGCCCTCGTTCGTTTGATCGGGTCGCGGGAAGGAACCAACGCCCTCTGGACATGGGCGCAGATCGCCCCGGCCGGGTGGGGCGAATCGCATGCCGCTGCGATCCTTGCCGCCGTGCGAAACGGAACATGCGCGTACGCCGCCGCCGCCGCGCTGATTGGACCATGCGACCAGGCGGCGGCGCTGGTGATCACGCCGGGGGATATCGCGTTCGCCATCCGTCGGTGGGGATGTCGCATCACCCATGACCCGACATGGTGGATTGGACGCCTCTCCGCTTCCGCCTGGCGGGCGACGCATGCAGCGTTGCACCGCGATGTCCGAGACGTTGCGCGCTGTCTCCCCTGGCTTCCGCGGGACGAGGAGATCACGCGCTTGCTGGCGCCGTCTTCCTGTGCATATGTCATGCAAGCGTTTGCCGCGGCGTCCGACCCTGCGCGCCGGACATGGGCGGATGCCATCGGCGCGGTCGTCCGTGCGGCGCCCGAAGATGCGATTGGCGATCTTGCACGCCTTGCGGCGGCGACGTCGCGATCAGACGCATGGGACGCCGTCCTGCGCCTGATCGCGACGTCGCCGGATGCCGCGCGCCATGTGGTTATGGCGACGCCATGGGACGTTTTGCCGGACGATGTGCAGCGCGTGATGGTGACGCACGCCACGCAGTCGGCGGCATGCGCCGCGATCGCGCATGCCCGCGGGAGTGCGCCGCCGCCGCCGACCACCGATGAGTGCTGCGCCTTCTTTGCCGCGCTCGACCCGGATGTGTGGGCGACGCTTGATGCGCCCATGCGCCGCGCGTGGTGCATGGCGCTGTCGGAGCGGGGCGGGCGGAACGCCTGGCTTGCGGTGCGATCGCTGGGACCGCGTCCCGACCTGTTGGCGCTGGCGAACGTCGTGGATGACGAGATCGTCGCCGCCGTTCGAGGGCATGAGCATGAAGAATCGTCCCTGCGGGACGCCCTGTTTCCCCTTGCATTGCGCGACCTTTTCTTGAGCGATGCGTACGATGTGATGGCTGCCTTGCCGCGCGTCCCGCGCGATCCGACCGCTTTTGTGATGATCGCCGGCGGCGTCGACGCCCGCGCATGCCCACGACGCGCGGCAACGCCGGCCGACCTGGCGGCATGCGTGACGGTGCAGCGTGTCGCGTCCGGCGCGTCGACCATTGATGACCGCTGCGATGCGCTCACCGAAGCGCTGCGGCAACGAACGTGGGATGACGTGCATGCGCTGATGGACGCGCTGCCCGACTCCGTTCGCATGCAGGTCCTTCCTGACCGAGACGCGCTGTCCGGCGCGCTGTCCCGTCCGCGCCGCCGCGCCGCGCTCTGTCGTGCGCTTGACGATCTGGCCGCGCTTCCGCCCGAGTCATCCCTGGTCGCCCGCTATGCGTTGTCGTCGCTTGCAGCAACGGACGACCCGTACGAACGCCGGTTGTGGGGCTACGAGATCGCCCGTGCGTTGCACGCGCATGGACGCTTGTTCGCGTCGCTGTTCGACGCCCTGGACGCCCCATTCCGCGCTGCAATCCTGCCCCCGCCGGCCGGGGCGGCGCTTGCGACGGCATTGCGCCGGGGAACGGGCGTTGACCCGCCATCCGTCGTCCGTCTGGCGCATGCGCTGCACATGCAATCCTGGAAGGAGGTCGTGCGCGCCTTGCTCATGGCGCCGTCCGAGGCGGACGCGTGTGCGCTCATCATGGCGCTGCCGCGTTCCTTGCGCGCGGCATGGGCCGACGTCGCCGCAGACTGGGCGTCGTCGCTGGCGGCGGTCGAGCAACGTGATGCGGTGCGCCGTCTGTGTTGCACGGTCGCGGCGTCCGATCCCGTCGCATTGCTGGCGCTGATGGCGCTTGCGTCGGACGATCCTGACGATCACGCGCACGGCATGCACATGCTGTCCAGGAGGATCGGGACGGCGCGGGTCGTCCTGCCGCTGCTGCGCCAGGATGTGCGCAGGGATGTGTGCATGTGCGACGCCCTCCATCTCGCGATTGCCGACATGGACATCCCCGTCGCAGACGTCCATGGGAAGCAGGTGCGGCGTCTGCGGCGATAACGCCGGGCGCGCTCCCGTCGCTTCTTCCCTGTGCGCGGCATGTCCCCCGCGCATGGGCAAGGACGTCCATGCGCGGGGGATGGCAACGCTGAACGATGCCTCCGCACGATCCGACCGGCGATTCGGGGACATGCGCACCCATGCGCCTGCGGGGAGGGATACGCAGAGCGCCTGAATGCCGCCGCCGCACGGTTTGGAACCTCTCGCAGCGCATGGCGACCGCGTGCAGCAGTTCGGCGCCCCCGCCGACGCCGCTCCTGTCGCCGCGTCGCCGCAACGTGCTCCAACGGAGCGCGGGCATTCGCTTGCGCTGCAGGAGCCCGACAGCGGATGCGCGCCGGCGTGACCGACCGGCGCGCGCCTCGCGTCGCCTATGACGCCATCGCGTGGAACGGCAGTGATCGGCATGGCGGAAGGGGGAGCATTGCCGTCCTGCCCGTCATCGCAACGGCGGGCGCATGCGCTGGGGAACGCCATGCAAGCGGCGCGCCGACCGTCCGTGAGCCGAAAGCGCCCGGCGCACGGGCGTCGCCGCGATGATCGTGATCGCGCATGGAGATGACGGGGAATTCCGGATGGAGCGTCGATGATGGAATGTGCGCACAGAACGCCGAACCCGCCTATAATAGGAGAGAAGCGAAGAGGAAGGGAGTGTCCAGGGATGTCCGTGGAGCAAGCGCACGCCGCCGCGTCCGTCATTCGCCTGATCAATGGCGGAACCGACCCGCATGACCTTCAGTCCGCGTTGCAGGATGTTGCTCTTGCACGCATTGTTGCGCTGTCCGACCGCACCGATGAAACGGTGCGCGTCGCCGCCGGGCTCGCGGGAGGACTGCCCGAACTGGTTGACGGCGATTCTCTGTTCGACCCGCGCCTGATGACCGCTGTCGAACCGCTGATCGGGACCGCAGCGGGATATACGCTCCTTGAATCGCTGGCGCGGATTGCGCCGGCAGGGTGGGGCGCGGGAATGACTCGACGTCTCCTCGACGCGGTGGCATCCCGAACATGCACGCGCGTCGCAGCCGCCGTGCTGATCGGCCCTTCCGATGCTGCCGCGCGGCTGCTGCAGACGCCCCACGATATCGCCCAGACGCTTGGTCGATGGGGGAACGATGCCGACTTCCTCGCGTCCGGGTGGTATGCGCGCCTCTCCGACGGGGAACGCGCCCGCATCCTTGACCGCATCATGACGTCCGACATGCCGTGGCTCAAGGCGTCGTGCGCGCCCTTTCTGCCGCTGGACATGACCGATGCGGCGCGTTCGCTGATTGCCGTCGATAGTGCGTCGGCGCTCAACGCCTTCGCCGATGCTTCCGTGACCGTCCGCCGCTTGCGGGCGGACCTCGTCGCGGAATGCATCCATTTGACGCGCATCATGCCGCAGTTCCAACGTCTCGGCGCGAGTCCGTTGTCCGCCCTCGTCCGCATGGCATGCGCGTCCCCCGATGGTGCAGGCGAGATCTGGGCATCGGTCGCAGCAATCATTCCGCATCGCTATGAGTGGATCAAGGATGTGCTCGATGCAGCGCCGTGGAGCGATCTCCCTCCAAATGTTGTCGCTTCCTTGATGGACGGTCCTGACGCCGCGTCCGCCGTGTCGACCGTAGCCGCACGGCTCTGGGGCGTCGTGCAGTGCGCACGCGGGAGTCGTATCTCGTCGCGCGCAAGCGTGAGTCGTCGCTCGTGGCGCGCACTCGTGAACGGTCCGCTGACGCCGCAGAACGGTCTCGAAGCCGCCGTCTTTTTTGCTGCGCTTAATCCGTGGGTCTGGGAGATGATGGACGCGGAGGATCGCCGTCCATGGCGAACGGCGTTGTCGGTGCATGATTCCCATCTCGCGGTGCGATCCCTCGGCCCCGATCCTGAGATTCTGGCGTGCGCCGTGGTGAGCGGCAAGGTGATCGCAGCGCTGGAACGCGCTGCGCGTGATGAATCGACGCGTCGCCGGACGCTCTTGCCGCTGGCGCTGCGGCAGACCCCCGTTGATGTCGCGTTGAAGGTGACCGCTGCGCTGCCGGATATGCCGCCCGCCCCCGGTGCGTTTTTCATCGCTGCGAGCGGCGATCCCGATGTCTCGCCGCGTGATCGAGCGATCGTCGCAATGATCCATGACCGTGCGATGCTCGCATGCAGCATCGCCCTGCAGCGCATGGCGATGGGGCGCGATGCCATGGAATCATGCACCGCCGCACTGACGACGATCCTGCGGGACCGCTCATGGGACGAGGTGCACGCGCTGGCGCGTGCGCTTCCGACGACCGCCCAGACTATCATCGCGCCCGATGTCGATGATCTGACGAACCTCCTGGCGCATCCCGATCGGGGGGACGCAATGCGGCAAGCGTTGACCGGCGTGCGCGCCCTGCCGCCGGATATCGCCGCACCTGCGCTGTTCGCCCTCCGCGAAGCGGCGAACCCGCAGCGCGGCAGCCAGCGCATGGTCGCCGCCCGATGCGCGGCGCTTCTGCTGGCGCATCACGATGGTGCGCTGGACATTGCCGACGCGCTGCGCGATGATGTCCGCGCGCTGTTCTTTCCGCTGCCGGATCATGCGCCGACGGCGAACGCGCTGCAGGAACTGGCGCGTCACGATACGGCGATTGCGTTCCCCATGGCGCATGCGCTCCACGATCGTCGGTGGCGCGACGTTGCACGATGGGCGCTCCACGCCCCGCAGCATACCCGTGCAGTGCTTCAAGCGTTGCCGGATGCAGCGTGGGACGCCGTGTGCGACGATGCCTTGCAACGCACGCTCGTGGGCGACGCCACGCTCCGTGCGGCGTGGCGGGAATTCGCCGACCGGCATCCGCTTCTTGCCCTTGCGCTTGCGTCGTTCTCTTCCGACGATCCTGTCGAGCAGCATCATGCACGCGCCGTGCTTGCGCAGTCCGCCCATGAGGCGCGGGCGTTTCTCGCCAGGATGGGGCTTGATATCACCCTGACCGCATCGTCCTCCGATCCCGCTCCATCGACCATGCAGGCGCCACGGGGAGTCCGTCGGTGATCGCCCGCCACGCATGCGATGCGATCCTTTCGGGCGGGCATGCACGCGTTGGGCGATGCGCGCGCAAGGGCGCGGGAGCGACGCGCATGGCGGACGACGAAGCGGGGCTCTGGGTTGCGTGGCGACGCCCGAACATGATGATGACGGTGATGGTCGCCCTCATGATGCCGTCCATCCAGGCGCCTGATCGCATGCGCATGCGAGAAAGCATCCGGTCAAGCGCCGACGACGTCCATGCCGCAGCATGCGCGGGGGCATGCTGCGGCGCCCGTTTCACCGCGATGATTGGTCATCACCGCATATCCGCGCCATGAGATATCGCACCGCGCCATCCCCGCCCATCCCGACCCCCGTGATCCGTGCAATGCGCGGCGATTCCGACATGGCGTCCATCCACGCCGCGCTCCATGATCGGCTTCGTGCCCGTGCGCTGGCGCTGGCGCCCCACGCCGATCGTGCGCTCCGCGTGGTTGCAGCGCTGCATAGCGGGTTGACCGCGCTGGTTTCCCCGCAGGACGTCGCCGACCCGCTCGTTGGCGACGTCCTGCGGCGACTGATCGGCGACCCCAGAGGAAAGGACATCCTTTTCGCGTGGGCGGAGGTCGCGCCCGCCAGATGGGGCGCGACCTCCGCCCACGCCCTTGTGGACGCCATCCGATGGGACGCATGCGACCGCTGCACCGCCGCTGCGCTCATCGGACCGTGCGATGCGTCCGCCATACTGCTGCACAACGCATACGACATCGCGTTCGCCATCCGCTGCTGGGGACGCGCCGTTCCCGGCAATCCGCTCTGGTGGACCGCGCATGTCTCCTTTGACGCGATGGAACAGCTTGTCGCCATCCTGCGCCAAAGCGCAGGCGAGTTCGCACCGACGTTCGCGTCCTGCCTCCCCTGGCTGCCGCTGGAGGCGTTCCCGGACGCCTTGATGCATGCCATGCATGACCTTCATGCGATCAATGCCGCGATCGCCGCATTCGTTGAAGCGTCGCCCGTCGCCCGAACGCGTTCCGCCCATCTGATCGCACGGCTGATCGACGCAGCGACATCGGACGACCTCTCTGCCCTCACGCGTCTGGCATGCGTGACCGGACGCGCGGACGCCTGGGAGCGCGTCCGGTCGCTGCTGCGGCGCCATCGCGACGCAGCCGTCGACGTCGTTGCCGCCGCACCCTGGACCGATCTGCATCCAACCGTGCAGACGACCATCATGGACAACGCCCGCCGATCCGATATGTGCGCCGCCATTGCCATTGCACAGGGGCGGCGCCCGATCGATGGCTTGATCCCGAAAACGGTCGTCGCTTTCTTGGCGGCGCTCGTGCCGACGGTGTGGGATGCGCTTGACGCCGAGACGCGAAACGCAATCCTGCGCACGGCGCCGCCCGACTCCATGCACCTCGCGCTGCGATCGCTTGGTCTCCGTCCAGAGATTCTGGTGCATGCCCATCTGACCGACAGATTCGTGCATGAAGCCCGTCGTCACGCGCCCGACGACACGGCGCTGCGTTGGACGCTCCTCCCGATCGCAGTGCGATCACTGCCCCCCGGCGAGGCGAGCGCATTGATTGCCGCCATGCCGGAAGCGCCTCCCGATGCAGGTTCCTTTTTTGGCGTCGCCGTCGGACGCGATCCCGGTGATATCGACGCACGCGCCCGATCGGTTCTGTCCACGCCCGCCGATCTCGCCGTCGCCGTTGCGCTCCAGTCGTACCCCGCAGGCGCATGGACCGCCCTGGATGCATGCCGCGTCTTGCACGACATGCTGATCGGGCGCGAGGATGCTGCGGTCATGCCGCTCCTTGCGACTCTCGATCCGCCCGCCCGCGCCGCGTATATGCCTGATCGGGATGCGCTCGCCGACACTCTGGCGCATCCGAGGCGCCGAACCGCGATGCGTCACGTCGTGCAGGACATTGCCGCGCTTCCGCTCGCAATTGCAATCCCCGCGCTGTATGCCCTGACGCAATGGATGCAGCGACGCTGCCGTGCGGACGACGTTGCGGAGGCGCTGCTCCTCGTGTTGCACGACCGAAGCGATCTCGTGATAGCGTTCGCGGAGTCGCTGTCGGGTTACGATCCGCTCCGGGACGCGCTGCTGCCGCTGCCGCACGACCCGAATCTGGCGCATGCCCTGCGCGCGCTGGTCCTGCATGATCTGGATGCCGGACGCCGACTGTCGCGTGCGATCATGCTGCGCGCGTGGGATGCCGTGCGCGTTGCGCTGTTGTCTGCACCGCACGCGCATGCCCAAGAGGTGCTGACGTGCTTGTCGGACGCCGATTGGTCGGGGGTGCTGCCCGATGCCGTGACGCGCATGGAGCGGCTGGCCGCCGACGGGAGCGATGCGGCGTTGCTGGCGGCCTTTCAGCGCTTGAAGGCGTCGAATCCGTATGGTGCGCTGGGACTGGCGGCGCTGGCGGCGGATGATCCCAAAGAGCGCGCACGCGGGATTGCCGTTCTCGCAACGCTTCCGTTCCACGTGCGGACGATTCTGCCGCTGCTGCGTCCCGCCGTCCAAGACGTCCTGCGAACCCATCCCGTTCTCGGCGTCGCGATCGCCGATCTGTCCGCCCCGACGCCTCACCCGCCTCGATCCCGCCAAAGGCGCATATGAACGGCATTCCGTCTCCAGGGTGCGCCCGCCGCGGCGCATGCGCGATCAGGGATGCGACGACGTCACGCCGGGATCGCCGAGCCGCAGCGCCGCACGGAAGGCATGATGGCGTATCGCCCGTTGAACGGTTCGCCATGGGACGGCGCATCCCGACGCTTCACGCGCCTGCGTCGCGCGAACGTCTTCTCTGCCGCATCTCCTTCCGCTTGCCGCCGCGCGTTGCCGTTTCCGCCTTCAGGAGCGCGGCGATTGAAGCCCTCCCGCCGCGGCGACGGACATCATCGCGGCTGACGCGCCCCATGCCGGAAGAGCGCGAAGCGGCGCCCTGGCGGAGCGACCACCCGCTTGTCCGTGGTCGTTGTCGGTCCGTCGCCGGACTTGTGCGCCCGCATATCCGATGCGTCCCATCTGCATGCGCCGCCCGGGTCGTCCTCTCCGTCGTTGACGAACCGGCGCTCCGTCCGAAGCGGCTTCCGTCCATTCCCGTCGCTCCGCTGAGGACGTCAGCCGCCGCCGTATCCTTCTTCGTGCAGCATGTTCACTGCGGTGTTCACCGATCAGAGGCGCCCGCGATGGCGGGCGGGTCCTCATTGCATCATCTCTATCGACGATTGAACCGCTTCGTGTGATTGCCGCTCCCGCGCCAGCCGTGCAATCTCGCCCCAGCTCTGCACCAGCGCGTTGTACGCAAAGGCGTCATCCGGGCGCTTCTTG
>Ga0197142_1004645_pt1 | contig 11046 bp, 7 predicted proteins | sample GBS60_MetaG_FD_148614 | JGI IMG/M metagenome (GOLD analysis project Ga0197142, IMG submission 148614) | Sediment microbial communities from Great Boiling Springs, Gerlach, Nevada, United States - GBS 60_MetaG | ecosystem: Environmental > Aquatic > Thermal springs > Hot (42-90C) > Sediment... | reverse complement strand
CCCCATCGCCTGCGTCCCTTCCCCTCGAAACAGTCGGCGCACCCGCTCGATCAGACGGTCGATGGCGCGATCAACGACTGCACGTACCCGTTCGATGATCTCGCGCACCCTGCTACCGACATTGCCCAAACCGAGTAAGCGGGCCAGCAGATCGATGGCTAGCGGTAATAAACGCGCCAGAATCTCTTCAACGCGCTGCGCTGCCGGTTGAATGACACCACGGGCAATATCGCCGATGGCGTTAACCACTGTCTGCACCACTTCGATGATGCGTGATAACTGGTCTCGCAAGAAGGTAAACAGGTTATAGGCGGCTAGTATCAGATTAACAATGGCGCCGACCGGGTTAAACATCGTTGCCAGTCGGGTGATCGCAGCCATCACCACCCGCTCCAGTAAAAAGTTCTTGATACCTTCAAGTACCATGTCGCGCAGACCGGCTAGGTCATCACGGATACGTTGCCACAGCGCATCCCAGCCGCCTTCAATCAGAGTACGCAGATAGCCAGCTACAAACTCAATCACGGCTACCACCTGAGGGCCGATCAGGCGTACTGCTCGCTCACGGAGCCGATCCCAGGTTAAGCCGAGGATTTGCTGGATCAGGCTCAGCACACCCATCAGATCGAAGCGTTCAGGTAGCGTGATCCCTGCTCCACCGAGTGCACCGGTCAGCCAACCGATAATTCCGGCCTGAAGATGGTTCAGGAAGTTGCTGGCAAAATTGCGCACCCCATTGAGAAAGGCGTCAATTAGATGACCGACAAATCCACCTGGATTATCGATGATGATCTGAAATGTTTCCTGAGCACGACCGATAAACTGATAGAAGGTTTCTGGCTCAATACCGGCCACCCTCAGCACCGCTTCAAGCACCATACGAGCCAGAGCAGCCCAATCACCACTAAGCACGACCTGCACAACATTCAGTGCCGCCGTTATCGCCGTCTGATAGACGTTGATAATCGCGTTGAGACCGGCCCGTAAGCCTTCCACGAGTGCTGCAATCCCAGCTCTGAGCCTCGCTGCCACAGCATTGACAACGTTTTGGGCAAAGGCAACAGCACTATCAATGGCCGCATTGAGACGGGCCGCCAGTTCAGGGAAGATGGATCCGATTAGAGTGTCAATCAGCCCCTTCAGCATTGCCCCAAACGCAGCTATTAACCCATTGATGAAGGCCACGGCTGCATCGATGAGCAGCGTAGCAAACGCTTTTGCGGCATCAAGAATGGCATTCACTGCCCGCCGCAACGCATCAAAAATTGCCCCGATCGCTCTGGTCAAGGCGGCAAAGGCATCACGGACAAAACTGACTGCCTGACTCCACCAGCTCTGTTCTTCGGCTTCTCGCTCAGCCCGATCGCGTTCCGCTGCTGCCCGACGCTCGCCGTCTGCTACTTCTGCTTGTGCGTCACGCTCGGCCGTAGCATACTGTTGCTCAATCTGACTCTCGTCGGCGCGTACCCGCTCATCAATCTCGCGCCGTCGGGCAGTGCGCTCGGATGTCGCCTGTTGTTCAACATCGGCAACGGCTGCATGCTGCGCAGCCAGTGTCTCTTGCCGGGCACCTTGAATCCGCTCGCGGGCTTCGATCACGCTGGTCCGTTGCTGTGCATCGGCCTGTTCCGATTGCACCTGAGCCTGGGCCTGCGCTTCACTTACGGCGGCTATTTGTTGGCGTTCACGCTCTGCTTTTGCATCCGCCATTTGTTGCTGGGCATCGATCAAATTGGCTTCCATCGCACGATGCTGCTGCTGATCGAACGCAGCCTGCACATCTGCGGGCAGACCCATCTCGAGATAGGCTTGCGGCCCTTCAGGCATAGACGGCGTACCAATCTCTGGTTGCGCCAACTCACCAATAGGGTTGGCCTCATCGAGCACGATGGGCTGCGCTTGCTCGGGGCCCGGGCCATTGATAACCGCCTGGGCTGCGTCATCACGAAGCTGGCGCGATTGGGTTACACCTTCTCTGATCTGGGTGTCAATTTGATTCGGATCGGCGCCGTCGGTCAACGGTATCTGCGGTGGGACACCGGGAGAGGTATCAACTGCGCTGTCGTGAATGTGCACCTCGTGCAACTGTTCAGCAATGCTGGCTGCCCGCTCTTCAACTGAACCGCTCATCAGACGTGAAATATCGGTAGTAAGTCGGTCGTTGGCTGTGTAACGGCCAGGATCAGGTGTCGGCGGTAGCTCTCCACGCGGCAACGTTCCTTCAACTGTTAGCTCAAGTGAGCGTGCGTCCGGCGGTGTTACCGTCAGTGGTGGCGGCTCCTCAACTATCGGGTTGAGGGTAGCATGGAGAACTGGAACCTCAGCATTGAGTTGGGCTACTTCAGTTTTCGCCAGCCGATCAGTTTCGGTCCCCAGCGTTGCCACAGCCTGTGCTTTGCGTGTGGGGGAGGCCTCGGCAAATGTCGCTATCAGCGTCTCAGGATCGGTGGCTGTAGTCAGCGCTGCCCTGGCTTCAGCCATGCCTGCCTGTTGCGCGGCTACCTCAGCGTCGCCGATCCCAGGCGCCGGAGCCGGAGGTAATGCCAACGGCGGTTGATCTGGTTCAAGGTCTGGCGCCGGTACCGCTGCGGCTTGCGGTGGCGCCGCCGCCGGTTCAGATGTGTGGTGCGATGGCAATGGTGGCGGCGCCTGGTCAACGACACGACGAAATGTCGTTGTCGCGGGTTCATCGGTTGGCGATGGTACTGTTGTGCGTCGCAACGCCAGCGCAGTAGCAGGGAGCGTGGTAGTAACCGCTACTGGCGGTGGTGTCAGGGCTGCTGCTGTGGTGCGTTGTACCTGATCGGCCAGCGTTATTGCTTCTTGCTCAGCCGGATCGTTTGCCGCCACCACCTGTTGGTTGACGTCAGGAGTACCTGCCGATTGCATCTGAAGTGCATGTACCACTTCGTGGGCAATGAGCGAGAGTGATGGATGGGGATCAGCTAGAAAGATTGCACCCTGATACGTGATTGCTTCGGCGTGCGCCAGTGCCAGCGCTTGCTGAGCCATTGGATTGACATAGACCGGAATCTGAGCAAGTGGTTGTGCGAAACGTGCTTCCAGTTCGGCCCGATACGGCAATGGAATAGAAGGGAAGGTCATCGCCTGAGCCAGCAGCATCGCCACATCGGCAGACTCGTAATCGAGCGCTTGCGAGAGCGGCCATACCGCCTCACCAACGCTCTTACCGATAGCACTTGTTTTTCGGAACAGCAGTCGGGCGGGTGCTGCCGGCATCAGTGTGCGCCGGGCTACCTCAGCAGCTTGCGTCGGTTTGCGCACAATCACTTTGTTCATGGCAATCCCCGAAATATGGTCATTGCTATCTGTCGACCAATTGCCTCCGGAGTTATGCCGGGTGTGAAGCGCAGAGTCCCACCATCAACCAGCTCTACCTCGCGATGACGCCACTCTGATGCAGTCGTCTCATGCGCGAGCAATAATCGCGTTAATTCATCGATCAGCGCTGCTTTGACCCGCTTACGATCAATGCCTGGGCAACCAACGAAGAGAATCTCATCAATATGTAGCTCAATATCGATAGCCATCGTTCTCATCTCCGCAGTGTGACCAGACTACTGACGTATCTGTATCGGGCGGGCGCGATCCGCACTCGAAAATCCTCGTAACTCTGCTTCGGTAAGCGGTTTTTCCAGCTTGGCATATTCGCTACGCGCTGCACTTAAGATGTGAGCCATCCGTACCGGTTCACCGGAATCGGCAGCCAGAAAGGCCGCATTGAGCGCAATACTGCGAATATTGCCACCGGCAAGATGGAATTGGGCCAGTTTTCCCCAATCAAGCCCATCGAGCGGCGTATCCGGCGGAAAGACTCGTTGCCAGATCCGCTGCCGTTGGGTGGCGTCGGGAAATGTGAAATTGACAATAAAGCGAATCCGTCGCAAAAATGCCACATCAATTGCCTGCTTCATATTGGTGGTGAGAATTGCCAGCCCACGGTACGACTCCATACGCTGCAAAAGATAGCTCACTTCGAGATTGGCATACCGGTCATGGCTGTCTTTGACCTCACTGCGCCGACCAAAGAGCGCATCGGCTTCATCAAAGAGCAGAATGACTCCACCTCCTTCAGCAGCATCAAAAATCCGCCGCAGGTTCTTTTCCGTCTCACCGATGTACTTACTGACGACTGAACTTAGATCGATACGATAGAGATCGAGCCGTAGCTCGTTTGCCAATACCTCGGCTGCCAGTGTCTTGCCGGTACCGCTTGGCCCGGCAAAGAGCGCACTGATCCCCAAACCCCGTTCATCACGAAGACCAAACCCCCATTCTTCGTACACTCGCCTCCGTTGCCGTACATGAGCTGCCATTTGCCGCAAGGTCATCATATGGTCTGGCGGTAAGATCAAATCGTCCCAACCAACCCTGGTCTCAATCCGTTGGGCTAGTCCATCAAGCCGGCTACGGGTTTGCAACCGACATGCATCCCACCAATCAATGGTGTGATCACTGCTTGCTGTCAGAGCAACTGCCCGCATTGCATTGGCATTGAGGGTGAAGTGGTCAACCATCGCTTCCAGATCATTCACCTTTTGCCCATGGTCGCTTAGAATCTGTTGCCAAAGCGCTCGTTGTTCACGACGGTCGGGCTTTGGCAACTCAAAACGAACCAGTAATCGATTGGGTAACGGTAACGGATCGGCACTTGCCAGCATGACCATCCCTTGCACCCGTTCCAGCCAGTGCCATAGTGAACGCGGTGGTTCCAGATCAGAAATGGTGATCAGCAACAACGCCCCACTGAAAGCTGCCTCACGCTCCCACAGACGGGCCAGCAACTCTTGATCGCCCACCTCACCCGGCACATCCTCGGCTCGCAATCCGTAGACGACGCGGCCTAATCGCTCACCCACCGCAACAGCAATTGTTTGCCAGCTCAACGTATCGGCACCACAAAGCTGTACCAACGACGGTTCGGGTTCACATTCCCACAACACACTGATACGCTCAACCAGATCGCGCTGCGCAGACGACACCGGCGTTGTAAGCTGGATCAGACGCAACAACGGTTGCAAGCGCCGGTCGAGTGTTGCAATCCCAAGCAGATAGTGCAACACTCGTTCATCGATCCGCAACGGCGCCGTGACCAGCGGTTCACCCTCGGTCAACTCAATCAACCGCCAGTGACGCAACGGCGCAGTCGGTGTGAATGCACTCCAATGAGCACCCGGCAATACCGCTAATGCCAGCCCAATTGTTGGCCTGAAGCGCTGCGGATCACCCTGAACACTGGCGCAGATCGCTGCCAGATTGCTATCCAGTTCAATACCGGCACACAACAACACCAATCCGACCTCGAATTCGGATAGACCAAAGATCATCTGGAGTCGCTCGAGTGCCGGTAAAGCGGGCATTGCCGACCGTGCCGTAGCTAGCTCCTGCTCCGCTGCTGCAAACGCCTGCGTATCGCGTGCACCGGTAAGACGACAACGCACTACCGCTAATGCCGCTAGCAGATAACGATGATTAGCCGTTAACCAATCCATTGCCATTTCAGTAGTCATGGCACATTCACCGTTGGGCCACTAAAGACGTTACCGCTTATCTCAAGCTGACTCTCGGCGCCATCGACCTGTATGCGTAGCAGATAGGTTCCCGGTGGCACTATCGCAGTCGTCAGAGTCAATGTTGTGTCCATGTCATTGGGTGGTGCAGCAGGCGCTCGCGCCGGTAACGTGAGGACAAATGAGCGCGGAGGGCGATTTACCGGCGGCGGTGTTTCGTCGAGTAGTAATACCACGCGCTGCTGCTTGCCAACCGGTGGCGTAACATTCAGTGTGATCGTGACATTCCCGTTCCCGTCGCGTGGGCCAACCGTTGCCGTCACGATTGGATGCAAGATGAATGCGGCCACATTCGACTCGATCCCCCGGTGTGGCGTTGGCGGGGTGCCGATCCGGAGACGGTGTACCACCTGCACCGACTGAATACCGGCTCGTAGCCCTGCTGGCAATAGAGCAATGATCTGGGTATCAGTGATCTGTACCGGTACCACTTCAGTCTCACCAATCTGCAAAACCACCTCATCACCCCGCAACTGCTGTCCCCGTACCACCAACCGGTAGCCGGGAAGAATTGGCTGCTGAACGCTTACCGACTCGTTGGCGCTACGCTGTGAACCAATCTGCGTGATGCGTGGTTGACGAAATGGGAGCACATAAAGGTTGCGCTGTCGCACCGGCAATGCCTGGCGTGTTGGACGCCGACTCTCGATCAAGACAACTGATGCCTGGTAGGCAACACTCGGCCGGTACGGCGATTGTAGACTCGACCAGATTTGTGATACCTGCTCCAGTGTTAACGGTTCAGGTGTCAGTTTGACCTGTTCAATCTGATCGGCCAGATCGGCTGCAACCAGAGCGGATCGGGTTGTGCCCGGTAAACCAACGCCACTAACCGGAGAAGGTGGTGAGAGCGCGGTCCGAATCGCATCTCGATCCAGTACCGGCGTTTCGTGCAATAGCTGCATTGCATAGCCAAGCAGTAGCTCAGCCAGGTAGTCCTGATCAGTGTAGGCAGTCAAGAGATAGTGCAAATCAAGAGCGAGTGGCGGATCGCTTATCAAATCTCCTCGCCCCGAACGGGAAGGTAGACCATAGTTACGCCAGCTCGAGTTAAACGTAATCCGATAGAGAAAAAGGTTGAGCTGACCACTTCCCGTAGTGAAGGCTGCTAATGCCTGCGCTGGTGACAGCACGCTCACTGTCACGTCACCGAGCGTACCGGTCACATCGTGGTCGATCAGACCATCTTGCAATAGATCACGCAAGACCGCCGTGACCGCAGCAATTGCCAGCGCATTACTCATGACCTTCCTCCATCACGTCGCCGTAGGTATTCATTAAGGCTGAGCGCCGGAGTTGGCCCATGCGAACGTGAACGTGGCGCTCCAGGTGGTGACGTTGCCGGAATTGCTCGCACTTCTACTCGGCCAATACTGATAGTGATGCGTGATGGAGGGTGTGGATCGTGAGGATGTCGTGGCGTTACCGCTTGGTTTGCACCTGGCAGCGACGGTATCTGTGGCACCATTGAATCAGGTGGCCCGGTAGTTATCGCAAACTCATCTCGCCCATCCGACATAACATCACTGGATGCCGATACATGTGTCCTGACACCTTTGCCGTCTACTTCCTGATCTAACTCAGCCACACGGCGTCGCGTAAACACTGGCGGGTGTTCTACTGGTACAACCTCAGCCGGTAGCCCAGCCCCTTCCGACCGATCCGGAACAACCTCACGTACAGGTACGGTCAATTCCGCTGAACGCATTTCATGAGGATAAGAAACATCATCGGTTGGCGCTTGCCCCCACGCAGAGGGCATACCGTCAACGGTTGGTGTCAGTCTTTGCGCCGGCTGAGCATCCATCTGGCGATGTGAGGTCATATCATTGAATGGGGTCGCAATGACAGATTGAGGTGAGACAGTCGGCGGCAACGATGATGGTATCTCGGGGAAAACTACCTGCTCAGACACTGGTATCTCGCTAGTCTCACCGGACACCTGTGTGGACGACGCACGCACGCCCTCTGGCAACCCAACCGGCTCGAAACGAGCTGGTAGCCGAGGTTGTATCACATCTGCCAGACCATAACCAAAACTGTAAGCCAACAGGTTAGCCAGTGGATCGTTCATAATGCACCAGTCGTAGATACCATGCTCGTCGCCGAGGACTCAACGCTAAAATGTCATGCTCGCACCACCCATACGCTTTAGCCAGGGTATGGACATCATGCAGCAACCGTTGCGCCCAACTATCAACCTCATGCCAGACAAACGCCAAGACATCAAACGGCGCCATCCAGGTATGGTCACACTCAGAACATCGCAGAGCGATTTGCAGATCGAGCAGGGGATCAGCCTGTACCATCGCCGCCGCGACTGCGGCCAGAGTCTCGGTAGAGAGCGTTTCTGGCGCATTCATCATGCACCGTTCGATCAACTGGTGCGATTGAGCCGTACCCGGCGCCAATGCCAACAGATCACCACTCGTTGGCAGGCGAAAGGTAACCTGCTCACCTGCCACCTCAAGCTCATGAACTGTCGTTATCGGTGCCAGTGCCCGCACATCGGTCGTAGCCAACGTGAATTCCAGACGTGTCGCACACTGCGGACAATGCACAACACAATCCATTCGCGTCCCGAAAAGCCGTTCTCTGACCATCAGCAGCATGGCATTACGTGTACCGATGGGCAACGCGGTCAACTCCTGATCACCGAAAAACGGCGCCAATAGTAACAATGCACGCCTGACCGGTGATTGCTCTGCACCGTTTTCCCAGACCGTTAACAATGTTGCGGATGAAATGGTTGTCATTGCTATTGTGGTTCAGTGAAGCTTGGCTCATCCGGCTCACTGATGTCGTAGTCGCGTTCCCAGCCCTCGTTCTCTAACTTGATACTCTGAATAGCAACTGCATTGGCATTCGCATCAAGTTCAGGGAGCGCCTGATATTCCGACACCCAACAGCGGTAGATCTTATAGGCAATAGCGAGCTGACCAGCCTCGTTGTAAACCTCGATGATGATGTCTTTACGAAAGTCTTTCAGCGAAACCTCGGCTCCCAACCCCGATCCGTAATTCCAGACCTTATTCGCCCACTTCTCAAACTCGGTATCGTGAGTCACACCGCGCTCAAGCGTAATCGGTTCGTACTTCGTTCGCCCTGGCGACTTCCGCACATTACTCGCGTCGCCTCCTTCCCGGTGCTCGACCACCTCGGTGGTCCGCTTCAACGCCGATACCTTGCTCACCCCGGCCACATACCGGCCGTCCCACTTGATACGGAACTTGAAATTCTTGTAGGGATCAAACCGCTGTGCATTCACGCTGAACTGAGCCATAGATCACCCCTCATCAACTGTAGAGAGCAGCAGTCTTCTTCCGGCGAACAAACCAGTCCGTGGTGATCGTCCTGGCCTAACTCTGAACAGGTAGCGCGACCACCACCGGCATTACGTCGCAATCTGGCCGGCCAATTGCTGAATCTTGATAATCACAAATTCAGCCGGTTTGAGCGGCGCAAAACCAACGACAATGTTCACGACCCCCATATTGATGTCGGTTTGCGTCGTTGTCTCGCGATCACACTTCACCAGGTAGGCCTCACGCGGGGAACGCCCCTGAAACGCGCCTTGCCGGAAGAGATTCTGCATGAATGCACCGATGTTCAACCGAATCTGCGCCCATAGTGGTTCATCATTCGGTTCAAAGACGACCCATTGTAGGCTGCGGTACAACGTCTCTTCGATGAACAAGGCCAGACGACGCACCGGAATATACTTCCATTCCGAAGCAAGCTGGTCAGCACCCCGATAGGTACGCGCACCCCAAATCACATTGCCACTGACCGGAAATGAACGCAGACAATTTACCCCCAGCGGATTGAGCTGCCCTTGCTCGCCGTCAGTCAAATTGACAACCGGTGCCCGTACCCCAAAGAGTGTCGCATCCTGGCCCGCTGGCGCCTTCCAAACTCCACGCTGCGCATCGGTACGCGCAAAGACGCCGGCAACTGCACCACAGGGCGCAAATTCTTCCAGCCGGTTTTCGCGCAACGGATCAGGCATCAACACTCGCGGAAAATAGATCGCCGCATGATCATCACGTGCCACAGCCGCGCTAAAAGTACCAAGACCACTCACCGCCGCAGCAGTACTCTTCCAACCCGACGGTGCGTCAATGAGGAGAAATGCACGTTCGGCGCGACAAAATTGCAATGCCCTTGTCCAAACTGATTCGCTGACATCGGTATTACGTGAGAACGGTGAGATGCAGAGTAGATTGAAGAGATCGGCTTTACGCAGCGCGTAGATACCGGTTTTATCATTAAAACTGCCCTCATACTGGGTGCTGGTCAGCTCACTACCATCAGAACCAGCACTTGATGGAGTGGCAAAGGTACTCAGATCGCCGGCAGTACCAATCACCGCTGGACGCACCGTTGGAAATGTTCCATTGTACGGATCAGGTACCCGCAACAACAGCGATTCTTGGGCCAATATCTGCCCAATATAAGCTGGTGCAGTCGGATCAATCGAAACATTGCGGAACGTCTCGCGGCGTGCCGCCTGTAGTGGATCTGTCCCTGGCACAATCTCTACCACCGTCAAATTAAAAACCTTGTTAGCTTCGCTGCTGCTCAGCGGGCGTGTATCGTGATCGATACTGATGCGCAAATCATTACCCCATGCCCCCTCACTACTCGCCTCAAGCCGCAGAACATCGGTTCCGCTCACCGGGGAAAGACTAAATTGAGCGCGCTGCGCACCGTTGATCAGTCGCACGATCAGCGCATCAGTTCCCCCATTCAGGAAAAAGTGCTGCACCGCATAGCTCATCGTGCTGGCTTCCCACAAACCGCCGAAGAGCCGTTCATAATCGCCGAAATTCTGTATCCGCACTGGATCATTCACCGGGCCACGTCGCGCCCGCCCAACAAAGGCAGTAATCGATGTAGCTACACCGGTAATAGTACGTACCCCGCTCGGCACCTCTTCAATGTACACACCCGGATAAGACAGCGTAACCGGCATAACGTTGCTCCTTTATCCGCTTATCTCACAATACTTACTGCTTGTTTCGACCCGCTTCATCCCTTTGTCAGGTAGCACGAGACCCTAATCAAGCTGCCCGCTAACAGCCGATGACCATCATCAAGCCTGCCACTCCCTAGATAACAGGCAGATGGATGGTTTCAGATTGTAACGAGACCGGGAAAGGAGTACGATTGGTGAGGAGTGAAGAAGATGAAATAAAAAAGAGTTATATAAAACCGTGTATTCCCCGGTGATTTATATCGCCCCTGCATTATAACAACGCTGTCAAGATCTCTTTTGTGAAAAATATTTACGTTTTATTAACTTTCTTCCGTCACTCAACCACTTTTTTGTTTACACCATCGAATGATGAAATTACGTTATTATCAGATACCATCGCAATAAACTGAAAATCACGGAAGTTGCGCCAGACTTGTCCGAATTGCATCATGATATGAACGAAATGTCATCAAATTG
>Ga0197142_1004644_pt1 | contig 11050 bp, 12 predicted proteins | sample GBS60_MetaG_FD_148614 | JGI IMG/M metagenome (GOLD analysis project Ga0197142, IMG submission 148614) | Sediment microbial communities from Great Boiling Springs, Gerlach, Nevada, United States - GBS 60_MetaG | ecosystem: Environmental > Aquatic > Thermal springs > Hot (42-90C) > Sediment... | reverse complement strand
GTTTTTGCAACTCTGCATGGAGAACCCGATGAAGATACCTTTCCATGGAATAGTGTATGTGGTTTCATGCTAGAACTTTCTTTTTCCTGAAGGAGCCCTAGTATGGCGGATGTGATGCGGTGGCGATATGGCGAGACCAATCCGGTGGTGGCGGCAGTGGCGGCCAACACGGTGGTCGAAATCGGCGATCTGCTCTGGCAGGATACGGATGAGGCCAAACCGGCCCGCCTCCTGCCCAACCAAGGCAGCGAGTCGGCCAATCAGGAACGCTTTGCCGACTGGTTTTTGGGCGTGGCCATGCAGCGGAGTCCGGCCGGGCACGATCGACCGATCCGGGTGGCCACGACCGGCGTCTTTGAGTTCCCTTGCGATCCGACAGATTTTGAACTGGGCGATTGGGTTGGGCCAGCCGGCACCACCGGCGGCGGACTCCAAAACCAACGGGTCAAAAAGGTAACCGATCCGAAATACGCCATCGGCCGATGCGCCCGGCGCGGTTCGGCCTTGAGCAGCGTGCTGGTGGACATTCGATCCACTATCATGACCGGCGGCGTCGAAGGCACCACGGCCCTGGCCAGCGCCAGCAGCTCCAGTGGCTCGTAGTGGTCTTTGGCCGCCCCAGGTCTTTTGTCGGCCGGGCATGATCTGGGGATGGCGGCGGATTGTGGACGGCATTCGGCAGAGGAAAAGGCAGATCGTTTTTGGGGAGAAAGTTGGCATTTTTTCCCGTAGGAGGCAACGGCAGTGGCAACGATCAAGTATCGTGAATTGAAGCGGCGGTATGAACTGGATGGTCCGGCAGCGACCGCGGCGCATCTACGAGAAGCCCTCCTGCAGAAGCACCTGCGTCCGGAGGACTTTTCGATTCGGGATCTGGCCGAGGCCCTGGTGCCCGACGGCCATGAGTGGGTCCGCTCGCTGGATCCACGTACTGGCGGCGGCGTGCATCTTTGGGAAGCCGGCGAAGGCGTCGATGTGACCGCCTTTTTGAACGTAACCGGCCAGCTCATCTACGCCAAAATCCTCGAAAGCTACACCCAAGAGGCTTTCGTGGCCTCCAAACTGGTGGAAACAATCCCCACCCGCTTGGACGGCGAAAAGATTCCGGGCATCGGGCGCATCCCAGACCAGGCCACCGAAATCGAACCTGGTATGCCCTACCCGCATGTGGGCTTCGGCGAAGATTACATCGAAACGCCTTCGACGACCAAGCACGGCCTGATCGTAGCGGTTACCAAAGAGGCCATCTTCTTCGACCGCACCCACCTGATCCTTCAGCGGGCCGCCGAAGTGGGCGAAGTGCTGGGCCTAAACAAAGAGAAACGGATTCTGGATGTGGTCCTCGGTCTGGTGAACACCTATAAATGGAACGGCACCACCTACCAGACTTATTACCGGGCCGGCCAGGGCGGCCCCTGGGTCAACCTGCTGCCGGACAACGAACTGGTCGATTGGACCAACGTGGATCGGGCCGAGCAACTGTTCGCCGAGATTCTGGAACCTTCCACGGGCGAACCGGTTCTGGTGGAACCGAACAGCGTGCTGGTCATGCCGGCCTACCGTCATGCCGCTAATCGGGTGTTTTACGCCACACAGATCACCTACCAGCCGGACGGCCGACCCACAGCAACCACCACGCCCAACCTGCTGCGGCGGTACCAGGTGTATGACAGTCGGCTGGCGTACCGACGGCTTTTGAATGCGGGCATGTCGGCCGAGGAGGCCCGGCAAGTGTGGCTGATCGGCAATTTCCGGAAGGCGTTTGCCTACATGGAGAACTGGCCGATCACGGTTACCCAATCGCCGCCCGGCAGCGAAGCCGACTTCAACCAGGACATCGTCGTGCGATTTAAGGCGAGCGAACGAGGCACCCCGGCCGTGCTGAATCCCCGCTATGTGGTCCAATGCACTGGGCCGGCCCGTTCCAGCAGTTCTTCCTAACAGGGGGACGCCTGGCTGGGGGCCCCCTTGGGGTGCCACTGCCGTGTAAGCGGCAATCCAGGGTTTCCCACGGAAGCAGTGTTGTCGGGATTCCTGCTTGCGCAGGAATGACACTGGGGACCCCCTCACCCGGCCTGGCCTTCGGCCAGGCCGGCCTCTCCCGCAAAGGGGAGAGGCGTACTGGACTGCTGCTTGCGCAGGAATGACACGTAGGGCGTCGGAATACCATGCGAGTCGGAATACCATGCGAAAGGATTTCTGCCTTCCAGGGCAGACGGTGCAAATAGCGGAACGGCTTCTAACGGAAGGGGAAACTATCCATGTCGGATGACCTGCAAGTGCTTCGGCAGATTCGGGCGCAGACGTTGGCGCTGATGGACCAGATAACCCGGCAGCCCAAGCCCACCTACAGCCTGGAAGGCCAACAGATCGCCTGGAGCGAATATCTGGCCCGGTTGCAGGCGGTGGTGGATTGGTGTGATCGGAAATTGGCCGAACTGGAACCGGTGGAACTGCGAAGCCAGGCGGTTACTTGACCAGGCCGGGTTGTTCAGGATGAGCACAGCGGGCTTTCGACAGCCGACGTGGACACCAGGAGTTTTCCGATGGGGCCGGAATGGGACGTTCGGCGGGATTTTCAGCAGACGGCCGACGGATGGGAAACGGTGCGGTTGGCGCCGGCTCGGCCGAGGGCTAGAGACGGCTCGGGCCAGACTGAACCGTCCGACGAGCAGGGCTATCCGGTGCAAGGGATCCGGCAAGCGGTAAGCCGTCAGGAGGCGGCCCAGTCGGGCGGCCAGTACACGGCGACCGATGTGGTCTGGCATTTACCGGCCGAGGCCCTCCCGCAGGCCCCGGCCCCGGGCGACTGGATCGTCGATAGCCAGGGGGTCCGGTATCGGGTGCTCCGGGTCGATGCGTTGGCGGCCTCAGGGCGGTATCGGTGCGTATGTCGGCATTTGGCCATTGAGGCCGGGCTGGACACGTTGGTGGACATTGAACGGGCCGAGCCGACCAAAGGGCCCGACGGCGTGGAGGTGCTTCGGTGGACGGTGTGGCGAAGCGGCCTGCCGGCCAAGCTGCAGCCGGAAGAAGCCCCTCTCCAGAGAGAAGGCGATCAGATGATCCTCCGACCACGAATGAAAATCTACTTTGCCGAGCCGCTGCCGTTGGATCAGTACTGCCAAATTCGAGGCCCGGACGGCAGCAGATACCGGATTCTGGCGGTTCGGGGGCAGGAGCGGATCGACGGCCTAATGGAAGCGGACGTAGAACCGGCGCCGCTGTAGTCGGCGGGAAGCACGTGTGCGCAGAGGAATGGATGTACTTTTGATAATATTTTCGCCGCATGAAGGAGCACGATTGTCGTGTCCCATCAAGCCCCTCTCCCTCGGCGGGAGAGGGTTAGGGTGAGGGGGAAATCATAAGGGGCAGCCCTATTCTTTTCTCCCCCTCACCCGGCTTCGCTTCGCTGAAGCCAGCCTCTCCCGCCAGGGGAGAGGCGAGTTACTTCCTTCGGGGAACGTGTTACGTACTTTTGTTTTTTCGGGAGGAGGCGGGGATGTCGCTGGAGAAGGCGATCCACGAGCGGTGGGCGGCTGACCAGAAGTTGCGGGAGTGGCTGCCACCGGATCGGCTGTTTACCGGCCTGGCCAGCCACGGACAAATCCCCTACGGCACCCTGTGGCGGCGAGGCAGTCGGACGCTGTGGCGCACGGCAGCAGGCGATCTGCTGGAGGAGGTGCAGTTGGCCCTTCGGCTCTGGCATGGGCAATACGATCGGCTTCGGCCGCTGGTGGACCACCTGCGCCGTCTGCTGGACCGGAGTAGCTTCGAGCTGGACGAAGGCGGCCGGGTAACGGCGCTTTTGGTCGATCGGCAGCGGTACCGTCAGGAGCCGGAAGGCCATTGGCAGGCGGAACTGGAAATGGCCGCCCAGGTCTATTGGCCTCCCGAACAGTAAAACCGGTAACATGTTAGCCGAAGGAAGGGCGATGTTTTCCCCTCTCCCCTGGCCGTCGAGAGGGTAGGGTGAGGGGGGTATCAGAAGGGCACGGGCGGCTTCTTTTGGCCCCCTCACCCGGCCTGGCCTTTGGCCAGGCCGGCCTCTCCCACCAGGGGAGAGGCGAGTTGCTTGGTTCGACTAAATGGTTACTAAAACCGGGGTAGCTTGGAGAGGACTTGTCCTATGGGAGCGCTTTATAGCAATCTGTTGGCCCAGGTGGGCTGGAGTTGGCAGACGGGAACAGCCGCTGCGCCGGTGGTGGACAACAATCGGTTGATCTATCGCCGGGATTTGGACGACGGGCAGGAGGCGTTCCAGGCGGATGGGGTTTGGCATGTGGAGGGGCAGGTGTTGGCCGACGGCCAGAGCCGAACCTACAACCTCCAGGAATTGGCGTTTGAGGTGTTCGGCGATGAGGTGATTATTCGTTTCCATAAGGTACGGGCCATAGCGATTGTGCACCGGGGCCAAAAACCGGGCGCCTTGCAGGTGGGCGGGGCGCAAACAGAGGGCTGGCAAGGGCCGCTGGCCGACCCGGCAGACAAAATCCTCATACCGGCCCAAGGGGCCTTCTGGGCGGTGCATCCGGAGGAAGGTTGGCCTGTTAGCGCCGGGGCCTGCCGAGTGCGCCTGGAAGCCGTCGGCGGCGATGTAACGTATGACATGGTCCTTCTGGGCAACCGGCCGGAAAATCAGTCCTCCTCCTGAAGAGGGCTTGTGCGAGGGAGTGTGCCGAAATGGCCGGTAAACCAATAGGCGTCTTAAGCGGCAAAGACGGTGCGGTTTGGGTGGGCGGCCAGCCGGTCGGGCCGGTCCTTTGGTGGGAACTGGTCCGACGCAGTAGCAGCAAGGCGTATGTGGCCAACGACACGGCCGGCTGGCGCCGCCGCCTGGCCGGGGCCAAAGAAAGCGCCGGCCGTTTTGAAATGAAGCTTCGTACCGATCAGCCCATGCCCTTCCGGGAAGGCCAAGAGGTAAGCCTTCGGCTCCACCTGGACCAGAGCGGCCAAAACTACTACGAACTGCCGGCGCTTATTGAACGGATCAGCAAGCGGGTGCATATCGCCACCGGCGAGGTGATCGGCTGCCTGGTGGATTTTGTGGCTGCTGGGCCGGTGATCGGCCATGGCATCGTGGCCGGGGAATCGTAGGGGAAAGGCAACCCGATGGCAGAAAACCACCTGGACAACGTCGCAGCGGTGTTGGCGGCCCTGGAACAACGTCTGCAAACGCTGCTACAAGCGCTTCGGGCGGATCAGGAACATTTGGCCATCGAGCAACTCCGGGCGCTGCTTCGGACGGCCGAGGCGGTAGAAGAAATGGCCCGCCAAGGGGTGAAACTGCAAGAGCCGCCCCCGGCCGTCTGGGGACCATAGCCGGAGGCCGTGGGAAGTGGGGGACGGTGGCATCTGGCGGCGGGCAACAGCAGAGGGCAGCGGACCGATCCCCGAGCCGACGCCGGAACGAAACTGTTTGTTGCCGGGGCCATGGGCGGATAGACAACCAGCGATGGGGAATCGGTCATCTGGGCTACACCGATGGGTTCGAGCCCGAGGAGTTGAAGCAAAGCAGAGCGAACGGAAAGCAACCAGAGGAGGCATGATCGATGGCGGTAGCGTTTCGGGAGCTTGGCGGTTCGCCGGTCGAGCAGTATGGGGCGGATGGGTTTTCGGCCTGGCGGGAGTTTTTGGTGGCCTGGGAGGATCGGGACCAGTTTGCGCTGGAGGTGCTGGGCCAGGCAGCGGCCTGTGGAGGACGTGGCGGCATTGGCTATCCAGGAAAACCCGGGGTACGGGCCGTTTCGCTCCGCTTGGAGCCATTCGATCCGGATCGACCGGATCATAAGCCGTTGGCCGATCTGGCCCGAGACCTGAATAGCTATAGCGGTTCGTATGCCAAGGCAAGAGTGGAATACCGGACGGTGGCTTCGGCCCGCCCGGACGATCCCCAAGTGCCGTCGGGGACCTATTTGACCTATCGGATGCGGTTTTCGGCCGAGTATGTGCCGCTGGTGGCGCGGGGTTGGCAGTGGAAGGACAACCCGGTCATTCCGGTGCCCGATGATTTGCAGATTACGCTTTCGGTGCCGATTACCGAACATCATGTTACCTGGCATCGAGTGGTCAACCCACCGTGGGGAGCAATCCGAGCCTTGCAGGGGAAGGTGAATGCCAGTCCATTTTTAGGAGCCGCACCGGGCACCTTGCTTCTGGAAGGAGCGGATGCGGACAAACAGTTCCAGACCGGCTACGACCTTCTGTATCCGGAGCTATTCTGGCGGGTGCATTATGTGTTTCGGGAACGGGCGATCAAGTTCGGCGGCCGAGTCTATGGATGGAACCATTATTTTCGGGAAAAGCCGGCCGGTTGGGTGGAACTGGTCCGAGATGGGAAGCCGCTATATGAGTCGGCGGATTTTTCCCCGCTGTTTCAATTTGCGGCCACCCAGGACTAATAGGCTGTCCCGAAAATCCGTTTTACCCGATCCGAGTGGTTCCAGCCCGGAGCCAGTGGTTATCGGAACCCCCCTGTTTTTGTAGGCTTTTAGCAACTGGATGGGGAACCTCAGTTGGTTGCCAACACCCAGATTGGGCAATTTCGGGACAGCCTCTAAGCTCGACTTTTGCCATTTTGGGGTACCCGGCATCGGGGCCATGGTCTAACTCTTTGTGAATTTGGGAGTTAGGAAAATGTATGAACGAATGGGGTATGGTTTGTAACTTTCGATAACACAAAGAGTTACGGAAATTGGCAAAAGTCGAGCTAAGAGGCTATCCCAAAAAATCAGGTTGGTGGAAAGCCCAGTGGGAGTTTTCCAGCCCAGCAGAGCATTTTTCTTTGAAGGCTCCGTTTGGGCGACGTGGTGATTTCGGGATGGGAGCTAAACCGCCTTGGGCCTCCGAGCGGATACTCTCCCGATGAGAGCCTGGGCCGTTTGTCGGCAAGGGGGGGTCTGTGGGAGGCATTGGCCGAAGGGGAAAAGCTTCGGGATCGGGTAGGCCAGAGGAGCCGGTGCGATGCCGTCGCCGTTGGAACATGTACAGACTGGTCAGGTGTTGAGTGCGGCGCAGCAGAATGCGTTGGTGGATCGGCTGAATGCGGTCAGTCGGCTCTCGGCGGGCGGGGCACTGTGGGGTGGTCATGGCAGCGGCGGCTTGCAGGTGGCCGCTCCGGATCGGACACGACTGGCCATCTGGCAACTGACCGGCCCGCTGGAACGGGCCACCACCGACGGCATCCCGGACGATGTGCCCAGTGCGCCGGCGGCGCCGGTCTGGTATTTTCCCGCCAACGGCACGGGGCCGGAGAACAGATATTTCGATGTGCCCGACTATTCCCGCTCCTGCCGGGTGTATTATGTGGCCGGGTTTCCCGGCGATCTGCGGAACCAACTGGCGTCGATGTCTCCGGGGCAGCCGGGCGACGTGGCCATTCCACGCTTTGGTCCCGGTGATTGGGTGCTGGCCCGGTTCAACCATCAGAGCGGCCGATGGGAAATCCTCGAAGGTCCAGAAACCCTCTGGCGATTCGAGCTGAAGACTCCCCTGACGCCGAACGGCGATCGGGATCGGCCCAGCACCGCCACCGCGTATTTGGTGGTCTTCGACCCTCAACAGGGCAAATATATCCGGACCGATCTGGAATTCCCGGTGGCCGACTTTCTGGATATGGCCCAGGGGCAGCCCGGGGACCGGGGCTATGCCCGCCGTCTGGCCGACTCGCATCTGGCCGCCGGTTGGGAAGTGCTCCTGCTCCAATCGGAATCCTCTAGCAGTTCCGAGGAGGAATCGAGCAGTTCGGGTTTTTCCAGTAGTGGAGACATATCTAGTAGCTCTGGCGGTGGAGGGCAGACCACGGAGCTGGAAGTCTTCTGTCTGCCGATGCAGCGGATAGGGGATTATCTGTATCTGGGCCGGAAGAAGCTCCTTTTTGCAGGCGGTCTGCTGATGGGAGTGCAGAATCTCGCTGCTGCAAGTGTGTATTTGTGCTGCGACGGCGGCGGAAGCAGCGAACCGTCCGAACCATCGGAACCCTCCGAGTCCAGCGGCGATTCCAGCAGCTCGGAGCCATGCTATCCAGACCAGCTTTGCGTCAGCGGCGATATTTTGCCCGAACACGCTAAAGGCACTTATACCAAGACCGGCGAGTTGAACGGACGTCCCCAGTGGTCCAAAGGCGATTGGCGCATCGATTGGGATCGCAGAATAGGAGAAAACGAATATCATTGGTGGATTTACAACGTGCATGGCGGAAGCTGGAGAAAACCAGATAGCCAATGCCCTCAAGGCGAATACGATCCGTATCTGGGAGATGTCAGTGGAACAGCCATCCTCTCCACCGGCCCCTGCCCAGAATCCTCTAGCTCCGAATCTAGCAGCGAATCCAGCAGCGAAAGTAGTTCCGAATCCAACAGTGAAATCTATACTCTTTTCCAACGGTGTAATACCCAAGAATATTACTGGGCTCCGGGCGACTATACCGCGGCTGCCGTCTGGCGGGATTGGAACAATTATTGTCTAGCTGTTCAAGGAAGATGGAACTATATCCCGCCTTACGGCTATTACACACAACCGCTCTTGCCTTATTCCTCTTGCGAACAATGCCTCGGTCAGTCTAGCAGTGAGTCGTCTAGCTCGGAATCCAGTTCCCCGTCCAGCAGCGAAAGCAGTTCGGGGGGCACGATCTACACCATCTTTCATCTCTGCGACGACCCAGGGACTGTCGCTTACGCAGAAGGTTGGTATGAAGGAGTATGGACCGATTATGAAGACCTCTACATTGCTGTTGACTGGACAACCACGCCAGCAGGATACCGAATTTGGCCGTCAGTCTATATTGGATCGGACTGCCCCTAATGCACACATCTTGCGATTTTGAACAACTTTCCGAAGTCCAATGGCGGTGTCGCCGGTGCGGCAAAATGATAGTTACCGCCAAAAGGGCCGATGGATCAGTGATCCAGCCACAATGGGATCAACTCTCCCCATGCGGCGGGAAGGTATTTCATTGGGTTCGGAAAGCGGCTCCGGGTTCAGTTCGGAATCCAGTGGATGGCGTAGTGAAAGCGGTCATGAATCCAGCGAAACAGGTCCACATCATTCCGAACGTGTTCCAGGGTGTGAAATACCTTCGGTTTCACACTTGCCAGTAGTCCACCCACTTCCGACATTGTGTGGACTTATTGAGTGGAGTTCGGACCTGCCGTCTAGCAGTTAGGAACGTCTCATGAAGCTTCCTAATTACGGAATTCGCCCTGATTATCAGGCCAGAGACAATCCCGCCCCGTGGGACGACCGGCCATATCGAGATGAATATCAGCGCCCGGTTTACGAGCTGGCCTGCCAACTGATGGAAGAAAACGGCTACCAGACGGTCTTGGATATTGGGACCGGCTCTGGATGGAAGCTCGTTCATATCCTGGGCAAGTTCCAGACGATTGGAACAGAAGTCCAGCCAATGTATGAGTTCCTTCGTCAGCAGTATCCTGAGCGGCAATGGATTCTTTCGGACTTCACTCAGCCCTGTCCGGTCCGAGAGGTTGATCTGGTTTTGGCCGCTGATGTGATCGAACATCTACCGAACCCAGACCAACTTTTGGACTATATTGCCGGGATTCGATGGAAACGAATGATCCTTTCGACGCTGGATCGTCATAAGGCACGGGGACCGGACCACCTGGGGCCGCCGCCCAATCCCCACCATGCCAGAGAATGGAGCACGGAAGAGTTCTGTCGGTACGTTGCGGCGCGCTTCCCAGTGCGTAGGCTGCAACATTTTGGAGCGACCGTCGTTTTGGTTTGCGACCCGCCAGAAATGGCGGCTAAGCAACGCGAAGACCCGATGGTAACGATCCTCCTGCCGGTCTGGAATACCCAGGGCCGGATGCTTCGGGCCTGTTGGGAGTCGATCCACAAGCAGACATATCCGCACTGGCAGTTGCTGGTCGTGGACGACGGTTCTACGTCGCCGGATACACGGACCGTACTGGAGGAAATCAGTCGTTCTGGCCGCGCACAGCTCATACGCCAGGAACACCGGGGGCTTTCCCCTGCGCTGAATAAAGGCTTAGAGACAACCGCCACGGAACTGGTGGCCCGGATGGATGCCGACGATCTGATGACGCCGGATCGGCTGGCACGGCAGGTGGCCTACATGCGCCTGCATCCGGAGGTGGATATTCTGGGCGGTCAGATCGAAGCGTTCGACGACTCAACGGGCCGACCCTGCTGGAAAACCAACCACCCGGAAATCATCCACCCGGAGGACATCCGCCGCCAGATCGCCGCCGGCAAAACCCCCTGGTTTTTGAACCACCCCACGGTCCTATACCGGCGAAGCCGAATCCTGGCCATCGGAGGATACGACCCCCAAGTGGAATGGGGCGAAGATTTCGAGCTTTGGCTTCGGGCGCTTCGGGCCGGGCTGGTGATCCGAAACCTCCCCGAAGTGGTGGTTCGGTATCGCCTCTCTCCCGGACAAAAAAGCAAACAAACCGAAGAAATTACCAAAAGCAGGCCCTATTTGGAACGGATGAAGCGTCTGTTTGTCCAGCAGATACCGGATGCCCCAACGAAAATTTTTCTGATTGGCTATCCAGGCGATGTCGGCGGCGCTGGGACCGAATGCTGGCACACCCTGCTTCTATGGCGGCGGTTCAACCTGCAAGTGGTCTGTGTGCCTACCTGGGGAAGCCCCATGCCCTGCTGGCGCCAGCGGGTGAATCTGCTGGGCTATCCGACCATCGAAACCACGCCCGATCGGCTGGCCGACGTGCCCGGCCTAAAAGGCGGCATTGTGGTTAGCTTCTGCAATAGCCAGTTTTTGGCCCATGCCGACCGGTTCCGGGACCTGGGCTGCCGGATCATCTGGGCCGGGTGCATGTGCTGGCTTTTCGACGCCGAACGCCGCCACTACGAGCGCCGTGGCCCCTTCGATGCCTACGTCTTCCAGAGCCAATATCAGTTGGACGTACTCCGCCCCCAGTTGGCCCAGTACGGCGTCCGCCCGGAACAAATGCACCTGGTGCGGGCGGCCTTTATGGTAGAAGAATGGCCATTTCGACCCCGTCCGCACAAAAAAGGCCAGCCGCTCGTGGTTGGCCGC
>Ga0197142_1004643_pt1 | contig 11050 bp, 12 predicted proteins | sample GBS60_MetaG_FD_148614 | JGI IMG/M metagenome (GOLD analysis project Ga0197142, IMG submission 148614) | Sediment microbial communities from Great Boiling Springs, Gerlach, Nevada, United States - GBS 60_MetaG | ecosystem: Environmental > Aquatic > Thermal springs > Hot (42-90C) > Sediment... | reverse complement strand
ATCCGAAGATCCATCTTTTAAAATATACTATCAATACGCGAGGGATTTAGTATCTTCCAAAGTCGAAGTAAAAAAAGATCCCTTACCATTGATATGTATACCAAGTGCGTTTAGTATGGGGGAAGAAGCATCTCCAGATATATTCAATTATGATAATGAAAGAAGAACTTTTTTTTATCATCGAAATTTTAAATTTTTTCCGCAAGCCATTATGCTAGATCCCAATATTATTACTAATATGTCCAAATTAGAATTATCGCGTTCAGCAATGTCAATAATTTCTGCTTCTGTAGAAAGTATTTTATCAAGAAATTCTAACGAAATTACAACTGCATTATCTTTAAAAGCAATCGATCAAGTAGCAAGAAGTATTCGCATTCTAATGAAAAATCCAGATAACGAGGTAGCGCGAACAAACTTGGCTATTGCAAATACAGTTTGTGGTATTGCTCATTCTAATACGAGTTTAGGACTTTGTTATAGTATTGCTTTATCGATCCATTTGTTAACGGGGATTGATTTTTACCAAGCTTATGCTATATTGCTCCCTCATGTGATGGAATATAACCTTACAACTTCTGCTAAAACTTATGTGCAAATAGCACAAGCTTTAAACGAAGATATATCTCAAATTACCATTATTGAGGCAGCAATTAAAGCTATAGAAGGTGTAAGAAAACTCCATCTAGAATTAGAACTATCTTATCGTTTATCTGACTTTGGAATAACGAAAGATTTATTACCCGAGATCGCACAATTTTCTTCAAAATTTCCTTTGATAAATAATACTCCACGTGAACTTGACAAAAATGAAATAGAAACTATTTTGATTGCAGCTTATTAAAATATGAAGAAGATTAAAATACAAGATAGAGAGTTAGTAATTCAACCCTCTAATTATTTGATTGTACGAATCATTTTATGGATTGTGTTGATTTTATTAACGATTTTATATATCATTTTAATAATAAATCCAATAGAAGAAATTAATTTATTTAATATAAATAATTTTATAAACTCTATATATTATTATATGACTTTATTTTATCTTTTAGTGATTATTGGACTAGCAAGCATTTTGACAATTAAAAAACATATACCTTTAAAGATAGTTCTTAATGCAAAAAAATTGCTTTTTATATATAAAAATTATGAGTTTTCATTTCCTATTCGAATATGGCAATATTATTTTATATATAAATTAAGTGGTCAGAGAAATTACTTTATTGGTTTAGTAAATACAAACGATAATATCAAGCTAGAATTATTCGAAGGAAATAACAATCAAATACAAACAGTTGCAGAATTTATCAAAAAAAACTTAAAAATAAATTTATTTGATAATTTCGAAATTCCCATTCAAAAATGTAGCTTAAATTTAACGAATGATGAATTTTGTATAAAAAATAGAAATAGAAAATATCTTGTTATTTTGTTGTTAGTTTTTTTATTTATTACTCTGTTTTTTTTAAAATTCTTGTTTATTTATAAAGATTTAGATATTAAAAGTTTTGTATTTAGCGATTATTTAAATATTACTATTGGAATATTTGTATTTTTGGTTTTTTATATATTAATATTTTATAATATTTTTAATATTTTTTTTGATACAAGCATTCTAAAAAATGATAATAAATTATTTATTTATAAACAATTTTTTTTAAATCCAAATGTTAAAATACTGGTAAGAAAATACTTCACCAATAGAAATTTAGCCTGTAATTTACAACTTTTTTATGACAGAAAATATAGCTATATAGAATTGTTTTATCTAAACGAATACCCTAAAGAAAAAATAAAAATATTTAATAAAAATTATTATAAAATTACTTTATTTGATTATAATCTCAAAGAAGCTTTTGAGTTGTATCAAAAATTAATTCATTTTTAATATATTAAAATATTTTTAAGGTATGAGTTTTATAGAAAAAATTTCCTAATCCAATATAAAAAATAATAAGTCCGTATAAGCTATGTTCAATTAAAATAAAATAAAAAGATTTTGTTCTAATAAATGTTGATATAAATAAAAAGTTTCCAATAAACGTTGTAAATAAAGAAAACCAATTCTCGTAAATGATATGAACAAACATAAAAACTAAGCTATTGGATATAACAAGTTCTTTTATTTTAGGAAAGAATTCTTTATATCTTTCGTAAAAAAAGATTCTATATATAAATTCTTGTTGAATAACAGATAATAAAGGATAAAAGAAAAACACTAGTAATAATATTTTGATATTGTATAATTTAAATGTTTCGAACAAATGATTAGGAAACACAAAATATGTAAAAATTAAAAGAATTATAGTAATTATTAATAATCTTTTAAAGATATTTTTTATATATGATATGTTATTAATCAAATTAGAGAATTTAAAATAGTTATAATTTCTAATTTTTAAACTATAAATAAATAGTGTATAGATAAACATTATTTGTAAAAGAATAATCTTATGCATTTGGTATAATAATAGCCATTTTCCTTGAAACATTAATTTAAACCATGAATCAAGATTAAAAATAACATAAATAGATGGCAAAATAATATACAACGAAAAATACTCTATAATTAATAACTGTTTTTTATTAAGTGTGGATTTTATGTTTATAACCATAAATAAATCAAAATCATATTATTAATCTTGTTGACAATTTCTTTTTTGATAAAAAATTATATTATGGTATTTAGAAAACAAGTTATTATTAGTGCATCAGAAGATCGATTAGAACGATTAATCGAAGAACGTTTAAAATCAAATAATAATAAAGAGGAAATAGATCAAAAAATTTGGGATTTGTTTGGCGAAGAATGGTGTGTGATGATGACAGATTTATCAGGATTTTCTCGAAATGTAGAAAAGTATGGCATTATTCATTTTCTTCAAACCATTTATGAATCTCAGAGAATTTTGATTCCCATTATCGAAAATTATAATGGTTTTTTATTAAAAACAGAGGGAGATAGTTTATTTGTAATTTTTCGTAATCCAGTTAACGCGTTGGGAGCATCTATTAAAATGAACCAAATATTAGATGAATATAATCAAAGTAAATCTCCAGAAGAACAAATTCTTTTATGCATTGGGTTAGGTTATGGTAAAGTTTTAAAAATAGGTGATAGTGATATTTTTGGTGCAGAAGTTAATGCATCAAGTAAACTAGGTGAAGACATAGCAAAAGCAAAAGAAATTCTGGTCACAGAAAATTTTAAAAACGTTGTGGAAAATCATTTTCCTCATATAAAATTCGAAAAATTAGATTATACCCCTCCTGGATCTCTGGGAGCTTATAAAGTTTTATATTAGTTTTGATTAGAAGGATAATCAAAGGGTTCATTTTAGACAATAAAACATAAATTTTTTTTAATTTATAAAAAATTATAAAATAAATTAGGATTTTAATTATTTTAAATAAATGATTAATTCTTTATATTTATTTATCTATTCAAGAGCGATTTATAGTTTCTCTTTGGAAAGATTTTTATTTATTAATAATAATCCAAAATATGCGATATGTTTTACTTATTAAATCTATCAATAGTTAAGTTAATAATACAAATCATAATAACAACGTTTTGAGAGAATATTCTTAAATACTAGTAGAATAATGAATTCAAAAAGCAAAACAATGTTGTTTATCTTCGGAATTTGGGATCTTTTGTAATATAAATATATTTAATTAAATTTATATAAAATCAAGCTAAAATTACAACAAATTTATGCCGCTGGACTCGAAAACCTGCTATAAACCTCCAAACTAGCATGACTGATTCTATGTTTCGAGGAATAATTATTTCCCGACTGGATTTGGAAATGTTCTTCTTGATCTTCATCATCTAATGCTGGTGTAGCAATCAGGGGGGTAATAGGAATTTCCTGCTCTTGCATCTCCCAGTCTAACATAATCCGAATCAAAAAACTCATAGAATATCCTAAAAAAAAACGTAATTCATAAAGCTTTCCCCAGTATGTGGGCTGTATCCTAATTTTGCGTATAATATATTCTTTTATTCTTGGTTGGTACGATGCGGTCAAAGTTCTTTTTTCTTGGGAAATACTGATTTTATAAAGATAAGCCAAATATTTTTTTAAAAGATAATCAATCGTTAACGTTAGTTTCCCCTTAAATCTTGTGTTGGTTATATGCATCAAATACCAATAATGAAAGGGAGTTATATTTATAGATGTAATACATTCCTCTTGTGTGTAAAAGTGATGGAGCTTCATATAAATTATAATCCTATTTTTGTGAATTTTCTATCAAAAAATTTTATGAATTTTCGAAAATATCCACACACAAATGCTTAAAAAACAATGCAAAATAAATTAAACTTTTTTTTTAGATTATGCATAGCCATTTATTGATTTAGAGCAAGAATATCATATAGCTTAACTAAAACCAAAATTTATCGTAAATAAAGATATTTTTAACAAATACAGAATAAAAATTTTTTAATTTAATAAAAAAAAACGAAATCATTTTATGGAAAAAGATATTTTAATTGAGGTTTAAGCATAGCAAAAAAGAATCATAAAAAATTTTTTGAACAACAACTATGGAAAAACCGCAGTAAACTAAGAAAAAATATCATTATATAAATGTGGCTGAATATAAACATATATTTCTGGGACTTATTTCCCTTCGCTATATCGACAATAACTTCAAAAATTTATACTAAAAGCTAAAAAAGGCGAAGGCAAATATGCTGGTGCCGATCCTGAAGACATTGATGAGTACAGTTCCGAAAATATTTTTTTTCCAACCAACTCGTAACATCTAAAAGAAAATGCAAAAAAATCTGAAATAGGAAAAATACTCGACGAAGCAATGGAAATGATCGAAAAAGAAAATAAATCCCTAAAAGGAGTGCATCCAGAAGTTTATGCAAGAGGGAATATTGACTCAATTAGTCTTGGTGGGCTAATTGAGCTTTATTAGTAACATTGTTTTTGATCAGGCCAAAGAAAGAAGTGCCGATATGTTAGGGCATATTTTTTAGGTCAGTTTGCGCTTGCAGAAGGGAGAAGGGGCGGACAATTCTACACACTCTACACACTAAGAAGCGATGTTGAGCTTTTGGTTGAAATGCTTGAACCTTATAGAGGCTGGTTTTTGACCCTTGCTGCGGTACTGGTGGTATGTGTATGCAATCGGAAAAATTTGTTTTAGCTCACCAAGGAAGAATAGATGATATTTCCATTTATGGACAGGAAAGTAACCAGACAACTTTGTGACTATACAAAATGAATCTTGCCATTAGAGGGATTGATGCATTGCAGGTTAAGTGGAATCTTGAAATTTCCTTTTTGAATGATGCTAAGCAAAATTTGATAGAAAAGCTTTGATTTTTTTATAAAAGTTTTTAAAAGTCGAGATTAATATTTATACGCAATTTTAAAACCTGCCTTTCAAGGAAAGTCGTAAATCATGACTATGTTGTTGCCTTAATTTAACTTCATAGGATTCTTAGGAGGAAAAGAGATAAAATAACTAAGCAACCTTCATTTAACGAAAGTTAAACAAAATTTTTTTATTTTTACGGATGGGAATATTGATAAAAATAAACTTATTTAAGAAGATGTAGTTGGTGGAAAATAATTATTATGGGCAAACTAAATAAAAAAAGAAGGATATACGGTGAACATCTTACTCCTATACAAATTTTTGAAGAATTTATACTACTCGAAATAAAAGATTGCCTATACAAATATATTTGGGTTGATTTATTTGCAGGAGAAGGCAATCTTATCCTTCCTATTCTAAATTTAATTCCCAAAGACCAAAGAATAGAATTTTTTAAAAAACATATTTTTTTATTTGATATTCAAAAAGAATTAGTTGAAAAAGCTATACTTAATGCTGTAAAGTATGGCATCCCTTCAGAAGTAGCACAAAAAAATATCTGTCAGAGAGATACTATTAAAGACTATCCTGTTTTTTTATTTAATTTAGGATTGCCTATTTATCATATCACTAACCCACCGTATCTTTATATTGGATATATAGTTAAACATACAGAAGTAAAAAATTATTTAGATTATTTTGAGGGTAAAAATGCAGGATACCAAGATTTATACCAAGTGTGTTTGGTTAACGATTTGAGACACGGTATTAAAAATATGATTTATATAATCCCTTCCAACTTTTTGTTTGGATTTTCTGTTTCAAATAAGATTAGAAATGATTTTTTTTATTATTATAATATAAAGAAAGCCATAATTTTTGAAAAGGAAATATTTGAATTTACGGGAACTAATGTCATAATTTGCTTTTTTGAAAGAAAAAATTTCCCAAAACAGGAAGTTCTTTCTTTTGAAGGAATTAAGATGAATAAAACAATACAGAAAAAGCAATATGTTTTAAACCCAAGAAATCAATACCGTGCTGGAAGCGATTTTGAAGATTTTGTAAATATATATAAAGCATTTAAGCCTCTACAAATAAAATATTATTTAACCTCAGAAGAAGTCGAAAAGAATAAAGGAACATTTAAAGTAGAAGTTTTAGATGTATGTACTTTCTTGGGTGGTAAATATCCTACTATCGATATTTTTGTAAACGAACACCTTTTTAATAAAATAAAAACAAACATTTTATTTATCAGAACAGTTGATACTGGAACTTCAAATGGACGGGCAGGTTTATTCGAAATAAAAGAAATATTTTATGTAGATGGTCTTTTAGTCACAAAAGAAAAATATAGAACGCACCCTATCCAAATTTTTATAGAACCCATACTCTCAATTGAGGAACAAATCCTATTAAAAAACTATTTCAACTTAATACTTGAATATTTCAGAAAGGAAACTGACAGTGAGTTTTTGACTACTTATAAATATTCAAATAGTGAGTATACAAGAAAGTATCTTGGGTTAACTCAAGCCAAAAAATTAATTCAAACATTCCCATTACTAAGCCTAAATGAAAACGAAAAAGTTTATTTTAAAAGCTTGGTAGATGCAAAAGATGTAAAAAATATAATTAATTTTATTCAAAATATTCATAATAAGGGATTGTTCTAATGGCTTTAAAAAAGAATTTCTATTAATGGAAAAAATCGTTAGGATTCCCAGAACCAGCGGTAGATTCTTTTTATTGTTCTGACGAGTTGATAATAACAGATGATAAGTTGATAAAGCAAGTTGAACGATTGAGAGAATTGGTAACAAGTTATTGTATACTTACTAAAAAGAATGTAGATACCACTTCAGAAATTTTAAATGAGATATATCAGATCATAGTTTCAATAGAAAAGATTCAATACACTGAATTTATAGCATTTTGGAAGACTTTGGATATATCATATTCTTTTTTTGAAAAATTACCTAATCAAAAAGTTATTCTGAAGGAATTATTACAAAAATATTATGACAGACGACGAAAGTTATACGATAAAATGGGATATACCAATATAACAGTTCATGCATTATATGATGATTCCTCTCGTAAAAAAGGTGTTTCAGGAATTGATAAAATAATTGATATAATTCAAAAAAATTTTCGAAACGTAACACGCTAAAGATATAAATACATTAATGAAATCTTCTACTGCATATTTTTTTCCTGATAAAGAAGATAAATCTCTTTTCAGATTGTTCTGTGAGAAAATTCGAATCAAATATTTTTTGGGTAAAGACCATCAGGGTAAAGAGCCAAATATTGTTTTAAAAATAAATAACAAATTTTTCATAATAGTAGCCAAGCATATAAAGGAATCTTGTGGAGCGCAAGACAAGCAGATTGTAGTACTAATAGAATTTATTAAGATATTCTGAGGAACTAGATAATATTCATTACATATCATTTATTGATGTCGTATATTGCAATAATTTTATTTGAATTAAGGAGGGAGATAAAACTAAAGTAAATAAACAAAAAAATAGCTATTGAAGAGCATCTTAAAAATAATAATCATAAAAACTTTTTTGTAAATACTCAAGGTTTCTTATCTCTTTTTGATGATCTAAAAAAATAATAAAAATAAAGAATCCCCGCCCTTTAAAAAAAATTGAATGATTGAAAATTAGAAAAAACTAATTCAACAACATAGTTTACAGCAGGTTTTCAAGAATTACAAAAAAGCGTATAAATAGTTAGGCTCATGCAGGAACTGATCCAAATTGATTAGACTTTATTTTTAAAAGAGCAGTAGAAGATGGAGTGACTGTCCCAATTTATTACGAAAGTCGACTTGTGAAAATAGAACTCACAGAAGAAAGTAAAGAACTAGAAGAAAAAGGATTATCTGAAGTTGACAATAATTAGATAAAATGGGCAAAAATAGAATCTCTTATTTGTAGTAGCGAAAAATAAAGCAAATTGCGGCCGCTATATTTAATCATTTTGAACAGAGATTTGAGGCAATAGATGCTAAAGCGATAGTTGTTGCCACGAGAAGAAAAATTGCTGTTATTTTTTATTGTGATATCATAAAACTAGTTGAAATTTTTATTTTTTTTATACAACAATAAAAAAAAGTAATACAGTATTCCGTAAAGACAAAAGAAGATAATATCATAATTGTGATATGAGCAAGTTATATATCATTTCACATAACAAAATGGAGGAATAAGGAATGTCCAGCTACATTACAGAAATTTTCACAGATGAAAAACTGATATTGAAGATACAAAAACGCTTACCTTATCTGTTTCAAATTGCAGAGTTAGAGAGTTCAAGAGCAGGTTAAACTGGAATGGAAGTTGGTTCAGTTCGAGAAAAGATAATCGTAGCTTTGCTTATTTATAGATTCGGCGAAGCGAATGTTGAAACTGAGATTCCTATAACCGAGTCGGAGGTAGATGTAAGATTATTTGGTGAGCCAATATCAATTAAAACAATCACAAGTAAAAGTTTTAGTGGGGTTAAACTAATATGGACTGTTGATGCTCAAAAAGCAAAAGAATTTCGGGAGAATTATTATCCTCACTGCGATATTTTGCTTGTTCAAATCAACTGGAATGATGTTGGAGGATTTTATTATATCCCATTGGATGCTCAAAAGAGGCTTTTTGATGAAATAGGCAGACACAAGTATATCAAACTTCCAAAACCCGGAACAAATCCTAGAGGTGTTGAAATTACTAAGGAGGCATTATCGAGATTGATTGGAGATGGTGAGTCAAAGATTATCACTATAAACTGGCAAAGAACAAGGATAGAGTTTAATTCCTATAAAAGATGGGTTGACTTATGGGGGGAGGACTAAAATGGAATTTAATCGAAGAAAAAATGGTACGAAAACAAGTACTTTTGGTTCTCCTGGGAGAATCAATCATGATTCAACTCCTTTTTATAAAAGCAGACTATACGAAGGATTGCCTAAGGAAGAGTCAGTCAAATATGTAGAAAACCCTATTCCCTCTGAATTTCTGGATAAAATTTTTTGCAAAACAAGCGAAAAAATGGATGAATTACCAGATAACAGCGTACATCTAATGGTAACTTCGCCGCCATACAATGTAGGAAAGGAGTATGATGAGAACCTTACATTAAAAGAATACAGGGAATTTTTGAAAAGCGTGTGGAGTGAAGTCAAAAGGATCCTTGTTCCTGGTGGGAGGGTATGCATAAATATTGCCAATCTCGGGAGAAAGCCATACATTCCACTTCATGCCTTTATTATTGAGGACATGCTAGATTTAGGATTTTTGATGCGGGGTGAAATCATCTGGAATAAAGCTTCAAGTGGTAGTCACTCAACGGCTTGGGGTAGCTGGCTTTCAGCCAAAAATCCTACACTTAGGGACATTCATGAGTATATTTTAGTATTTTCAAAAGGTATGTTCAGTAGAGAAGATCTAAGTAGAAAAAGCACAATTTCCAAAGAGGAATTTCTCGAATTTACCAAAAGCGTATGGACATTTGCCGCAGAACCAGCTAAGAAAGTTGGACATCCAGCCCCGTTTCCTATAGAATTGCCTTATCGATTGATCCAACTTTATACTTTTGAGGGAGAAGTTGTTTTAGATCCATTTATGGGGAGTGGACAAACTGCTATTGCAGCGATAAAAACCCGACGACATTATGTTGGATACGAAATAAACGAAAACTATGTAAAATTAGCAGAGAAAAGAATTAAGGAGTTCTCTTTATCTTTTAATACACCCAAACTGTTTGAATCTAAATAAAGAAGGAAGATAAAATGGCGAAACAAGGTCTAATAAAGCATAAAAGGCTCGTTGTTTTATGTAATTAACCTAAATTCCTCCTTCGGCGAAACTTATTTATATATCGGAAATGTTATATGCAATTCAAAAATTATTTTTCTATCGAAGAATTAATAGGACTTGCTAAACAAATAAAAGATTCGGATAAAGAACCCAAAGAAATGGGATTAACTGACTATGAATATGCATTTTATACCGCAGTGGCGGAGAATGAAAGCGCAAGGGAACTGATGGGAAAAGAAACTTTGAAGAAACTTGCAATAGTGCTATACGACAGAGTTAGAAATAACACATCCATTGATTGGATCATACGAGAAAGTGCAAGAGCACACCTAAAAAGAATCGTAAAAAGGACCCTTCGCCAATATGGTTATCCACCAGATATGCAAGAACTAGCAACCGAAACTGTACTAAAACAAGCAGAACTTATTGCTGAGGAAATAGTTTCGGGAATAAATAAAATTTGATTGCTAAACAATTTTAAAAAAAATAAGATATAATTTATAAATTTAGATGCATTGTCTAATAATATAAATTTTTTGTAAAATATTTTTACTAAACGAACAAAAACCATCAACCATCATTAGATTTATTTATACTTTTGTAAGCATATTCATAAGAAATATCTTAAATACTAATTCCTTGATTATATGGTTTGATGTTTTACTAACAACATACTCACCAAAAATCCTTTTAAAAGCAGAAAAAAAGGACTCTATATGCCATCTTTGGTGATAATTTACTTTTCTTATCCATTGCTCTTGATTCTTTTTAATTTGTTTTACAATATGATTTCTATAACTATAATTATAACCATTTACATTTACTCGAGCATTGTTTCGTATCATGATTGCTGGTTCGATTCCCATCTGTTTCAG
>Ga0197142_1004642_pt1 | contig 11054 bp, 8 predicted proteins | sample GBS60_MetaG_FD_148614 | JGI IMG/M metagenome (GOLD analysis project Ga0197142, IMG submission 148614) | Sediment microbial communities from Great Boiling Springs, Gerlach, Nevada, United States - GBS 60_MetaG | ecosystem: Environmental > Aquatic > Thermal springs > Hot (42-90C) > Sediment... | reverse complement strand
TATCCAATCCAATCTACCTCGCGGAACGCAACGGCCCACGCGAACAATACGGCTGCTTCTATATCGAACAACAAGAAGAAAACAGCCACCAAATAATATCTAACCCCATAACGAATGCGTGCAGATCCGGTGGGCTTAATACCGGATTCGTACGGTTCGTTGCGCGTGCGACTATGGTGACGTTCTCCAAGCAGGTAAGACAATAGCACAATTCCTGCGAGCAAGAACAGCACCAATAAGCCATAAAGAACTATCGGCCAGACGGACATTGAATCTGGCATCGCTATCATTTTAAAAACAACCTCTGCATATGGTTACCCAGTATTTAGCTTACTCAAACCGAATTTGGGCACTAGAAAAACAAGCCGGTTCCTGTTTATGTCTCAATTCTACAAAGCAGCCAAAGCGGTTTAATGTGCCGCTTTAAATATTTTTAGGTTGATTCGGCAAGCATCGGCTTATTTCCTACTGTAAATACTGTAAAACTGTAGCTTGTGCTGAAGCTTATGTTTTTATATCAGCGACAATAATTTTAGTGAAAAAATTCCCAAAATCCTATTGACGTAAAGCCTATGACGTTGTATCATACCCACCAAAATAGCTCCGCTCGTTTATACGGGGTTTGCGCACAACCTACATTAGTTCCATTGGTCTTAACAAGAATGGCTTTGTGCTTGCACCTCGTAGTTGTCTTTGCTTTTGTGGGTTAGTCGGTTGAGTAGTTCTCAGCCGTTTTGTCGAGGAATGATTAGGCAGTTCTCGCAGTAAGTGAGGTGCTATTATGGTTGACAAGCCCACGATCTGCGGCTTTTGCAGTTGCGGATGTGCACTATACGTTGAACCCGCAGGCTCACGTGTCGCTGCCCTCTGCCCAAGCACTAACCATCCTGTCAGCACGGGTCGATTATGTTTCAAAGGTTGGAACGCTATCCCAGGTTTGATGGGTGCTGATAGGCTTCGCGCTCCTCTTATCCGCAAAGGTGAATCGCTGGAGAGCGTTTCCTGGGACGAAGCACTTTCCTATGCAGCCTCGAATCTAAAGCGAATAATCTCCACATCTGGTTCAAATTCTGTTGGAGTAATTGGGTCAGGTAAACTTACCAATGAGGAGTGTTATTCGCTGGTTAAGTTTGCTCGTCAGGTAATTGGCACTCCTAACATAGATGGTACTTCTCGGTTCTACGATGCGTCGATGGTTCCAGCGCTGTTGGAGACTATAGGTTTGGCGGCGTCACAAGTAGATTTGGACTCTGTGGCTCGCGCTGGGTCTATGCTTGTGGTAGGTGCAAACGTTATGGAGCAACTTGCACATGTGGGCTCGCGTATACAAGACGCCGTTGAATTCGGATGTAAAGTTGTTGCCGCAGATCCACGAGTATCGCGAATAGCTCCGCAAGCATCGCTGTTTTTGCATCCGATCCCTGGTGCTGATCTTATATGGCTTCGAGCACTGCTGAAGACTATCATAGACAACGGACTTTATGTTGAAACTGCGACGGAAATTGCGGGGTTTAATGATCTGCGTGATTCGTTAAAAGACGTATCAGTCAAACAGTTGGTGGGCGAGTGCGGTGTTGATGCCGAAGAAGTGCGGCAAGCTGCCGAGATTCTTTCGAATAACCCGCCTGTGGTGGTAATGTTCGGTCTGGGAGTTCTTCAGCAAGCAGGTGCTAGTGACCTAGTTAAGGCGCTCGCTAATGTTGCAATGCTTTTGGGTGGGTCGGTTATGCCGCTTCGCGGTCAGAATAATGCGCAAGGCGCATGTGATATGGGATTGGCTACGGAGTATTTGCCAGGATGCGTGCCGATTTCCGATGAACAAGCCAGACAAAGATGGGAATCGGTTTGGAACTGTAAACTAACTGAAACGCCGGGAATGAACGCGGCGGAAATGATACGAGCTTGCGCCTCGGGCGACATAAAAGCTCTTATGGTATTTGGTGACAACCTGGTGCTTTCAGCTCCAAACTCTGAAAGTGCGGTTGCTGCGCTGGAGAAGTTGGAGTTCTTGGTGGTGTCTGAGCTTTATCTCACTGAGACAGCCCAGATTGCGAACTTGGTTTTGCCGGCGTGTTCGTTTTTGGAAAAAGACGGGACCTTCACCAATATTGAACGACGAGTGCAGCGAGTGCGAAAAATCTTTGAGCCTATAGGTGATTCGAAATCGGATTTAGCGATCATATCTCTAATTTCTAGATTGTTGGGGTTTGAGTTATCGGACGACCCTGAGACGGTAACGCGGGAAATCAGTCTCAACATTCCTCAGTATTCGGAAGTAAGCTATTTATCGCTGGAATCGGATTGGGGGAAACCTTGGCCTATAGATGGCGTTAAAGCTGCTATGTGTCCGGTTGAATCCATACTTCAGGCTGAAGACCCAGATTATCCGCTCAGGCTGATTTCAAGCAGGATCCATTATCACCAGCAGACCGGCACAATTTGTGCGCGAACTTCGATATTGGCGCGTGAGTATCCAGAATCGTTTGCTGAGATGAATGAACGTGAGGCTGAAAAGCGCGGTCTCAAAGCTGGTCGGCACGTGACCATATCTTCGAAGTTCGGCAGTTTGACGAGGATGCTTATACTGAGCGATGCGGTGCCGGAAGGGTGCGTGCACGTTCCGCATTTCTTCGGGGGGGATTCGTCCAATATGCTTGCCTCGCAGGAGTGCGATTCTAAGTCGAAGACTCCGGTTTATAAAGCGATAGCTGTGAAGGTGGAGGCGGCCAAATGAAGGTCGGCGATACATACATTTTAGCGAAGACCGATTTGCCGATGTTCTTCGCTGCAATAGGTCACGAAATGAGGCTTATTGCTCCCCGCGCGTTCTTCGGCGGCGACGTCATATTCGACATAGTTGAGTCGCCTAAGGAAATCGTGTGGAACTACGGCCACGATATTTACCCTCCCAAACGCTTTTTGCTGCCTCATTACGAGGATATGTTTAGATATACGACTGGCGACGATGTGCGTATAGAACCGTTGCCTGCTCCCCCGAAACAGGCGATAGTGGGCATTCGCTCATGCGATGTCTCAGCTATTCGGTTTCAGGAAAGGTTCTTCGGCGACCAAATAGACGATCCATACTATCGGGCTAGATCAGAGAACACGGTACTTTTCAGTATAGTTTGCAACAAACCGCCGAAGAGAGAATGTTTCTGCATTTGTTGCGATTCCGGGCCTTATTTGGAATCCGGGTTCGATGTACAGCTTACTGACCTAGGAGACCGCTATCTGTACGAAATTGGTTCTGAAAAGGGCGAACAAGCTACACAGCTCGGCGCATTTATGCTTAAGCCTGCTGAGCCGAAAGATACTGCTGAGCGCAAGAGAATCGAACTGCAAGCCGATTCGTTGTTCCAAACAGTTGCTTACATGGCTAAGGCAATTATGTTTGTATCAGAAGATCAGGTGCCGGCCCAGGTGTGGGAAGAACTCGGTTCGACATGCTTCAGATGTGGCGCTTGTACCAATCTTTGCCCGGTATGCACATGTTTTACGGTTGAGGATCGTCCTGAGCCGAATGGCTGCTTTACGCGCTGCAGGTCTTGGGATTCGTGTCAATTTTCGGGCTTCACGCGTGAGGCTAGCGGGCATAATCCTAGACCGACCTTTGGAACGCGCGTACAGCGAAGATTTTACCACAAGGCCAGTTATCAGTATATTTTGCGCGATGGAAGACATGGATGCGTCGGATGTGGTAGGTGTGTTAGTGCATGCCTGACTAAGCTCGATCTTCCGTCTGTTGTGAAACGCATAAGAAGAGCGATGCACAAGTATCTCCAGCCCCAACCAGCATCACCTAATTCATCCTAGGTTCGACAAGATTATTTAAAAGCAATGCGTAAGGGGTACGTGGGGTTAATATTTAGGTTTTGTAGTAGACTGCTTATTGAGGTGTAGTCGATGGTGTTGACTGCTTCAAGACCTGCTAATATGTGGGGAGTAACAATTGGAGCAGGAGATCGGCTCTATTTGCCGCAGATTGCGATAATTGAAGACATAATAGATGAAACTCCCGACACTAAGACTTTCAAGCTCCGATTCGAGGACGAAGAATTTGCCAAGGCATTCAAGTGGGAGCCTGGCCAGTTTGTAGAGCTGACTGTATTTGGGGCAGGGGAGGCGCCGATAGGTTTCGCTTCCAGTCCGCTTGAGAAGTCGTTCTTCGAGCTTACTGTTGTTAACAGAGGCAAGGTCACCGGTGCTATGCATCTCCTGCCGAAAGGTGCCAAGGTTGGTATCCGCGGTCCGCTAGGAAACTGCTGGCCATTGGAACAGATCAAGGGGATGGATGTGCTGGTTATAAGTGGCGGTTGTGGTTTGGCTCCGTTAAGGCCGGCTATTCTTTACATTCTTGCGAATCGAAATGACTACGGCGAATTTTGGCTTCTATATGGTGCGCGTACGCCAGCCGATCGCGACTTCAAATACGATCTTGCCGAGTGGGCGAAGCGTGACGACTTTCACGTGCTCGAAACGGTCGATGTCGGCGATGAATCTTGGACGGGAAACGTAGGAGTTGTGACTACACTATTGCCGCATGTCAAAATAAATCCGGCTAATGCAGTTGCGCTTACTTGTGGCCCGCCGATTATGATCAAGTTCACAACAATCGAGCTTATGAAAATGGGCTTTTCAGAGGATAGGGTAGTTACCAGTTTGGAACGCTATATGAAATGCGGCGTAGGTAAATGCGGCCACTGCTGCATAAACCACGTATATATATGCACCGAAGGTCCGGTCTTTACGTACGCCGATATGAAAAAGCTGCCGGAGTTAGGACTATAGTTGGTTGTTAAACGCACATTGGCTGATGAGCTGAAATCGATTGTCAGCGGTCGTGTGTTAGTGGTTGGTGTGGGCGATTGGCGGCACGGCGATGACGCAGTGGGGCCGATGGTTGCTGCCAGGCTTGAAGAGGCTGGTATTTTAGGCGTGATAGACGCAGGCAATACTCCGGAGAACGAGACGCTCCGGATTCGAGAGAACGCACCAGATACGGTGCTTTTCGTGGATGCCGTAGATTTTGGTGGACGACCTGGCGATGTGGCTGTTTTGGTGGCGGAAGAATTAAGATCGAGCGGATTCGATACGCATCGGATGCCGCTTAAGTTGACGATGCAATATTTGGAAGCAGAGCTGGCTTGCAAGTGCTTTTTGCTAGCTATACAGCCGAAGATTACAACATTCGGCGCGGATATGTGTGAGGATGTCAGGCACTCAGTGAAAAACCTTTCGGAAATGTTGCTGCAGCTCCTGCAGCGTAACTAAATGGGGATAGGCGTATGGATAAGCAGCAGGAGTTTCTTTCGGATCTTTGGGAGCATTTCCCGGATGTCTTAGAAGACTTTCAAGAACACGTCAAAAACCAGTTCGTGGCCACAATCCCACGCGAGGAATTGCCCTCAGTTGTCAGGTATGCGGTGAACCGACTTGGCGCAAGGTTTGTGATAAGCGTTGGTACCGACAGACGCGAGAAAACGGGAGATTATACTATCTCATACGTTCTTGCTTTCGATGAGGATAAGAAGTTTTTGGTTCTACAGTCCCATTTGCCGCCAGATGATCCTACCATTGGTTCAGTGACGCCGGATGTACCCGCTGCCAATTGGTCGGAAAGGGAGGCGCGCGATCTGGTTGGCATTGTTCCAGTAGGCCACCCAGACCCTCGCCGTCTTATATTGCCGGATGATTTCCCAAATGACATTCATCCTTTGCGGCGCGAGTACGAGTATAATGAACGTTTTCCGGTGGAGCCTGAGAACGCATATTCGTGGAAGACTGCTCCTGATGGAATGACGGTTGTGCCTCTTGGGCCATTCTATCCGACATTGGAAGAACCTGCTTGTTTCCGTCTCTATTTGGACGGAGAGAAGGTTGTGGGTTCCGACTACCGCGGTTTCTACAACCACCGTGCGGTTGAGAAGCTTGGAGATAGCGAGCTTAATTACAACCAGATTCCTTTTGTTGCACAGCAGATATGCGGCATTTGTGGTCAGGTGCATTCGGTGGCGTATTGTCAGGCGGTGGAAGAGGCTTGTGGGATCAAGGTTCCAATGCGCGCAAAATATATCCGCAGCATATTGTTGGAACTTGAAAGACTCCACAGCCATCTGTTGTGGGTCGGACTCGCTGGTCACATAATCGGGTTCGATACGGTGCTTATGCAGCTCTGGAGGATTCGCGAGCCTGTGATGTGGCTTATGGAGAGGGTTACCGGAAATAGAAAGCACTACTCTTCGAACCTGATAGGCGGAGTGCGTTTTGATATTACTCCGGAATCTGCCGACGATATTCGAATGGTCCTGAACAAGGTAGAAGAAGAATTTAAAGCCGTATACGATGCGGTAATTATTGATACTACGCTAATGGCTAGGTTGAAGGGTGTTGGCATACTTACAACGGAGGATGCTAAGGCGCTTGGAGTAGTAGGACCTACAGCCCGGGGATCGAACGTTGCTATAGACTGTCGAGTCGATCACCCATATGCGGCATATGCAGAGTTGGATGTTCAAAAACAAGTCCAGGATGGATGCGATAACTGGGCACGGACTGTTGTTCGTTTGCTTGAGATTTTCGAGAGTATTCGCTTGATTAGAAAAGCACTCAAAGATATGCCGGGTGGGGAGATTATAGCTAAGATCGATCATCCGTTGCCGGCAGAGCGAATTGGTTTGTGTTCGGTTGAGGCTGGTAGAGGCGAGTGTCATCACTATGTGCTTACCGGAGAAGAAAACAGGCCCTATAGGTGGCGTGTAAGAGCGCCTACATATCAAAATCTGCAGGCGGTTGCTTGCATGATTCAGGGTGAGCAACTTGCCGATGTTCCGATTTCAATAGGTAGTTACGATCCTTGTTTCTCGTGTACCGAGCGTGTAGAGACTGTTGAAGTTAATACTAATCGGATACGAGTCTACACTAAAGGCGAGCTGGAAGATATGTGCAGACAGAAAACCTGGAAGTGAGGCCGATTTTATGTTCAAGGCAAAGCTAAAAGAGGCCGTGATATGCTTGGGGGCTGGACGGGTAACGTTGCCTTATCCTTTTAAGCCGTCCGAGGTGCCGCCTAAGTTTCGCGGCAAGATTGAGTTCGATGCGCGCAAATGTATAGGGTGCGGCGGTTGTGCCAATGTGTGCCCTCCGAGGTGCATAGTCATAGAGGACATAGGCGAGGTTGCCAGGATCACGTTCTATCTTGATAGATGCATTCAGTGCGCCAGATGTTACGAGGTGTGTCCGGAGAATGCAATATGGCCGACAGAGCAATTCGAGACGGCTACTACCGACAAATCGGATCTAAAGTCGGAGATGATCATCTGGATGTCAAGTTGTCAGAGATGCGGTAGGTGCTTCGAAACCGACAATGCAATTGACCGATTTCAGAGTAAACGCTGGCGAGGTCGCGGACCGGGTAAGGCTAACAAGCACGGAATATTCCCAACAAAGCCGCCCGTTGATTTTACTATGCGCAAATCGCTGGTGAGAGAAGGCGAGGAGAAAGCATGATTGGCGAGCTTTGTAAGAAGATGTTCGGCAAGTCGCTGTGGTTATTTCACACTAACTGCGGTGCTTGCAATGGGTGTGATATCGAGGTTATTGACGTGCTGACTCCGTACTACGATGTGGAAAGGTTTGGGATGCGACTTGTGGGTAGTCCAAGACATGCGGATGCGTTGGTGGTATCGGGATCGGTTACTAGGCAAGTCGCTCCGGCTCTGAAGCGTTTGTACAATGCTACTCCTGATCCTAAAGTGGTTATAGCGGTCGGATCTTGTGCGGTCGGCGGAAACATTTGGTTCGATACATATAATGTCCTTGGTGGGGCAGACAAAGTAATTCCAGTAAACGTCTATATTCCTGGGTGTCCTCCGAGGCCAGAGGCAATTATCTATGGTGCTGCTCTAGCGCTTGGGATTGTGCCTAAGAAAGTGGCGCCTAGACGTGAACAACATCTGCCGCCAGGATTCAATTTGGACGAATACTTAGAAGAATGGCAAGGAGAACCGGTTGTTACCAGATCGTAGCTAGGGTTGCGGGCTGGTGACGTTGTAACCTTTTATCTTGTAACCTCCGGGGAGGCTTGGCAGAAGATGCATTGGCTGGTAGCTGCAGTTGTAGGCATTCCTTTCCTTGGAGCGGTGGCTTGCATAGCTGCGCGAGACCGAGCTTCAAAGATCGTAGCAGTGGCCGCGACGTTGATTACGGCTGCAACTGCTGTGGCGATTGCGGCAAAAATGCCAGAAAAGACATTTCTTTTTGGAAAGATGCCATGGCTGGGAACGGTGAACGACAGCGGCTTTTTCGGCTACGAATTGAATTCTTTGGCGATCGTTATGCTCCTGGTCTCAACAGTAATTGGAGTCGCGATAATCGTTTACTCGATGGGATACCTCTCGGAAGGAAACAGGGAACATGCAACGCGAACTGGCCATGCCCGCTATTACTTTTGGTTAATGCTCTTTGTAGGATCTATGGCTGGAATCGCCATCTCGCCAACGTTACTGCAACTATTAATATTCTGGGAAATGACCACGCTTTGCTCATGGGCGCTTATCTCCTTCTATGACGATGAAGAGAGTCTCAGAGCAGGCATGAAAGCACTAATGATGACTTCCTTCGGTGGACTGTTCCTAATAGGCGGTACGGTTTGGGTGTTAATCGCTACAGGATCGCTGGATTTCTCCGCTTTAGGAAAGCTTTCATACGGGGATCGAGCATGGGCGTTTGCGTTATTCCTGATAGCTGCTTGGGCTAAAAGTGCACAGGTGCCGTTCTACACATGGCTCCCGGACGCGATGACGGCTCCTACCCCGATCAGTGCCTATCTGCACGCGGCGGCGATGGTAAAAGCTGGTGTCTTTCTGATCGCAAAGCTTCTACTTGCAGGTTGGGCGGTTTCGACCGGGGTGGCTCTGCTCGTTGGCATAGCTGCACTGGTCACGATGTTCGTCGCGTTATACCTCTACTTTTTGCAAGACGACCTTAAGCGCCTGCTGGCGTATTCGACGATTGCACAGTTGGGACTAATAATGCTCGGAATTGCGCTTGGCTCATTAGGTTCGGAGCTTGCTGCTAGGGGAGCCGTGCTTCACTTGATGATGCATGCTTGTGCTAAGACGTTGCTGTTCTTATCAGTTGGTGCGATATCATACGCTTATGGAACTCGCAAAATTTCCAAACTTTCGGGCTTGGCACAGACTCTGCCTATTGCGGCGGTTGCGTTCTTTGTTGGTACGTTTGCATTGGCTGGAGTGCCTCCGCTTGCATGTTTTTGGAGCAAATTCTACATACTTAGCGGAGCACTGCAACTACGTAGTGTCTTTGGTCCGATATCGCTGATACTGATTTTGGTTGAGAGCTTAGTATCGTTCGGTTGGTTCTTGTGGGTTGGGCAACAGGTATTTTTCGGTAAACCCAAGAGATTAGCGGTTGCTTCTACTGCAATGGAGCATAGTGAGGTCGAAAAGCACGAAACCGCTGCAGGAGCTGTCGTTGATCCGCCGAGAAGCATCGAATGGATTCTGATAGGGCTTGTGGTGGTTGCGCTTCTTGTGCCTGTGGTCGGTATACCGATTGTGCAAAAAATCGTGGTACCGTAGCTTGGGGGGTCTTGCCTTATGGCAGTCTTTAGCTCGGAACAATTGTTTTTGCTTTACGCGGCGTTCGGATTGCTCATTATAGGAGTAGCGGTCGCGATGGTTTTTGGACGAGAGTGGCGCCTGACAGGATATTTATCGGCTGCGTTTATTTTGCTTGCGAGCCTGGCGCTTTGGATGCTTGCTAGTCGAGTGCTTACCTCTGGCACGGTTGATACTGGGTCGATATTTGTTCTAGAAGCTATCGGTGCGTCGCTTGCGTTTCGCGTGGATGCGCTCAGTGCAGTATTTCTCCTGGTGGTGACATTCGTAGGGTTTGCGGCGATGCTCTACTCTGCGGAATATATGAGCAAAATGCATCATGCCTACTCGCCCAGACTCTACTATGGCTTTGCGTTGCTTCTTTTGTGCTCGATCGTGGGCGTAGTGACAAGTTCGGACCTGTTTTTCTTCTTCGTATTCTGGGAGCTGATGACTCTTACTTCCTGGATACTGGTTTGGTTTGATCGTGAGGACGATACCAAGGTTCGGGCTGCCTGGCAGTATTTTATCGTAACCCATGTGGCGGCTGTGGGCATTCTGGTTGCGGCGTTGGTAATATACGGCCATTCTAAGTCCTTCGATTTTGGCGACGTATCGAATGCCTTGGGCGTTCTGAGCGAGAATAACAGTGTCCTGCCGCACCTAATAATGGGTCTTTTTTTGGTTGGGTTTATGACTAAGGCAGGAGTTTTGCCGTTTGGTGCATGGTTGCCAAATGCGTATCCTGCTGCGCCGAGCCCTGCATCTTCCATGTTTGCCGGTACAATGACCAAACTAGGAATCTACGGTATTGTGAGGGTAGCGTTCGGATTCTTCCCTGCTGAGATTTCGACATTATGGGGCATAGTGATTGCAGTTTTCGGGACAGGTTCTATTTTCGTAGGAACACTCGCGGCGTTGCGCCAAGATGATACCAAGCGATTGCTCTCGTTCCACATAATCGGTCAGACCGGTTATATGCTTTTAGGGATTGGCGCAGGTCTGTTCTTTCTGACTAGGGATCCCGTTCTTGGAACTATTGCGTTAGTTGCGGGGCTTTATCACGTGGTGAACAACGCAATTTATAAGCCGCTGCTGTTCATGTCCGCTGGAGCGGCCGAGTTTGCTGCAGGGTCGAGAGACCTGAATAAGCTGGGCGGTTTAGGTGCAGCTATGCCGATAACCCTGACAACAACCTTAATTGCCGCTTTGTCTATTGCAGGGTTGCCGCCGTTTAACGGGTTTGCTAGCAAATGGCTCATCTACCAGTCGACAATTAAGGGTGGAATTGGAGTGCCGATTTTCTTGCTGTTTGGAGTGGTTGCTGCGTTTGTCTCGCTTGTAACCCTTGCGTCGTTTATGAAGTTCGTTGGGTCGGTGTTCTTAGGCAAGCCGAGCCCGATTGCTAGGGATGCGAGAGTAGAGGTTCCGCTT
>Ga0197142_1004641_pt1 | contig 11054 bp, 12 predicted proteins | sample GBS60_MetaG_FD_148614 | JGI IMG/M metagenome (GOLD analysis project Ga0197142, IMG submission 148614) | Sediment microbial communities from Great Boiling Springs, Gerlach, Nevada, United States - GBS 60_MetaG | ecosystem: Environmental > Aquatic > Thermal springs > Hot (42-90C) > Sediment... | reverse complement strand
TGAAAGGTCTATCTTTTTCCAAAGGGCCGCTATGCGCCGCAGCCGCATAAGACAAAAGTACAGGTAATTTTCCTTAATGCGCCAGAGTCTAAACCTCGCCCCCTGCCCTCTCTCCTTGAAGGATTGGGGGAAATAGGGGAGAGGTTCCTAAAAGTGAGGCCATAACCCCTCAGCTGATTGAGGAGCCGCAGATCGCCATTTGTTATGAGGTGAGCATGCCCACGAAGGGTTGTTACAGGCGACTCAGGCCCCACCAGAGGGGGCTAATCCACAAAAGCGCATCGAGCCGATCTAAAAGCCCCCCATGACCGGGCAGGAGAGAACCCGCGTCTTTGAGGCCATGGTAGCGCTTCCAAGCCGATTCCCACACATCGCCTAAAAAGCCCGCTATCGCAGCGACACCCCCCACAAAGGCGCCCGGTACCTCCTGAAAGTCGCCTGTCCAAGGAACGCTCCAGTGCCCCACGATGGCGGCGGCCACGATCCCGCCTAATAGACCCTCCCAGCTTTTCTGCGGACTCAGGCGAGGACGAATCTTATGTCGGCCCCACGCCCGCCCCACAAAGTACGCCACCGTATCCGACGCCCAAACCGGTAAAAGATATCCCAAAATAGCCTCTACCGCATAAGGCGCCTTCGTACCAAAGTGCCAGCCCACACTACCCCACCCTATCCCTAAGTACAACGCCCCAAAAGCCACCTGATAGACCCGCTGAAACGCCTTTTCGGGGTGCATACGCCATAACCACCCGCCAAGGAGAACGAAAGAAAAAACCAGAAGCGCTTTTGGGGGCACGAGGCCTATGCCCATTAGGTAGAGGAGGATATGCCAAATACCAAAGAGGGTTCGCCCGGCTATAGACCATTGGAGGGCGGTTCCGTATTCCCACGCCAGGAGGGCTCCGCAGAGGAGCCACAGCGTGAGGAATCCCCATTGTCCCGCCCACAGGAGCCCCAACACAAGGGGTATGAGCAAAACAGCCGTCAGGATCCGTTTAGCCACGGTAGCGCAGGAGACGATACACCTGATACCCAGCGGCCCCCGCTATGGCGGCCCCCACCAGCGCTATCCACACCGGCGGCTTGTAGTCGCTCTTAATATACTCCGGCGCCCCCAGCAGCTGAATAGCCACATGACCCCCAATCGTAGCATACGCGTTATTTAGGAAGTGGGCCCACATCGCTGGAATCAGACTTTGGCTATAAAAGGCCAAGTAGCCCATTAGGCCGCCCAGAAGCAGCCGCGGGACAAAGCCGTATATCTGGCCATGAATGGCGCTAAACACAAAAGCCGTTATCCAGATAGCGATGGCCGGTTTGGCAATGCGGCTCAAAATGCCTTGAAGAGCCCCGCGGAAAAAAAGCTCCTCAACAACCCCGGGAACTACAGCCAGAAACAGCAGGTTCCAGCCGATGGAGCCATAGGTGAGAAGGCTCAAAATCATGGTTTCTACCTGGGCTTCGAGGGCTTCGAGGGCGGTTTCCAGGGGCTTCCAGGCGGGGGGCAGTTCTAAGCTATCTGCATCTAAGGCGAGCCAGGGAAGCACGCCTTGAAGACCCAGCATGAGGATTGCAACCCAGCCCCATACGGCTGGCGTAGTACGCCTAAAAGCAAAGGGCGTACCTGTAAAAGAGTCTTTCCACGCCGGAGAGTAAAGCAGTGCACTCAGTCCAAAAGTCAGCAGGAGGGCAAGGCCATTGCCCAGGGCGAGGCGGAAGGCACTGGCGCTATCGGTAGCGGGCATACCTCCACCCAAGCCCAGCAAGGGTAGGAGAACCCCCACAACAATATACAAAAGCCCCCACAGCAGAATCAGGCCGCCCAGCGCCAGCCATGCATTTTTGCGCATGGGCAAAGGTACGGATGCTGTACATTTAGGGGCGTGCTGGAAGTGCGGAATCTCACGCGTACCTTCCAAACGATACGGGGTACGGTGCGGGCCTTGGAAGAGGCTACCTTCACGGTGCCGGAGGGGGTGATAGGAGGCCTCTTAGGCCCCAATGGCTCCGGAAAGACGACCCTCATGCGCCTGGTAATGGGCATCTTACCCCCAGAAGGCGGAGAGATTTTCTTTCAAGGGCGCCCCATGAAGGAAATAGCCCGCCAGCAGGTTGGCTACATGCCCGAAGAGCGCGGCCTCTATCCAAAAGTCTCTATCTATGAGCAGCTTCTGTACCTTCTCCGCCTCAAAGGCTTCTCTACCCCCCACGCCGCCCAAGAAATCCACACTTGGGGGGAGCGACTGGGTATTCTAAGCTACATACACCGCCCCGCTAAAACCCTCTCCAAGGGCATGCAGCAAAAAGCCCAGCTGGCCTTAGCCCTCGCAGGGAATCCGGAGTTTCTCCTTTTAGACGAACCCTTTTCGGGGCTGGACCCCATCAACGCCGAGGAAGTAGAGCACCTCCTCCGCTCGCTCAAAGGCCCGGGCCGACTCATCCTCCTCTCCACCCACCGCTTAGAGCAGGTCGATCACCTGTGCGACTACATCGTGCTCATTCACAGGGGGCGAATCCTCTTAGCAGGCCACACAAATGACCTTAAGCGGCGCTTCTGGGATCAGCGGTATCATATAGAAACTGATCAGCCCATAGCTAACCTCACCTGGCCCGAAGGGGCCTCGTGGAAACCCCTCTCCCCAAATGCCGCCGAAGTGACGCTGACCCCCCACCTTACCAGTCAGCAATTTCTCCAAGAAGTGCTTCAGCAGACCCCCATCCGAACCTTCTACGAAAAGCTACCCACCGTCAAAGAAATCTTTCTCAAAGTCGTTCAGTCTCATAGCGTATGAGAGCCATCGGGATAGTTTTCTGGCGGGAGATTTTGGTGCGTATCAAAAACTGGCGTTTTTGGGTGGGGACGCTGAGCTTTCCCCTGCTTATTTTTCTGGTGACGGTTTTACCGGCGCTCGTGGCACGCTTTTCTACGGAGCGGGTGATTCAAGTCCTGGTCGTAGGCGAAATACCGCTCCCAGCTCAGACCGAATCGTTTCGCTTTATCCCTGTGGCGGGTGCTTCGCTGGATAGCCTCAAAAGCCTCCTCATAGAAGGGGAGAAAGACCTCCTAATACTGGCTTTACCGCAGAATCCCCTGGATAGCGAAGTATGCACCCTTTACACCTCATTTAGCCTGAGCTCTGAAAAAATGGAGGCGCTGAGAGGCATACTCACGGATCGTTTTCGTACTTACCGGCAGGAAGCGCTCAAAGTAACTTCGGAAGCGCTCGTGAAGGTCCTTACGCCGCCAAAGATTCAGCTTTACAAGCTATCGGCCGAAGGCATGAGCCGCTATTCTGCGGGGCTGGCGACGGCGGTGGGGATCTTCATAGGGATGGCCCTGTTTGTCTTGCTTTTAGGGGCGGGGTATCAGATCTTAAGCAGTGTGTTGGAGGAGAAATCTAATCGGCTCGTAGAGTACCTGCTTCTTTCAGCGGCGCCCACTCAGATCTTAACTGGCAAAGTGATCGCAGGGTTGTTTCTAAGCCTTTTTCAAATGATAGTGTGGGGGGTGACGCTTCTCATGGGGGGGCGTTTAGCCCTTTCTGGTGGATTTGGAGAGGGTATGCCGGGAGAACAGGGACTTATAGAAGCGATACAAGGGCAGCTTCATACGATTCCTTGGGCATGGGTGGTTATTTTTTCGCTTTTGGGGCTGCTATTGTATGCGTTTTTGTATGCGGCGGCGGGAGCAACATCGGATTCGGTGACGGAGCTATCGCCGCTTAGTCAAGCGATTCAATGGCCCTTGCTTTTGTCGGTGATCGTACTGCCGACGCTCGTGGCGACCGGAGAAGGACCGGTGCTGACCGTGCTAAGCTACTTTCCGCTTACTTCGCCGGTGTATATGCCGGCGCGGCTCATTGCTACCCCAGTGCCCATATGGGAAGTGGTCGTTTCGCTGGGCATCCTCGCGCTGACCGTAGTGGGGGCAGAACGCCTGGCCACCCGCATTTACAAGCATGCCCTCCTCCTGTATGGCCAAAAGCTGTCCTGGAAGGCTATCTGGCAGATTATTCGGGGATAGGCCGATTTCGTCGCACGCGGGCCGGGTATCTTTATGGGCGCTGTCGGGCAAAAGGGGTTCATCCTCAGGTAAGGTAGAGGAAGCGGACAGGTCAGGGCGCCCAGCCACCACCCACGCCGTATACCATAAGCTGCCAAGACGATGAATAGCCCGGCGCATGCGCTGCTCCACCATTCCTTCCAAAAGCACATGATAAACCTCCAAAAAAGCCTCCGAATAAGTGCGAATCGTCTGATTGCCCCGCAAGCGGTAAGTGTATTTTTTATCAGGCGGCAGGCGGTTGGTAGCTTCCCTTTCGGCATTGAGTACGATGGGGACGAGCTCATGGCTTTCCTGAATGATCATCCAAAAGGTGTCCCGCACTTGACGCCAGTAGCGAGCTTTGGGAACGAAAAAGTCATACCCCTCCCCATAGCGCTCAGGGAGGAACGACTCCCACAGAGCGTGGACGCCATGTTGGTTGGAAAGCTGGCCATTGTAGTTGGCGGTGGTATGAAGGGGGACATGAGCGTCGGCAAGGTAATGGCCAATCTCAGCGGAAAGCTTCAAGATACGCGCTATTTGACGAGCCTTCATGGCTTCTACGAGGTCCCAGAAGGCTTTTTCCAGGTGCCAGGGGAGAATGCCATGCGCATACAGTGTGTCCAGGGAGTATTTTTCTACGGCTTCCTGCCAGCGGCGGGGGACAGGCGGCTCGTACTTATCCAGGTCAATATAGTGGCGGGGGGGTTCCCACGAAAACGCCATACGCCTTTCGTCGGGCTTCGTAGCTTGGCGAGTAAGGTACTCAATATGAGGCCGATAGAAGGCAAAGAGGGTCTCCGGCAGGGTAAAGACGGCCAGGCGGTTGATGCGCCGATGCGCCCAAAAGCCCCAGGGGTATGCCGGCGCTATTAGGAGCAGGGTTAGGAGCCAAGCTCGCATCGATGGCAATTTACGGGTTGGCAGGGGTATTAGGGCTCTACTGGATAAGTTTGGGGCTGACGGTTTGGCGGCTTCGGCGACGCCGAGTGCGGTGCGCATCCTTTCCAGCGGTGTCTGTTCTGGTGCCTACGCATCGCCCCGGCGAAGCGGAACGGCTTTTAGAGCGGTTAGATACGCTTCAATATGAGGCGCCTTGGGAGGTGGTGCTAATCATGGATCGCCTTCCTGAGGAAAGTCGGAGGGCCGTTTACGAGCGTCTTTCTCGGATGCGGGTAGCGGCCAAAGGAGTGGAGATTTCCCAGACAGCGGCGGGTTGGAGCCCGAAAAAGTATGCGCTCCTGAGGGGGTTAGAAGTGGCGCAGTATGAATGGGTGGTAGTTCTGGATGCGGATGTGGAGGTAGATCGGGCATACCTTTACCAGCTCATGGAGGGCGTAGCGGAGGGTGTGGTGGCGGTGGTGGGTCTGGGATGGCTGAGAGGCGAAGGTGTAGGAACTTTGGCCGCCTGGGAAGCGGCGCTGATCCAAATAGAGAGTGTAGGGCGTGCCGCTTGGGGGCATGCCTACATGAGCACTGGGCGAGGATGGGCTGTCCAAAAAAGCTGGCTCAAACAGGGCTTATACTTATGGCGGGAAGTGATTTCGGGGGATGACGATCTTACCCTTCAGCTTATACCGCCTTGGAGGGTGCGGGCCAGCGGAGCTGAGACGATTTCAGATGCGCCTCGGAGCCTCTTGGCCTACCTCCGGAAAAAGCAAAGGCACTTGCAGACGGGATGGTATTATAGGAGGGGGGTTTTGCTAAGTCTGGGTATGGGAATAGGGGGCTATTGGGCCTTGTGGGGTGTAGCGCTTCTAACGGGGGATTTCTGGGCGGCGCCACTTCTGGTTTGGATAGCGAGGATGGTAGCGGTTTTTCTAAGTGGCGCCCCGGTGAAGGGGCACAGTGCTGCGTGGGATGGAATTCTGGTGGTATTGCAAATGGTATATCCGCTACTGGGACTGCGGCGAGTGAAGGAGTGGTGGACATAATAGCAGATTCAGGGCTGTTTTTAGTGGGTCGCGAATCAACTGGTTATGCCCTGCATTTTTGGTTTTTGGTGCGGCGCCGAGGCCGTAGGCCTCGGCGCCGCACCTGAGATCCCGCGGCGGGCATCGCCTATGGCGATGCCCGCCGCTCCAAAATGCCCTATCCCCCACATTAATAGCCAAACCGGGCAGGTTCTCCCTTATTCACTTTTGGCTCTGACGATCACGGTATGTCGGACTACGCATACGAGGGCGTCGGTGCCGACTTCTCGGATGAGGATGTGCCAGACTTGGGTCTGGCGGCCCAAGTGAAGGGGCTCAGCATGGGCATAAACGCTACCCTCCCGAAGCGTGCGCAGATGATTGGCGTTAATTTCCAGGCCGAGGGCGTAATGAGTCTGTGGATTGATGACGAAGTTGGCGGCGGTGCTGGCGACAGTTTCGGCCAGGGCTACTGAGGCCCCTCCATGGAGCATCCCGAAATACTGCACCGTTCGCCGGTCCACCGGCATGGTGGCCCGCAGATAGTTCGGCCCCACTTCCGTGAAGACGATCCCGAGGTGCTCTTTGAGCGTATTTTGGCCTAATTCATTCAGAAGGCCGAGGTCTGGCCTAAGGAACCAGATTTCTTGACTCATGTCAGGTTTGAGAGCGAAAAGGTCTCCCCGCGCTCGTAGCGGCCTTCGGGGGTCTGCCGGACGGTGCTGCATTCTACCGCCGCATCATGTTCGTAGAAGAGGACGACTTGTTCTTGGACGAGCCAGGGGAGGTATTTTTGACGCTCTTCAAAAGTGACCAGCGGCCGCACATCATAAGCCATCACATACGGTAAGGGAATATGCGCACTCGTAGGGAAAAGGTCCGCCGCGTAGAGAATCTTGTAGGATTTGTAATGCACTTCTACCAGCTGCTGACCCTCGGTATGGCCATTGACGACTCGGATATAGACGCCGGGTACAAGCTCCGTTTCTCCCTCTAAGAGGACGAGCTGGCCCGACTCAGCGATAGGGTCGTAATTTTCGGGGAAGAAGCTGGCTCGCTCGCGGGGATTAGGGTTATGCGCCCACTCCCAGTGAGACTTCTGGATGTAGTACTGGGCATTGGGAAAGGCGGGGCGCACGCATCCGGCGTCGTCTCGCTCCGTACTGCCCCCCGCATGGTCAAAATGTAAATGCGTGAGAATTACATCTGTGATGTCTGCACGCGAATAGCCATATTGAGCGAGACTTTTATCTAAGGTGTAGGTCTCATGGTCAATAGCGTAGAGGCCGGCAAATTTAGGTGTGTATTTGTGGCCGATGCCGTTATCTACCAGGATGAGGCGATGATCGGTCTGAATGAGGAGGCACCGAAGGGCCATGGGGATTCGGTTGGCCGAATCCGGGGGGATGAGCTTATGCCATATTGTCCAAGGGACAACCCCAAACATCGCCCCGCCATCTAAGGCGAAGCGACCGGTTTCTACTGCGTGTAAACGCATTTGCTATTTTTTCTGGCTGCTTAGAAAGTTATTGAGCTGGTCCGAGGAGATGAGCTGCTTGCGAAAGCGAAGATGGCCGTCTTCGGTACGCACGGGATAAATCACCCGCACCAGCCCGCTTTTCTTATCTCCGGAACGAAACTTTGCAACGGTACGCTTTGCCATAGGTCAAGTATTTTGAGTTATTTGACTTCTTTGTGAATGGTGTGGCGACGCAGGATAGGATTATACTTACGCAGCTCCAAACGACTCGGGGTATTTTTGCGATTTTTCCAGGTGTAGTAGCGAGAGGTACCCGGAAGGCCACTGGCCGCATGTTCGGTGCATTCCAAAACGACCTGAATGCGATTGCCCTTCTTTTTAGCCATGGGGCAAAGATACAGCAAATTCCTCTTTACAGGCATCGCCTAAGACCCCTGAAAAACTCCTACCTTTGAACGATGCTTCAGGTTCAGGATTTATCGGTATCGTTTCAAACGCGTGCCGGATGGGTGTCGGCGGTTGAGTCGGTTTCGTTTTCGCTTGAAGCAGGACAAACCCTGGGCATCGTAGGGGAGTCCGGTTCTGGTAAGAGCGTTACCTCTCTGGCTGTTATGCGCTTGCTTCCTACGCCCCCTGCAAAGATCAGTCAGGGCGAAATCTGGTTCGACTCCCCCTCACTCGGTCGGATCAACCTCCTGACACTCCCCGAAAAGTCCATGCAGCACCTGCGCGGCAACGAAATCGCCATGATCTTCCAGGAGCCCATGACAAGCCTCAATCCCGTCTTTACCTGCGGCGACCAGGTCGTAGAAGCCATCCGCCTCCACCAAAAAGTCTCCTACAAAGAAGCCAAAGAACGCACACTCGCCCTCTTTGAGGAAGTGCGCTTGCCCAATCCCCCCCGCATCTTCAGCGCCTATCCCCACCAGCTCTCCGGCGGCCAAAAACAACGGGTCATGATCGCCATGGCCATCGCCTGCAACCCCCGCCTCCTCATCGCCGACGAACCCACCACCGCCCTCGATGTAACCGTCCAAAAAACCATCTTAGAACTCCTTCAAGACCTCCAAGCCAAACACGGCATGAGCTTGATCTTTATCTCGCACGACCTGGGCGTCATTGGAGAAATCTGCGACCGCGTGCTCGTCATGTACAAAGGCCGCATTGTCGAAGAAGGTCCCGTCCAAGAGATATTTTCCCAACCCCGAGACCCCTATACGCGGGGGCTCATCGCCTGCCGACCTCCCCTGGACAGACGCCTGCATCGCCTGCCTACCCTCAGCGACTTCCTCAAAAACCCCGAAAATCTCACCGTAGAAGATGCCCTCCGCACCGAAACCATCTCCGAAGAAGCCTATCGCCAAAGACAACAAAAACTCAGCCAGCAACCCCCTATTCTCGAAGTCAAAAACCTCTGTATGTACTTCCCGATTCAGAAAGGCATCTTTGGACGCACGGTCGGCTATGTAAAGGCCGTCGATAATGTAAGCTTCACTGTCTATCCCGGCGAAACGGTAGGGCTCGTAGGCGAGTCCGGTTCAGGCAAAACCACCACTGGCCGAGCCATCCTGCGCCTAATCGAGCCTACGAGCGGGGAGGTCTCCTTCCAGGGCCAGGAAATCACCAAACTTCCCGCCCATGCCCTTCGTCCGTTACGAAAACACATCCAGATCATCTTCCAGGACCCGTACAGTTCGCTCAATCCGCGCCTTACCGTAGGCAGCGCGCTGACCGAACCTATGCTCTTCCATGAGCTGGCCCGCACCCCCCGAGAAGCCCAGGAACGAGCGGTTGCCCTGCTGGAGCAGGTGGGGTTAGCAGCGGACCACTTCTACCGGTATCCCCATGAGTTTTCGGGCGGGCAGCGCCAACGCATTGCCATTGCCCGCGCCCTCGCCGTAGAACCTAAGTTTATCATCTGCGATGAGTCGGTCTCTGCCTTAGATGTCTCGGTCCAGGCCCAAGTACTGAATCTTCTCTTGGATTTGCAGGAAAAGTACGGCCTCTCGTATATCTTCATTTCCCACGACCTGTCGGTAGTAAAGTTCATGAGCGATCGGCTATTGGTGATGAATCAAGGCCAGGTAGTGGAAAGCGGCTATGCTGAGGACATTTACCGAAATCCCCAGCACGAGTACACCCAAAAGCTCATTGACGCCATTCCGAAGGGGCGCCTTAGCGACATAGAGGCCGCCCTCGAGCGGCGTAAGAAACTCAGAGCCCTACAGCGGGTGGCTTGAAATAGGCTCAGAAGAGACCGGCTTTGGGAGAGTTAACTAAGGCCTCCCCTCTCGTATTTTTGAATCGTGGACCGTCGTACTTTTCTCGCCCTTACCATGGGACTATTCACGAAGCGGCTCTGGGGGCGACCGGAGCGGTTTGCGTCTCTCTCTTTGGAGCAGGTTAGAGACCTCCCCGAAGAAGACTTTTGGGAGTGGGTGCGGTTTCAGTTTCCTCGGCATCCCACAATCCTCAATCTAAATAACGGTGGGGTGTCGCCGCATCCCCGGCCGGTTCAGGAGGCGCTTTGGCGCCTGGAGGCCGCCGCAAACGAACTCCCAGCGTATATCATGTGGCGGGTGCAGGATCGCAAAGAGCCGCTTCGCCAGCGTCTGGCAGCGCTCGCAGGAGCCGACCCCGAAGAAATAGCCATCGTCCGAAACTCCACAGAAGCCCTGGAAACCGTGATATTTGGGCTGGACCTGCGCCGGGGGGATGAAGTGATTGCCGCCGAAAGCGATTACCCCAGCATGATCGCCGCGTGGAAGCAGCGTGAAGCCCGAGACGGCATCCGAGTGCGGTGGCTCCGCCTCCCTATTCCCACCGACGACGAAGACACCCTCACCCGCACCTACTTAGAGGCCATTACCCCCCGCACGCGAGTACTTCACATTACGCACCTCATCAACTGGACAGGTCAGGTCGTGCCCGTGGCCCGCCTCTGCGCCGAAGCCCGCCGTAAAGGGATCTTCACCATCGTAGATGCCGCCCACAGCTTCGCCCATCTGGTGTATCGCTTCTCAGACCTGGGCTGCGATGCCATTGGCGTAAGCCTTCACAAGTGGCTGTGCGCCCCCTTCGGAACGGGACTCCTCTATGTGCGAAAGGAAAAAATCCGGGAGGTGTGGCCCCTTTTTGCGGCGCCGCCCGACCGCAAAGCCGACGACATCCGCAAGTTTGAACATCTCGGCACCCGTTCCATACCTACCGAGCAGGCGATTCTCGCCGCCATAGACTTTCACGAAGCAATCGGCGCGCAGCGCAAGTACGAACGGCTCACCGCCCTGCGCCGCTACTGGCTCCAAAAAGCCCTTGAAATCCCCGGTGTAAAGAGCCTCACCCCCGATACCCTCGCCGGCACCCTCGCCACCATCCAAATGGAAGGCTGGGACCCCAGCAAGCTGGCCGACCACCTCTTAGAAAAGTACCAGATCTTCACCACCGCCATAGATTGGATGGGCATCAAAGGCCTGCGTATCACCCCCCATGTCTATACCCGATTTTCTGAGCTGGACCGACTGGTGGAAGCCCTGTGGAATATTCGTCGGGGCTGAAGCCCGGACAGTCCTGTTTGTCTTTCGCCTTCATACCTTTGCGCATGCGACCGGTAGAGAAA